>Ga0233451_10001443_pt1 | contig 22757 bp, 22 predicted proteins | sample 011ome_29_FD_183052 | JGI IMG/M metagenome (GOLD analysis project Ga0233451, IMG submission 183052) | Coastal salt marsh microbial communities from the Groves Creek Marsh, Skidaway Island, Georgia - 011504CT (spades assembly) | ecosystem: Environmental > Aquatic > Marine > Intertidal zone >... | reverse complement strand
CTTTATTTAGGTAGGTATTCTTGGCTTTCACTTTTCCATTTTCGTAGAAAAAAAGAAATTTACCTAAAGGAATATCGTTTTTAAACTCTCCTTTATACTTGATATTCTTTGTGCCTTCGTAAAATGCAATCCATTTGCCTTGTTTCCTTCCCTGAGTATCTTTTTCATTTACTTTTTGGGCAAACGAAACGTGAACAACGCTAACTATAAGTAGACTAGTGAGTAATAATTGTTTCAATCCATTCATTCTTTTTCTTTTTTCTCATTTATTAACTAAAAACATGCCAAAAAAGTATGTTTAAAATAATCTTTTAATGATTCTCAATTTGTGCGTATACTTTTCCCAATCCTCTCTGTAAATACCTTCGTGGTCAATTTTATCAATTCTTACTTTACCCGATGCATGAATGATGTTATTTCCCTCGACTAAAATCCCTACATGAGTAATTACTCCTTCTTGATTGTCAAAATAAGCCAAATCACCCGGTTCAGCTTCTTCCAAAAAGTCGATAGTTTCACCCATCAAGGCTTGATCCTTGGCATCTCTCGGTAATTGAAAACCGTGGAGGGCATAACACATCTGGGTAAGTCCAGAACAATCAATACCGAAAGGCGAAGTTCCTCCCCACAAATAAGGCGCATTAACATACTCCTTTACTGTTCTTGCCAACTCTTCTTTTTCTTGAATACACGCATGGTTGGTAGTGCCCAAGAACTCATAACGCTGAGAACAAAACGAGGTAAAACCATTGTCGAAATTAGGAAGTAAACAACCTTTTACTAAATGAGTAATCTCCTTTGTTTCCACTTCCCTCAAAGAAGCAGAAATATCTCGTACACGCACCTCTCTTTGAGAATAAATCTGATTAAACTCTTCTTCTTGGAGGGCACAAATGTGTTTAGAATCTACCCAACATGAATAAGCGTATTTGGCCATTTTTATAAATGTCCAATTGTTCCGAACTTCGAGTACATAAACCAAATCGCCAAATACGAGTTGCAATTGAATTTCTGATTGATCTGCTGGTTCGGTTCTTCCAGGAGAAAGTACTACTTGACATATTCCGTATTCCATATATAGTTTTACCTTTGATTCGGTTTTTATTCTAAACAAAATTAACATAAAATGATGAAAGCACTCATATTTGATATGGATGGAGTATTAATAGACTCTGAACCCCTTTGGAAAAAAGCAATTCAGCAAGTAATGAAAACCTATGGATTTAACTTTTCCTATGAGATGTGTAACGAAACTAAAGGTATGCGAGTGGATGAAGTAACGCTCTATTGGAAACAAAAACTAAACGCCACTTTTGATTCTTCACAAGCTGCAGAGGAGATAATTGAAGAAGTCATTTCATTGATCAACAAAGAAGGAAAAGCAATGGAAGGCGTGAAGGAAACCATTGAACAGGCAAACGAAAAGAAAATACCTCTTGCACTGGCCTCTTCCTCTTCCATGAAAATCATTCTAACAGTTTTAGAAAAGTTAAACATCAAGTCTCACTTTCAAGCTATCCACTCAGCCGAAAATGAAAGATATGGAAAGCCACATCCTCAAGTTTTTCTTTCTGCCGCGAGTAGCTTGTCTGTTTCGCCCGAGAATTGCTTAGTTATTGAGGATTCCTTAAATGGAGTTATTGCAGCAAAAGCTGCAAAAATGAAAGTAATTGCGATTCCTGAACAACAAGAAGTGAATCTACCTCAGTTTTCTATTGCCGACAAAGTATTCCAAACAATGAAGGAAATAACTTTAGATTAATACTCAAAATCTTTTAGAAGAACTCAGATATAATTAAATTTGTAAAAAAACTACACAACTTATGAAAGTATTAGCCAACGATGGAATTTCCCAATCAGGAGAAGCAAAACTCAAAGAATATGGATTTGAAATAATCACCAACCATATTCCTCAAGATGAGTTGATTAATTTCATTAATGAAAACCAGATTGCTGCTTTACTCGTAAGAAGTGTAACAAAAGTAAGGCAAGACATTATCGACAATTGTCCGAGTTTAAAATTTATTGGCCGTGGTGGTGTAGGAATGGACAACATTGACGTGGCTTACGCTAGAGAAAAAGGTATAGTAGTGAACAACACTCCTGCAGCCTCTTCGCAATCTGTTGCCGAATTAGTAATGGCTCAGATGTTCAGTATTTCTAGATTCACTCATTTGGCAAACAAAGAAATGCCTAAATCTGGAGGCGAAGACTTCAAAGTACTAAAGAAAAACTATGGAAAAGGAGTAGAATTAGCTGGAAAAACACTTGGCATTATTGGTTTTGGGCGAATTGGTAGAGCCTTAGCTAGTTACGCATTAGGTTGTGGAATGAAGGTAATTACTCACGACAAAAATCCTGTTCCTCCCAATATTCCTGTTCATTTTCACACGGGACAATCGTTGGAAGTTGAAATCGAATCTGTATCAATGGACGAATTGTTTGCGAAATCCGATTATATTTCACTCCACATTCCAAAACAACCGGATGGGTCAGCGGTAATTTCAACAGATGAATTTGCCAAAATGAAAGACGGAGTAAGAATCATAAATGCAGCAAGAGGCGGAGTAATAGATGAAGATGAATTGATCAGAGCAATTGCCTGCAACAAAGTATCATATTGCGCTTTGGATGTATTTGAAAACGAACCTACCCCAAGAAAAGACTTATTAGAAAATGACAAAATTGCCACTACTCCTCATATTGGTGCAGCTACTGTAGAAGCCCAAGACAGAATTGGAATCGAAATGGCCGACAAAGTGAAAGAAGCCCTACTGGGATAAAAAATTAATGTCGTTTTTTCGTTTTGCGATTATGAGTTAATGACTATATTCTCTCAGCGAAACATTCGAGAAAAAAATAGACAAAACAACTAGTAAAAAAACATTCTGAAACTTTTTCAGGATGTTTTTTTTTGTACTTTTAATTCTTATACCTTAATGGCGAACTTAACACCCATTTATGACAAAAATAAAACCATTCAAAGGATTTTTTCCGAAAAAAAATTTAGGAGCTGAAATCAGTACCAAACCAATAAACACCTACTCGGAGGAAGAGATTCACTCTTTGATGGCATCTAATCCAAATTCCTTTTTACATATCATTTTGCATGACGAAAAAGAGCGAAAAATGAAAGTAAATGACAGGTTCAAAAAGACCAAAGAACTTTTTGAGTCATCGATAGAAAAAGGGGTGTTTATGCAATCATCCAAAGATGCTTTCTATGTCTATCGACAAACCAATGGTGACAATAGCTATTGCGGTATAATTGGAGGTGCTCACGCAGAAGATTATCAAAAAGGCAAAATAAAAAAACACGAACTCACCCTAAGCAAGAGAGAAAAATTATTCACCAAATACCTCACTCTCACTGGTTTTAACGCAGAACCTGTTTTATTGGTGTACCCAAAGATTGACGCGATTTCTTCGGTGATCAACAAAGCTATTTCGTCTTCGCCTATCCATAATTTTACTTCCGAAGATGGATTACAACACGAATTGTGGGAACTAACCGATGACAAAGAAATAAATATTATCGAAAAGTCATTTGAAAATATTAGGAGCGTATATATTGCGGATGGCCATCATCGTTCTGCCTCCTCCAATCGTCTTTCCCTCTTGAGCAAGGACAAAGAAAGTACTCAATACATTATGTCCCTATTTATGAGTGACGAGGCAGTTCATATTTATGACTTCAATCGAGTGATAAAAAATTCTGAAAATCTAAGCTTTGAAGATATGAAGGAAAAATTATCTCAAGAATTTGATCTGTTGGAAGAAAGTACAGACATTTTGTCTCCCTCGAAGAAACATGAATTTACTTTGTATGCCGAAAACACATGGATAAGAATACAATTGAAAAAGAAATTTGAACAATCGAGCGATATTATTGAGCAATTAGATTCTCAAATAATGACGGACTCAATTCTTGAACCTCTTTTTGAAATAAAAGAACTAACTCGAGACAAACGAATAGATTTTGTTCCGGGAAACAAAGGACTGGAATCTCTAAAAAAGGAGGTAGATTCAGGAAAATTTGATGTAGCTGTAGCTATGTACCCAATAAGTTTTGAAGAATTAAAACTTATTGCGGATAACAATTTAATAATGCCTCCAAAATCCACATACATTGAACCCAAGCTAAGAAGTGGACTTATGGTATATAAATTCTCGTAAAAATGAAATACCTCAAACATTATACTACCTCAGATTTACTTGATTTTTTTACACCTCGTGAGGGAGAGGTAAAGTTAGGTCAAACAGTAAACTTAGCACTAGAAGGAATTGTACAGGCGGAAGGTGAATTTGTATTAATTGGAATTCCAGAAGACATTGGTCCAAGAGCCAATTTTGGCAATATTGGTGCATACAATGCTTGGGAAGCCTTTTTATGTAAGTTTTTATCCATGCAGAGTAATGAGTTTCTTACTGGGGAAAACATCATTTTGGGTGGTGCAATAAAACTCGATGACCTTCAACTTAAGGCTCACAAAGCCTCTATTACTGAGTTACGAATTTTGATCGAGATGATCGACTTGAGGGTACAAGCCGTTGTGGAAGAAATCATCGAGTTAGGAAAAACCCCGATTGTGATTGGTGGAGGACACAACAACTGCTACCCTATTATTAATTCATTTGATTCAGCCATCGATGTTTTGAACATTGATCCTCACGCAGATTTGAGAGAGTTAGAAGGAAGGCACAGCGGAAATGGATTTTCTTACGCATTGGAAAACAATCAGATAGATAAGTATTTTGTTTTAGGTCTTCATGAAGAATACAACTCCGAATTTATTCTCAATAAATTTAAAAAAAATGAGAAGTTACAATTCTTGAGCTTTAATCAAATCATTCAAGAATCTTTGAATGAGCAGACGCTCGTTAAGACAGTAAAGAGTCATTTAAACAAAGAAAAAATTGGTTTGGAATTGGATTTGGATAGTGTGAAAAACATGCCTGTGAGTGCTTTTACTCCCGTAGGATTTACGGAAGAAGAAATCAGGAAACTTCTCTTTTCGCTTTCAAATCAATACAAATTCCACTATTTTCATCTCTGTGAAGGAGCTCCTACCAATGAACTAGAAAAGAACATTGTAGGAAAAACAATCGCTTATTTTGTGAGCGATTTCATCAAATTAAACTCTAAACTTAGCGGATAAATGGCATCAGAAACGAACCAAAGCGAGCAACAAGAATCAAAAAAAATAAAAAGAGACGAACTAAAAGGGCTCCCCTCTACTCTGTGGAAATTTATTATTTCAATATTTAGTTTCAGTAATGATTCCAATGTCAATCCGGTAGAGGTAATTGACAATATCAAGAAGGAAATTGAATTTAAAGGATATAACGTTTGGGTATTGATGTGCTCCATTGTTATCGCCTCGATAGGTCTTAACGTAAACTCTATTGCAGTTGTAATTGGAGCCATGCTTATTTCCCCATTGATGGGACCAATACGAGGAATTGGTTTGAGTGTAGGAACCAATAATTTCAAACTATTGATTTATTCACTAATCAACTTTGGAGTTGCCACAGTTGTAAGTGTTCTTGTGTCCTTTTTGTATTTCAAAATAATGCCTTTTAAAGATGCTACGAACGAAATCCTGGCAAGAACCGAACCTCTCATCCTGGATGTCTTGATTGCTTTTTTTGGTGGACTGGCTGGAATTATAGCAGCATCAAGAAACGACAACTCTACCGTGGTGCCAGGGGTTGCAATTGCTACAGCTCTTATGCCTCCACTTTGTGTTACGGGTTACGGATTAGCAACAAGTAACTGGGACTATACCTTTGGTGCATTTTATCTATTTCTATTAAATTCCTTATTCATTTGTTTATCCACCATCATTGTGGTGCGTTACCTGAAATTTCCTTTGGCTACTTACGTAAACAAAAAGAAAGAAAAAAACATTAAAATCTACATTTCAGTCATACTTATAATCATTCTGGTGCCAAGTGGAATGAAATTCATTGAAGTGTTAAATAAGTCTGTCTTTACGAATACGGCAGCTTTGTTTATAAAAGAAAGGGTAAGCACCATCCCTAAAATTAAAATTCTAGATACAGACTATGATTACGATGCCCGGACCGTCTCGGTGGTATTAGTAGGAAGTAATACTATTTCTACTTCTAGAATTGACGAATTACAAGGAATCCTCAATGACGAAGAATACGGATTGAAAGAAACCAGTTTTGTGGTTATTCAAAATGACGAAATTGAAAACAATACTTTTACCATGGACGACTACAGACTTTTGGTGAAAGATTGGGAGCAAAAAATAATAGATCGAGACAAAGAAATCATTAAACTTAAAGATGACTACAGCAAAAAAACTGACTTTAATTTTGATTTGTCCTCCGTGAATAAAAAACTTAAATTAATCACTGAATTCAAACCTTTAGAAAGTTTTGCGGCCTCTAAGGCTTATAGAGTTCATATGGATGGTAATAGAGATACTACGATATTGATTGTAGTAAACTGGAAAGATTCTGTTATTAATGAGAACAGGACAAAAAAGATGAAGAATTGGATAGAAGTGAATTTTGAGACAAGCAATTACGAAATCATTGAAAAAATAAAGTAATGGCAAAAAAGAAAAAAGACAAGTACATTGTGTATTCCACCAACTCCGAATACTCTCAAGAAGAAGAATTTGAGGAAGAAAAAACCTTATTGCCAGAAGAACAAGAGTTAAAAGTTTGGATTGATCGTAAACAGAGAAAAGGAAAAGCCGTAACCCTTGTGACAGGATTTGTTGGAACCGAAGACGACCTGAAGGAATTGGGGAAGGAGCTGAAATCAAAATGTGGTGTGGGTGGTAGTACCAAGCAAGGAGAAATTATTATACAAGGAGAAGTTAGAGAAAAAGTACTTGAACTATTGAAAAAAATGGGATATCAAGCAAAAAAGTCTGGCGAAAACTAACACAAATCCTCTAGCCTAGATCCATGAATAATCGAAGAAAACATAGTCAATCATTTGCAGCGGCTCTGCAAGGAATAAAACAAGGGCTTTATCAAGAATTACACCTCAAGATTCATTTTGCCGCGTCCGCCTTTGTGGTTTTCTTGGGTTCATATGTCGGTATCATGGCAATAGAGTGGTGTATTCTTTTACTTTGTATGGGTTTGGTATTTTCGTTGGAACTTGTAAACTCAGCATTAGAACGCTTGTCAGACAAAGTAACCAAGGAACAAGATTCCCTAATAAAATCGACCAAAGACATGGCCGCAGGCGCAGTATTAATTGCGTCAATTTTTACTTTCGCCATTGGATGCATCATATTTATCCCTAAATTTATTGGCTAAGAACACTATGCAATGATAAAAGTATCGCAACTCACCAAATCGTATCAAAATTTACCCGTTTTAAAAGGAGTAGATTTGGAAATAAAACAAGGAGAAATAGTGGCTATTACTGGTGCCTCAGGAGCTGGAAAATCCACCTTGCTTCATCTCATCGGTACCCTTGATTTTCCGGATGGAGGTGAAATTAGTTTTCTTGGAAAGGATGTCTTAAAAATGAAAAAGAAAGAGCTTGCGAAGTTCCGAAATAAAAATATCGGGTTTGTTTTTCAATTTCATCATTTACTTCCCGAATTTACAGCACATGAAAACGTGTGTATTCCGGGATACATAGGAAACCGCCCCAAAAAAGAGGTAGACGAAAGAGCCCAAGAACTACTAAAAATGTTGGGATTGGCCGATAGAATGACTCACAAACCTTCTCAGCTCTCTGGAGGAGAACAGCAGCGAGTATCTGTTGCACGAGCTCTCATCAATAATCCTTCCGTTGTATTGGCGGATGAACCCAGTGGAAACCTTGACTCCAAAAATGCAGAAGAACTTCACAATTTATTTTTTGAACTTCGAGACAAATTCAATCAAACTTTTGTGATCGTTACGCACAACACACTATTATCGGAAATGAGTGACCGAAAACTAGTAATGAAAGATGGTTTAATCTGCTAAATGCCGTAAAATGAAAATACTTTTTCTTGATGAAACACATCCAATCCTTTACTCTATTTTTGAAAAAAAAGGATGGACCATTGAAATCGATACGACTTCTTCTATGGAGCAAATCGAGAGTAAATTGCCTCTGTTTAATGGACTAATTGTGAGAAGTAGAATGGTTATTGACGAACAGCTTATTACTCAAGGAAAAAACCTCAAGTTTATAGGAAGACCGGGAGCTGGACTTGAAAATATAGCTGTGGAGTTTGCAGAAAAAAAAGGAATTCATGTGTTTAGATCACCAGAAGGAAATAGGGATTCGGTGGCAGAACACGGAATCGGAATGCTGCTCATGCTCTTCAACAAACTGAATAGCGCAAATTGGGAGGTAAAAAACGGACAATGGAATAGAAAATCCAATTGGGGAGAAGAAGTGAAGGGAAAAACTGTGGGACTTATTGGATATGGAGTAATGGGAAAAGCAATGGCTCAGCGTTTTTCGGGATTTGGTGTGAATTGTATCGCCTACGACAAATATCTCGATCAGTATAGCGATGAGTTTTGCAAACAAGTTAGTCTTGAGGAACTAAAAGAAACTGCCGATATTGTCTCCCTCCACACTCCCTTGACAGCGGAAACAAAAGGATACGTAAACGAAGCATTCATCAACTCGATGTCGAAACCGTTTTATTTGATTAACACAGCTAGAGGTCAATCTGTTGTGCTAAATGACTTGGCAAAAGGATTGAAATCAAAGAAAGTTCTTGGTGCTTGTTTGGATGTGTTGGAATACGAAAAAACTAGCTTTGAGTCTATGTTTGATGAAAACAAAACGGATTCTTTTGACTATTTGGCGAAAGCTCATAATGTATTGCTCTCTCCTCATGTTGCCGGATGGACGCAACAATCCAATGTAAAAATCGCACAGTTTTTGGGTGAAAGAATTACAGAACATTTTCATTAATTTATTCATGTAAAATTAATAGTGGGCTTTTAGAATGCTTTGCCAACTTTTTGCTCATGCTAGGGTAAAACATTTTATCAAAGAATTTTCTCTCTCTGGTAACTACCGACAATAGTTGATTTTTCCCCACAGCCTCCAATACAGCAATTTCAATGTCATTGGATTGAATCAATTCAATGTCATACTTAAAAGAATCAAAAATAATTTTTAAGCTTTCTTTCTTTTTAGCCAACCTCGATTCAAGTTCTTCATCATCCTCTTGGTACACATTAAAAAACTTTACTTCCAAATTCAAAGAGGTGGCAAATAGCTTCAAAAAATTCATCGAATCTACCGATTTGATATTCTCAAGGCTACAAGCCATAAGAACAGAATTTATAGACTTGAAATCAGAATTATGAGGAACAGCCAATATTGGAATTTTGACTTTGTCTACAATATTGGAAGTAGTGCTTCCCAGGAACATCTCTTTTATTCCAGAAGCTCCCGTGGTTCCAATCACAATCATGTCATAATCAAAATTCTCTGTATGCCGCAAAATTGAATTTACTGGTACATTAAAATCCGTTTCGGCTACTATTCGAACCTTTGGGTAAGCTAATTTCTTTTTATTAATCAACGTAGTCAGCTCCTCCTCAGTCTCCTTTCTCATGTCCTCTTGAATATTTACCACGATTGTCGCTGAACCCGAAGAGGGAATGTGATAAGCACTCAAGAGCGTTATTTCAGCATTGGTTTTCTGAGCCAGAAACAAGGCATAGTCTAAGGCGTTTTCGGCACATTCAGAAAAATCAGTGGGGACTAACAGTTTTCGCATAGGGAGTTTGTCTAATTTTTTTATAAATGTACCCCCGTTATTTTCATAAAAATGTGATGAAAGTCAGTTATAAAACCGAGTTTTATCAAAAAACTGAAGAAAATCAACTATTTCAATATCTTGAATGTCTCAAGAAAACCTGTTTTTAGCACTAAAATTTCTTTCAGTGATAATCCAGATGAGCGATAAAAAACTACTCCTAAATAACCACAGGAGAATGCATAACTTACTGAAGTAATAATACCTGCTCCCACAAGTCCGTAGATAGTGACCGCATATTTTCCAAAAAAAAGTATTGGAATTAGACCAACCAAGGCAGCAATTAACAGCTGCTTATATCGTCCCACACCTGATAAATAGTGAGAAAAAGATTGGGATAACGCCACTGACATTACCCCAAGCGACAATGCATAAATAATTGGTTTTGTTCCACGTATATCCTTTCCAAACAACCCTAAAACCCATTCATTTGGAATCATCCACAACACAATGAGGGCGAGCGTTGTTAAGAGAAATGATAAGTGAATAAAGCTCACCGTGAGCTCTGATTTTTTTCTTGTTTCTATCTCGTTGGATATTTTACCATATTGTATGATTGCCAGAGCTTTTGAAGGAATCCAAAGACTTTCTGCCAATTGAACTGCCACAATAAAAATTCCTAATACACCACCCATTGATTTTTCGATAAAGAAATAAATTAAACGGTAATTCAGTAATTGCACAATATTCGAGAGTTGAATTTGAAATCCATACATAAAAGAAGTTTTGAAAATCGATACAAACTGAATATTTCCTTCAAACCGAATACTATTTTTGAGAACAAGAAACGACCACACCAAGGAAACAAGATAAGACGCCACTAGAGCTACAACAAAATGGTGTAAGGTGATTCCAAGCAATAAAAAAACGACTAACTGAACAGTTTTTTGAACGAGTTTAAGTGAATTGTGAGTTTTCCAATTTTCTTGCCCTATAAAAACCTGATTATGAATAGAAAACAAGCATTCCAGAAAACCTATTCCTGTTGTCCAGGCTACAAAATGGGCTGGAACTAATTGAAAATACCACAAAACAAACCCCATAAACAAAGCTGAAAACACCGACCAAACGTACGAAACCAACAACAAAGAAACCAGAGGTTTTCGGGAGGATAAATAAACGAGAGCACTTCCTCCCACTAAATTACTTATCATTACAATAAAACTTATTCCCAAGACAATTAGTCCCATTACCGCTACTCCATTTTCTCCCAGTTTGTTGGAAACCATGGCTACCAACGAAAAATTTATTAGACTAATAATTCCTAGAGTAAAGGTGGTATTTGAAATTGTTTTTATCAACTTACTATTTCTTTGTAAATTTCTAAGTAGCGAGAACCCACAATCGAATTATCAAACTGACTGACAGCGCTTTCTCTGATAGTCTTGGAATTAAAATTTTCTAGATTATCGAGCATAAAATTAATTTTTTCCCACAAAGACTCTTCATCTTTTGGCTCCACCAAGCAACCATTGGATTCGTTGATAAATTCTGAAATACCTCCTACATTGGAAGAAATGAATGGCAATCCACAACAAAGGCTTTCTACCATAACCACTGGTAAGTTCTCGTAATTACTGAACAAGACAAAAAAATCGGAGGATTGATAAAAGTGGGCTATTTCTTCAGGTGTTTTTGTACCATGGTAGGTAACATATCGATCTTGTAATCCTGCCGACTTTTGAAGAATCTTTGCTTTTTCAATATCTCCATCTGTAACAATATCTAAGTGGAAATCTTGTCTTGTTTCGGCTATTTTTCGGAGAGTTCTAAAAATCCCTGAAATGTTTTTGTGGTCATCTACCAACGTAGATACATGCAGGAGTTGTTTAATTTCGGTTGGTTGTTTTGTTCGCAACGAAAATAGTTGTGTATCGGCTACATTTGGAATTACTGTGTAGCTTCCTTTCATTCCTTTTTCTTGCATAGACTTAGATAAATGCTCGGAAACAGGGACTACTCTCCAGGCATTCGCTACTATTTCTTTCATTTTACGTTTTACCAAAGGATTCAACTTTTTGAATTCATTTTTGTAGGGAAGAAATAAAGTCCAATGCTCGGTCAAGAGATAAGGAATTTTATGTTTTTTCTTACAATCTAAGGCGTAAATTCCTGCTGGGAATGTTACGTTACAATGAATTACATCAATGGTGGTCATCCCTTTTTCTTCTGTCAAATATTTCTTACCTAAATTGTATGCCTCTCGGTATCTACTTAGTTTCTTTGCCGAACTCAGAATAGGAATAGTTGAGTTCACTTTTTGGTAATAAACATGCAGCGTATTCACTCCGTTTATGGTGAAATATTCTAGCTGAAACTCCTCTTCCAACTCAGTCGAAGAAGTAACGGCAAGCACCCATAAATTAACAAAAGGATTAATCGCTTCAGCATGTCGCTGAACGAAATTACCTATCGTTTCGTGTTCCTTATTAGGATACCAACTCGAAATAAATAATACATTTGGTTTTTGCATTCGATTCAAAGAATTACTTTTGTGTAACGACCGAACGAAGATAGTATTTTATCCTTGGTTTGAAAACACAAAAAATCTCAAAACTTCACTTAGAATGGCAAGAAAACTTCGAATAATATTTATGGGTACTCCAGATTTTGCGGTAGAATCGTTAAAATCTCTTGTTGAAAGTGGTAGTGAAATTGTAGGGGTAATCACCTCCCCTGATCGTCCAGCTGGGAGGGGTCAAAAACTTCAGGAATCAGCTGTAAAAAAATATGCTGTTTCTCAACAACTCAAAGTACTTCAGCCAGAGAAATTGAAAAACCCTGAGTTTTTGACTGAATTAAAATCTTTGAATGCCAATTTACAAGTTGTGGTTGCTTTTCGCATGTTGCCAGAGGTGGTTTGGAACATGCCTGAGTATGGGACAATTAATTTACACGGTTCGCTTCTCCCCCAATACAGAGGAGCAGCCCCGATTAATTGGGCAATCATAAATGGAGAAAAAGAGAGTGGTGTTACCACGTTTTTTATCGAAAAAGAAATTGATACGGGTAAGATTATTTTCCAAGAAAAAGTAGCGATTGAAGAGGATGACACCGCTGGAACCTTGCACGATAAACTCATGGAAGTAGGTGGAAAATTGGTGGTAAGAACTGTAAAAGCGATTGAAAACAATGAGTATTCCCATACGTCTCAAAACTTACTTTTTGAGAGTGAACAAGAATTAAAACCTGCTCACAAAATTTTTAAACAAGATTGTAAAATTGATTGGTCAAAACCAATGAAGGATATCTATAACTTTGTACGAGGTTTGTCGCCCTATCCTTGCGCTTGGACGGAGTTTGTAAACGATGAAAAGAGACTCTCTGCCAAGTTGTACCGCATTCAAATTCTAGATACTGAGGCTCACACACCCGCCCTTTTATCTGATCAAAAAACATTCTTACATGTGGCAACTCCCAATGGAAAAATTGCCATTGTTGAGTTTCAGCCAGCGGGTAAAAGAAGGATGAAAGTCGAAGATTTTCTAAAAGGAAATAATCTAGAGGGTTACACGATTTAAAGTCCTCTCAGTATCCTTTGGTACGACAAATTGGAGAGATTAAAAGTAAATCTAACCGTATGAATGTATTTTTTGTCGTTCAATGATTCTTGGATGTTGTTGGTTTGAAAGAGAGGCAAATACGCTGAAACATTTCCATTGAGTAACCTAATTCCTAAGCCAGCATTGGCTGCAGTAATAAGTTTTGATCCGTTGTGAAACACGCCATAATCACCAAAAATGCCTATCGGTCCCCAAGGTAATTCCGCATATACATTGGCCGAAGCCATAAAGCTAGAAGAAAGTCCAAAGTCACTCACTGTTTTGAAAGCACCATGATTTTCCACTCGTTGTTGTGCCCACAGTCCTTGAATTTCATTTCTTCCCATCATAAGTTGTTCATAAAAATAATCCTGTGTTCCATTCTGCCCTCCTAAAGCAAACCCATAATTGGGATCACTCTGTGGACTTAATAAGCTGGTGCGCTCAAAAATATTCTGACCAACAAAAAGCCTCACTTCAATATTCTTTTCTTTTTTCACTTTGTAAGCAATATTGTTGGTCACAGTAAGGTAAAAATTAGAATTTTCAGGAATCAAAAATTCGGTTCCTTTCACATCCAATCTTGCTTCAATCTTCAATGAAACCTTTCTTTTTTTATACTGTAAGTTGTAGTCAAGAAATCCACCTCCAAGCCAATCATATACATTGCTGTAGGATGTATGATTATTTACAGAGATGAATTCGGCTCTTATTTGTTGTCTCAAACGAGGAAACCTATATTTATTCCAGAACTCAAAATTTACGTAGGGCTTTATTACTCTGTAAAAAGTTCGATCAAAAGAATTGGGTAAGGTTAAGCTCGATCCCTCAAGGAATTTATTCTCTTTCTCCTCACCAAAAGTTTGTGACTTCACTCCTACTTCTATTTTGTTTACTACTCTGGCTGGTGCAAAATTGAGATGAACATCTCCCATTCCTGTGAGGCGGTTATTGCCAAAAGAATACATAGGAGCTAGGTAAAACTCTAGCTTATTCTTAGGCACAGAAATATTGTGAAAAACCATCCCTGCCATAAAATTATCATAGGCATTTGCCCCAATAATTGGCGTCCACCAAACCGTATTCTTGTCTGATTCGTTATCTCCCGCCACAAACTCAAAGTTTATCCGTTCTATTTTATTGAACATCCGCGATTTTTTCCAGCTATTGTTCATTCTATTTACGTCCGGCATATTTTCATCGGCATCTATTCGTACTTCATCAATATTTTGGGAGTAAAATACCGCATCCATCACCTCAAAATTAGACGTAGATTCTGTCCAAACGGACTCTATTTTCTTACCCTCCGAAAAGGCATCAACCCTCACTGGTGAGCGAATATCGCCCACGTTTGTTATCTCAACCTTAGTTTCTCCTTTATCGTTTGTTCTTACTTTTCTTAGTTTGAAATCAATTTTTCCCGTGGTATTCAATATATCATCAAACAGCCAATTTAACTCTTTTCCCGAGGCTTTTTCCATCGCCTCTTGCATGTCTTTGGGCTGCGGATGTTTGAATTTCCACTTTTCAAAATAAGCCTTCATTCCTTTGTCGTACACCTCATCTCCCAAATAATCTCTCAGATAAGTAAAAACCAAACCCGTTTTAGCGTAAACAATTGCACCGTAATTCAGCGATGTGTATTCGTTACTATGTAGTTCAATAGGTTGATCTTTTCCATTGTTGGCCGAAAACCCATAAGTCATATGATTGCCACAATGATGACTAATTCCTCCCAAATGTATTTTGTCTGCAATACCCCCGAAATTCGCAGAAAACTCCTCATTCTCTGGATACTTGGTTTGGAAGTACCGAATCTCATTTGCTGTATTTATACCTTCGTCCATCCAGGGATGAACTCTTTCGTTGGATCCCAAGATTCCGTAAAACCAATTGTGACCAACTTCGTGAACGATAACCAGCTCCAGTTGGGTAGCAGAACTTGCAGTTCCAATTACCGTAACGTTGGGATATTCCATACCGCCTCCTGCACTTATTGTTCCGTCTACTGCAGTTACTTGGTTGTACGGATAATCTCCATTCCATTTGCTATACCAGTAAGTTCCATCGTTCAAATATTCGATGGCATTTTTCCACAAGGAAGAATTTTTTGGCGTAAACATCGCCCAAGTTGTTACCGTTCGTTGAGAATTTGGCAATTTCACTTCTCCTTTCAATACTTTGTATCTCTTGTCTGCAAACCAAGCAAAATCATGCACATTGCTTTGCTTAAAACGTAGTGTTTTCAATGTGTCTGATGAAGGCGGAAACTTATTTGAGAATGAGTTGTCAGCGGTGCTAGTAACTTCTTCCAATTCTCTTTTTGTTTCTTCCGCTTTTTTTGACAAAAACTCAATTTCACTTGTTGTTTGCAAATCCCCCGTTGCTCCCACTACGTAATTTTTGGGCAAAGTAATCGTCACATCAAACGAGCCATATTCTGAATAAAATTCTCCTTGAGTAAGGTAAGGCATTTCGTGCCATCCGTCCTTGTCATAGACTGCTGGCTTTGGGTACCACTGAGTGATTTGATAGGACTCACCCACATGACCCAACCGAGAAATATTGCCATTTGGAAGCTTTACCTTAAATGGTGTAGAAACGGTGATACTTTCTCCTGACTTAAGAGGTTTGTTAAGGACAAGTTTTCCGATATCACGATGAGAAAGATTGTAGAGGAAAGTAGCAGATTCCCCATTTATTTTGAAATCCAAAGAATCGATAAATCCTCGATCTTCAGTCGTATTATTTTCCATCACTTTGTTTCCATTCCTATACTGTTGCATGGACATTGCCGAAGTATTGTCTTTGTAGGCATTTGGCCATAAATGAATATAAATAAAGTGTAATTCGTTGGGAGAATGATTGACGTAGTCAAAAGTTTCAAAACCACTCAATGTATGGGCTTTATCGTTGAGTGTGACCTTAATTTTATAATTAACTTCTTGTTGAAAATAATCTTGACCTGCTACCGCAAACGGTAGAAGAAGAAAAAAAATAAAATGTTTCATGGGTGTTTTTTTATTACAATTTAGGAACAATTGTTAGAAATATTGTCATTTTATCGAATTTATAGTCCTTCATTCGTTCTATCACATCTTACTCTAATTGTTCGGTATCTCCTCAAAATTTTACAATTGCGGGGCAAGTAATTTGTAATTCTATATTAAGGCTTACCTTTGTACCAACTGAAATCAAAGAATAATGACAGAAATATTTACACTAGGAAATTTATTTACACTCTTTATGTTAATCATGTTACAAGCCGTTTTGGGGTTTGATAACTTATTGTACATTTCACTTGAATCAAAAAATGCTGAGCAAAAAGATCAAAAAAGCGTCCGCAAAATTGGGATTCTTATTGCTATTGTGCTTCGAATTGTTCTTCTATTTATTTTGGTGAAACTCATTGGATATTTTCAATCACCTATATCTTTTTTGACAGGAAGCATTGAAGGCATCCTAGATTATCACTTCACAGGTCATAGTATTATCGTATTGGCAGGTGGAGGATTTATTTTGTACACAGCGATTAAGGAAATTTGGCATATGTTATCTGGAGTTACCCACCCCAATTCGGAGGTAAAACAAGAGAGGAAAAAGAAAACGGCTCAATCTGTCATTTTCTCGATTGTGATTATGAATTTAGTTTTCTCTTTTGATTCCATTTTAGCAGCAATAGGTCTAACTTCGCACATCGAAAACACTACTACCTCGTTTGTGATTATGGCTATCGCTATTATTGGAAGTGGTATGCTGATGTTATTATTAGTAGACAAGGTTTCTGAGTTTTTGAACAAAAATAGGATGTATGAGGTTTTGGGTTTATTTATCCTATTCATTGTGGGAGTCATGTTGATTACCGAAGGAGGACATTTGGCTCATTTGAGCTTTTTTGGAAACCAAATTCACGCTATGAGCCAAACTACCTTTTACTTCGTCATTGCCGTATTAGTGCTAGTAGATGTAGTTCAGGGCAGGTACCAGAAAAAAATAATGAACGAGGCTAAAAAAATTGATGACAAATGATACATATCGGAGAACAAAATACATTAACCATCTTACGAGAAACGGACAATGGTTTTTATTTGATCGACAAGGAAGAAAATGAAGTACTCCTGCCAAATGCCTACATTAAAGAAGGATGGGCGATTGGTGACGAGGTAGAAGTTTTTGTATTTACCGACTCAGAAGATAGACTTACTGCAACAACAGTAGTTCCGAAAATAAAATTGGATGATTTTGCTTTATTAAAAGTAAACGAAGTAAATAACATCGGTGCCTTCTTGGACTGGGGATTGCCCAAAGATTTGTTTGTTCCTTTTAAAGAGCAAAAAACCAAAATGAGAGAAGACAAACATTACGTAGTTACCATGTATCTTGATTATGAAAGCGAAAGACTGGTTGCATCTAGTAAAATCGATTCCTTTTTAGAATTTGAAGACATTCACCTTACGGAAGGTCAAGAGGTAGAAATTATCATCTATGAAAGAACTCCTTTGGGATTCAACTGCATCATTAATAAACTCTACAAAGGATTAATTTACGAAAACGAAGTCTTCAGAAACCTAAACATTGGAGAACACACAATCGGATATATCAAAACGGTAAGAGAGGACAACAAGATAGATGTTTCTTTGCAGAAAGTAGGATATGTTGCCCAAGACGAAAATCAAGAAAAAATATTAAACATCCTGAGAGGAGACGCGGGTTATATTGGGTTAACCGACAAAAGCAAACCAGAAGAAATTTACGAGGAATTAAAAATGAGTAAGAAAGCTTTTAAAAAAGCAATCGGTGGACTTTACAAACAAAAGTTAGTTTGGCTCAAAAAGGACGGCATCTATTTGACAAAAGAAGGAAGAGGTTGATTTGAAAACTAATTGATCTCGTATGTTAAAAAAATGAAAAGACCAACTTTAATCCTGTCTCTAGACAATAAAGTTACTCATAGTTAAAAACTCATTACTTTTATACCATGTGGGAAATACAAAAAAAAGGTTTTAAGGGTTTTTTGGCAATAGAGAAGTCGCTTTCCGATAATTCTATCGAGGCTTATCTCCGAGATATTGAAAAACTTACCCAATACCTCGAATTAGAAAACAAGTCTCACTCTACCCCTTCCCAACTTACTTTGGATGACTTGCAGCATTTTTTGGCTACAATCGTAGAGTTAGGACTTAGTCCGCGCTCCCAGGCAAGAGTAATCTCAGGAATAAAGGCTTTTTACAATTACTTACTTATCGAAAATTTAACTTCCGTAAATCCTGCAGAGTTATTAGAAAGTCCAAAACTGGGAAGAAAGCTCCCCGATTCGCTCTCGGTGGAGGAAATTCAACTATTGATTGAAGGAATTGACCTGAGTTCACAAAACGGAGAAAGGAACAAGGCTATACTGGAAACCTTGTACGGATGCGGATTGAGAGTGTCTGAATTGGTGAATTTGAAAATTTCAAACATTTATTTTGACGAAGAATTTATCAAGGTGGTTGGAAAAGGCAACAAAGAAAGGTTAGTCCCAATAAGTCGTTCGGCCCTGAAACAAATAAACATTTACCTTAATCAGGTAAGAAATCACTTATCCATTGCCAGAGGATTCGAGGATTTTGTTTTCATAAATAGAAGTGGAAAAGCACTTTCAAGAGTCATGATTTTCACGATTATTAAACAACTTACCGAAAAAGTAGGCATCAAGAAAACCATAAGTCCTCACACATTTAGGCATTCGTTTGCTACTCATCTCGTAAATGCTGGTGCCGACCTCCGTGCGGTACAAGATATGCTCGGTCACGTTTCTATTACCACCACCGAAATATACACTCACTTGGATACAAGCTATCTACACGAAGAAATACGAAAATTTCATCCGAGAAACTAACTGAATTCTTTTTTGATTACTTTACAACCAGTTTTTCCGTGAAGAGTTGATTATTACTTACCACTTTTTATAAATAGACTCCTGCACCTTGTGGAGACATATCAATAGATGGAGTAACTTCTTTCTCAAATTGACCCAAATTACCTTCACTTACAATCTTACCTGCTATATCAATAACTTGCCACATTCTGCCTAATGATTTTTCTTCTTTTGTACTCAAAGTAAACTGAAACTCACCCAAAGAAGGGTGTGGAAAAGCTTGGATTTGCATGGATGATTGGAGTGGCTTCACAAACTTCTGATTCCTATCGGCCGAATATGTTTTAATATACACGGTAATTGTAGGAAAAATCTTTTTCCCTTCATTTCTTTTATTAATAGCCTCAATAATCTCCAACTTATCCGTCAAATCCAAAAAGCATTGAGGAATTTCTGCTCCCTTCTCAATCATCCATTGAGAAGAAGTTTCTGGTCCCTCTTGTTTCTTTATCCAGCTGGGTATTCCGTTTTCCATACAAATCCAAGTAGATTTATCAAAATCCCAAAGAACTTGATTGTTCTTCTTTGTTCTCCGTACTTCATAGGTTACTTTTTTAGCTCTATTCCCCAAAATCACTCCCTTGGATTGAAGAAACCCATTGCGCCAAAACGACAATTTGATTGTCTCCCCCCCACTGTTTTGATTGAATGTAGTGTTTTACAGCTTGATTATTACGCACTTCATTACCGTCTATGGAAACAATAATGTCATTTTGTAAAAGACCGTAAGTTTCTGCAGCTCCATTAGTGAGCACATCAGAAATCCTAACGCCTTTATTCTCTATTGTCTCCATAGAAATACCAAGATAACCAGTACCTTGCGAAAAAAGAGATTGACAGACCAAGAAAACCGAGGTAAAAAGAAAGTGTTAATGTAGATAATTTAAGTTACCCAAAGATAATAAAAGGCAGGAGATTCGAAGAAACTTTCAAATTTCTTGTTGAGAATCGAAAAAAAGCATCCAATCTTCTTTCAATGATTAAAAAAAGATAGACAATAAAAGAGATTCGAAAAAAGAATTAAAATAGAGGTAACAACATAACCCTTAGCGCATTGAAAAAAATATTCTGTTTTTTTCTGCCTTTCAGATTCCAAACCAATCGTATTTTATTAAAAATAAATGAGTTAAACCAAGATTAGGTGATTTATTTGAGTACCTTTGGGCATAATAAATATATATACAAAATAATATGAGTAACGGAACAGTAAAATTTTTCAATGAAACAAAAGGATTTGGTTTCATCACACCTGATGAAGGAAACAAAGACGTATTTGTTCACGCAAATGGTTTGATTGACGAAATTAGAGAAGGAGACAAAGTAAGCTTCGATGTAGAAGAGTCTCCTAAAGGATTAAACGCAGTAAATGTAAAAGTTGACTAATCAACTTCATTCACATATTTAAGACTAAAAAAGCCTTGCAAATTTTGCAAGGCTTTTTTCTTGACTCTTATTTTCGTTTCTTTTATCTCTCACAACAGTATTTCTAGCTCAATCGATTTTATTTCGCTATTTTTAACAGTATGAAACGATTCAGCCAACTTCTATTTTTTCTTATTCTACTTCTCGGACTAGGATTAATTATGGGAGGAACTAAGAATCATAATGAACCAAAGGTTACTAATAACTCGAGTGCTGTTTGGGGATTTTATGGACACCAAAAAATTAACCGATTGGCGGTCTTTACTTTGCCTAAAGGCATGTTTGGCTTCTACAAAAACCACATCGAATATATTACCGAGCATGCCGTAGATCCTGACAAGCGAAGATATGCGATAGAAGCCGAAGCTCCTCGTCACTACATCGACATAGATCATTATCATCACGATAGCCTCACCCCTTTTGAATTTGTGCCAAAAAGATGGGAAAAGGCGGTAGAATTATTCACCGAAGATACCATACAGGCATACGGGATAGTTCCTTGGCACGTGGACGTAATGCAACGAAGATTGACCTATGCTTTTAAGAACAAAGAAGTAGCTAAGATACTTAAGCTCTCTGCTGAAATAGGACATTACATTGGTGATGCTTCCGTTCCGCTTCATACCACAGAGAACTACAATGGTCAACTTACAGGACAACGAGGTATTCACGGGTTTTGGGAGTCACGAATTCCAGAGTTGTTCTCAGAAGAATACGACTTTTTTGTGGGGCAAGCCGGCTATATAGATCAACCACTCGATTATATTTGGGAATTAGTAAAAGCTAGTCACATGGCTGTAGATTCTGTACTAAGTTTCGAGCGAGATCTGACAACTTCTTTCCCTACGGACCGAAAGTACGCGTATGACAATCGAGGGAACAGAACCATCAAAACATATTCAAGAGATTACAGCAGAAACTATCAAGATATGCTCGATGGAATGATCGAACGAAGAATGAGATCATCGGTTAATTCCGTAGGTAGTTTTTGGTACACTTGCTGGATGAATGCCGGACAACCAGACCTGAATAAGCTAGAGAAGAAAGAACTCACGGAAGAAGAAAAAAAGGAACAAGAAGAATTAGACAAAGCATACAAAAAAGGCAAAATAAAAGGTCGTGAACATCAACATTAACTCGTGCATTTTTCTCTGTATTTCTCTCTTATTAGTTGGATGCGAAAGGAACAAAAATCTTTCAAAAACCATCGAAAATCGAGAGGAAAATACTTTTTTAAATACTCAAAAGATAAACGGAGTAAATTTAGTCGCAACAAGCTCAAATATAGACTCTAACAACATCTTACCTCTATTAAAGATTAATGCCAATTCGGTGGCAATCGTGCCATTTGGGTTTGTGCGGTCGGGAGAATCTATTATAGAATATAACCTCGACTGGCAATGGCATGGCGAACGAAAAATTGGCACCATCGAACAGATTCAGCTCGCCCACAACGCTGGGCTACAAGTATTGCTAAAACCTCATCTTTGGATTCACGATGGCTGGGTAGGAGATTTGGAGTTTGACAACGAAGCCGATTGGAACAATTTTGAAGAAAGTTACACCCGATTTATTATTGATTTTGCCCAACTGGCAGACTCTTTGAATGCCAAGGCACTGTGTATTGGAGTAGAACTGAAACAAGCTGTGAGACAACGATCCAAGTTTTGGATGAGCTTGATAGACACGCTCCGAACGGTGTATTCAGGAAAATTGACTTATGCCGCCAATTGGGACCATTATGCCACCCTCGATTTTTGGCACAAACTCGATTTTATTGGCGTAGAAGCCTATTTTCCGCTTTCCGAATCCATCACTCCTACCCAGAAAGAACTACTCCAAGCCTGGAACCCCATAAAACAAAAGCTAAAATCTGTGAGCAATAAATGGAATAAGCCCATCTTGTTTACCGAATACGGCTACCGAAATATGGACTACACAGCAAAACAACCTTGGGACATGAACCAGTATAGCAACTACAACGACCAAGGACAAGTAAATGGCTACTCGGCTATTTTTGAGACATTTTGGGAAGAGAATTGGTTTGCTGGAGGCTATTTGTGGAAATGGCACCCAAATCACCAAGAGATTGGAAGTAAA
>Ga0233451_10001441_pt1 | contig 22778 bp, 20 predicted proteins | sample 011ome_29_FD_183052 | JGI IMG/M metagenome (GOLD analysis project Ga0233451, IMG submission 183052) | Coastal salt marsh microbial communities from the Groves Creek Marsh, Skidaway Island, Georgia - 011504CT (spades assembly) | ecosystem: Environmental > Aquatic > Marine > Intertidal zone >... | reverse complement strand
GCGCGGGTAATTGCAACAGCCCTTGCGCATGCAAAGATTTCTCTAAACTGGCGATGGGCACGGGCGCTTATCCTTTCAGACTGCCCGATCGATTAAGGGATGTCTTTGGCAGGCGCAAGGTTTCTGCATTAGCGCAGGCCGGTAAGGCTTTTCCACGGGATCGATGCGGTTTGACTGGCTGAATCGGTGATGTCCATACGCCATGTATTGGAAGCGTCAACGCTTGGAATTATGGGTGTAAAGGTAAATTCAAAGCTATGTGGCCGCCCCAAATTGTCAAAATACTCAACTGAGATCCCTTCTGTGCTGGGCTCAGCCCCTGCCATTGTGGCGGTTGCGGGGAGATTTACGGCCACACGCATTTTGGTTGTGGGTTGTCCAGAGAGCGTTTGAGCGTTGATTTTTATCGGCTCAAGATCAAGGCTGCTGTCGCGCGCGTAATTGGGAATAGATCCATCTTCGCGCGCGGGCCAACCCAGCAACGTAAGCCCGGATGTGGTGGACAAATAGCCATCTTTATCCAATCGGAACGACCCGGTGCTGGTTAATTTCATGGGGCTTTCGCCATTATCGACCGTGATTTGTGCTGCATCACTGACCGGCAGCAACCCGCGCCCATTTACGGCCAAATCCGTGCTATTATTAGTTGAAATAAGGCTTCCCGACTGATCGATCATGCGCTGTTGAGAGCTGCGGACCCCGCCAGCTGCGTAAGCGTGTTGCCGATTTGAGATGACCATAGAGTGAAAATCCGTTTCAACCCGCCGATATCCATTCGTAGCTGAATTGGCGATATTGTCTGAGATACCTGCCAGACGGCTGGCATTTGAACTTAGGCCTGAAACGCTGGCATTAAGCGAGGATGAGATTGTCATAATACCTATCTTTGAAATCTGTTGAAATCGCGTCTCAGACAGGTAACTGGGCTTTGCTTAACAGCATGCTAATGGTTAAAATTTTCTATTCTTTGGTGAGATTTAAAAAGACAATCGATACGCGGTTGTTCTGCTGGGCCATCGGGTTGTCCGAGATTGGATCGTTATCCCCATGTGCCGTGTTGCGCTTTATGCGGGTTTCGGGAACCCCCAGTCGCTGCAGCATCACCCGCACATTGCCTGCGCGCGCGCTCGAAATCGTCCAATCCTGCGGTCGCTTTACCACCAAAGGCGCGGCTTGCACATGCGCTTCAACCGCGAGCGGATATTCTATGTGGGCTGTCATTTTTGCGATTATATCAAGCAGTTTGATCAGCGCTGTTTTGGGGTTTTGGCTTGCGTCAAAAAGCTCAGTGCCTTTGGATTCAAAAAAATCAAACTGGAAGCCTTCATCGCTGAGGTGAAAGCCGATTTGGGCCTCTGATAAGGGGCGCCCAAGTTTTTCTTTGTATAGATCAGAAAATAACGTTTTGATGGCTTTAAGGTCTTTTTACGCTGCGTTTTGATGTCGTTCATCGGCGCTCGAAGATTGCGCTTCCAAGCTTTCAAGCTTGGCCTCACGTGCGGCGTCTAATGTATCCCCACCATGCAATATTCCTTTATCCAACATGGACTGGCTTCCGGTTTCGGCTCGGTTTAGGTCTGAAGACGGGCGGAAATATCCCGCGATCCCCCGCCGCTGATCTTCGTTTACCGATGACAGCAACCACATGACCATAAAAAATGCCATCATGGCGGTTACGAAATCGGCATAGGCCACTTTCCATCCGGCATTTTCTTGTGGTTCTTCCGGGTTTCTTATTTTGCGTTTGATAATTGTTTGAACAACAGTCTTTTCTGACCCACCCATTTTCTTTCCCCATTACCCACTGTAAGATTTAGCAGGCAGAGTTGGCGAAAGACTTAACGTTTAAAGTTCAACATATTTTTGCGCATATGCCGGCCTAGCCGATACGCGCGGCGTGGTAAATTGGCCGTAAATCTGTGTTCCACTCTTTGTTGTAGAGACCAAGCAATCGGTCCGCCGGGGCTTTTTGGGTTGCCAGATTTTCGAAGAGAGGGTCTAGAAAACGGCTTTCATCAATGGCGCCTGTTTCGACATTGCCGCGGCCCCTTGCGATCAGGCCCTTGCGCGAGATATCAACAAGCTCTTTGGCGAGATCGATCAATTTAACCCCGTCAACCTCTGCTGCTAGGCCGCTTCTTGCGCTGTTTATCCGCAGCGTTTCGCGAAATTCGGCCGTCCAGTTTTTAGCCAAATCCCAAGCCGCATCCAACGCGGTTTTATCATAACACAAGCCCACCCAAAACGCTGAAAGCGCGCATAGATGATCTGCCTGCCCCGCATCTGCTCCGCGCATTTCGATAAATGTTTTCAGCCGGGCCTCGGGAAAAATAGTGGTCAAGTGATCCGCCCAATCGCTTAGGCTGGGCCGCTCTGCGGGCAAGGCGGGCAATTTTCCCTGCAGAAAATCGCGGAAAGATTGCCCTAAAGCATCAATATATCGGCCGTTTCGATAGACAAAATACATTGGTACATCGAGGGCGTATTCGACCCAAGCCTCAAAGCCAAACCCCGGCTCAAATATGAAGGGCAACATGCCTGTGCGATCGGCATCAAGATCTTGCCAAACGCGGCTGCGCCAACTTTTATGGCCATTGGGCAACCCATCGAAAAACGGTGAGTTGGCGAAAAGCGCGGTTGCAATCGGTTGCAGCGCAACCGCTACGCGCATTTTTTGAACCATATCCGCTTCAGAGCTGAAATCTAAATTTACCTGCACGCAAGACGTGCGATACATCATAAATTTCCCCATCGTGCCGACTCGATCCATATAATCGGTCATCAGAGTATAGCGACCTTTGGGCATTACGGGCATCATCTCATGAGACCATATGGGCGCCGCGCCCAGCGCTATAAATCCTGCGCCAATTTCATCGCTGATGCCCCGCAGTTCGTCTAGATGCTGGTTAAGCTCACTGGCCGTGTCATGAATGGTTTCCAAAGGGGCGCCCGATAATTCAAACTGGCCGCCCGGCTCGAGGGATATATTTGCGCCATTTCGGGTCAATCCGATTAATTTATCCGCTTCCAAAACCGGCGCCCACCCGAAGCGGTCGCGCAGCGCTTCGAGGATGGTCTGGATTGAACAGGCCCCAGAATAGGGCAAAGGCATCTGGTTTGCCTGGCAAAAGCCGAATTTTTCATGTTCGGTCCCGATGCGCCATTCGCTTTCCGGCTTGCAGCCAGCCGCCAGATAGGCCGCCATTTGCTCTGGGTGCTCGATGGGGCCTCCAGCAGATTGGGGAATAGACATTGCGGGATCTCCGAAGTTTCAGTGATGCAGATGTGCTGTGGATTAACCAAGCTGTCAATGGATGTAATTTTGGGGATCTAAAAAATAGTCTTTTTGCCAGATCGTTTGAGGCGTGTTCAAGCGTCGCGCCAAAAGCTGAAGCATCGGCTCGATTTGGAAATTTTGCAGCTGGGTAAAGGCATCAAACAGCCGCTCTGCGCCTGTCGCACCGGTGGGAATAAACAGCGCCGGCTGGGCCGGTTGCTCGAGTTTCCACAGCTGCTGGTTCTGATGATATATCAGGCTGATTTTGGTGATATCATCCAGCGCAATCACACCGCCTGTATCGGGGCCAAAATAGGTGATTTGGCCTTCGGTAACATCTACGATACCGGCCCCTTGTTGCGTTTTTACGAATCGCGCGCGCTGGAGCCCAGCAAAGCCAATCAGCGCTCCAATAAGGGTCAGCGCCGCCCCCACCCAGGATAACAGCCCGAAAGTTTTGGTAAACCAATAGAGCCCTAAGGCAATAAGCGCCGCGCCGATAAACGCATCGCGCCAGCGCAGTAAAACCGCTGTGGCCTCGGGCCGTATCATCTCCAATCTCCCTGATGGGCTTGCCAAAGACTGAGGGCGGTTACCGCGGCGGTATCGGCGCGCAAAATGCGCGGGCCCAAGCTGATGCAATGTGCCTTTGGCAAGTTGGATATCTGCTGGCGCTCTGCCGCGTGAAACCCGCCTTCCGGACCGATTAGAATGGCGCAGGGCCCCGGTGCGAGCGCTGCGAATGAAGAGGCCGCGCCCGCCTGTGTTTCGTCGCAAAATAATAAGCTACGATCTTGGGGCCAATGATCCAAAACCGCCTTTAATTTCTGTAACGTGTCAACCACTGGCACATAGGTGCTGCCGCATTGTTCGGCCGCTTCGATCGCATGGGCTTGCAGCCGGTCGCGCCGAATCCGCTCTGAATTTGTAAAGGCGGTTTGCACCGGACAAATCCGCGCAGCACCTAATTCAGTGGCTTTTTCTACAATAAAATCGGTGCGTGATTTTTTGATTGGTGCGAAAAGAAGCCAGAGATCTGGTGGGGGCCGCAGCGCTTTGCTTTGCGTCAAACAGCTCAGCACGCCCGATTTTTTACCGGCTTGCGTGATTTCAGCCAGCCATTCGCCGTCTTGGCCGTTGAACACCAGCACGCGATCTCCCACGTTTTGGCGCATCACGGAAAATAGGTAATGCGCGTGCTCGCGCGTTAAAGGTAGTGATTGCGCCGGTGCCAGCGGGTGATCTACAAAGAGTCTGATTTTAGAATTCATAAGGCTTAACATATGTCTGAGCAGGGAACAAAACCAGAGGTGGCGGGTGAAGTTTTTGATGCTGTGAAAGGCAATTGGGTTGATCGCTTTGCGCCGCAGGCCAGCCGGCCTTATTTACGCCTGTCGCGGGCGGATCGGCCAATTGGAACCTGGTTGTTGCTGTTTCCTTGCTGGTGGGGGTTGTTTCTTGCAATTCTAGCCGATGGTCAATTTGCCTTAAGCGATTTGTGGATTTTTGTGGGATGCGGGCTGGGGGCTTTTTTAATGCGCGGGGCTGGCTGCACGTGGAATGATATCACAGATCGCAAATTTGACGGGGCGGTCGAACGGACCAAATCGCGGCCGATCCCCTCTGGGCAAGTATCGGTGAAATCGGCGGTGATCTGGATGGGCGCGCAGGTGGCACTGGCCGCCTGCATTCTGTTCAGCTTTAACGCGGCGGCGATTACATGCGGGATCATCGCCCTGATCCCCGTGGCGATTTACCCTTTTGCGAAACGCTTTACCTGGTGGCCGCAGGTGTTTTTGGGCTTGGCGTTTAATTGGGGCGTTTTATTGGCCTTTATCGCCCATCAGGGCGGGTTACAGGTTGCCGCGCTGATCCTATATCTAAGTGGTATTTTCTGGACGCTGTTTTACGATACAATTTATGCCCATCAGGATATTGAAGATGACGCATTGATCGGTATCAAATCCACCGCACGTTTATTTGGCGCAAAGACATGGCCTTGGTTGTTGGGCTTTGCCCTGACCAGCGGGGGATTGATGATGGGCGCTTTGGCGCTGCAGGTACAGGGGCCAGCTTTCTGGGTTGCGGGTCTGGGCGTTGCTGCCTTTGTGCTACATATGTTGAGGCAATTGCGTCAGTTCCGCCTAGGAGAAACCGAGTTGTTGTTGCGATTGTTTCGGGCAAACAGCCATACCGGCTTTTTGCCCGTGGTGTTCTTTGGCCTCGCGGTTTTCCTTTATTGAACCCATTGGCGCGAGAGCCTATGAAGTCACCAGCCCTGTAAACCGAGCGATCTTATGCGATTTTTGGCCAAGCGCTACATTCTTATTACCTTTAGTGGCGCCGCGATCTTGGCCTGTTTCTGCGCTATGGCTTTGGTTTGGGCGCTTGAAGCAAAAACCGTATCGCGGCTTGAAGCGGCCTTTGTAAAGGCGGATCTGGATTGGGTTGAGGTTGCCGCTGATGGGCGGCAGGTGGTGCTTTCTGGCCAAGCCGAAACCGCGGCGCAGCGGTTTCAAGCCTTGACACTGGCGCGTAAAACCGTGGCGATGCACAATCTATCAGATCAGATTTCTGTATCTGAGACAGACGCTAAAACACCAGCTGCGCTTACCCTGCAGATTTTTAAAACCCCAAAGTTAATCCGCGCACTGGGCAATGTGCCAAGCGGGCCGGCGCAAGAGACGCTGCTGGCGGGTTTGCGTGATATGGCCGCGGGGCAGGTGGAGCTAAAACATTTCTTTACCGCCGCCCAGCGCCGCCCGTCTGAAACATGGCTCACCGCCCAGCAGCTTGGGTTTGAAGCTTTGGCGCAGATACACCGCGGCGAGGTGACAATTGCGGAAGATCGCGTTGTTGTGAAAGCGCTGGCAAAAACGGAAGAGCGCCGGCAAGCGGTTTTGACAAATCTAGAGCAGCTTAGCCCGGCTGGCCTTCTCTATGAGGTTGCGGTGGTGGCGCCCAATGCTGCGCCCGAAGGCTATCGCTTTCGCGCGGTGAAACGCGATGGCGCGTTGCGGGTTCTCGCCTGCCGAGTCGATAGCCAAATGCATCTCAAAGCGCTTGCTTCAGCTTTGCAAGCGTTTGGCGTGACGCATGGATTGCCCTGCTTGATGAATTTGGCAGATCGCCCAAGCGGGTTTGATGAAACCATTTTCTTGGCGCTCGATGCAGTAAAACCGATCCGCGCAGCCACGATTCATTTAGAGGATAACCACCTTCAGCTGTTTTTTCCCGATCTGCCAGAGGCCGATAGCATCGCCGCAGTGGTTGAAAAAATAAAACAGCGTTTGCCAGAGGGCTATGGGGTTGAAGCGTCCAGACATCTGCCCGATATGGCGGACGGGGGTCTCGCCGCAGAGTTTTCCTTTGAGCTTGAGGCGGATGGCAACTTAATTCTGCAGGGCCCTTTGAAAGATCAACGCGCTCAAAGGGCGGTGAAAGCGCTGGCGCAGGCCCGGTTTGGATTTGATAAGGTGGCGTTTTCTGGATCGCTGGTTCCGGCGCTGGGCAATGATTGGACCTTGCAGATCCTGTCTTTGATCGAGGCGATGCTGCCCTTGCAGCGGGCGCAAATGCGCTTGACCCGGCAGGATCTAGCGGTCTCTGGCCTGTCGCATCGCAAGGATGCGCAGGCCGCCTTGGCGTTAAGTGTGCGCCAGATCTTGCCAAACACTGTTCGCACCGATTTGCAGATTACCTATCAACCGCCCCCCAAAAGAGAGCCGGATCTGCTGCCGGCTGCCCTTTGTATCAGCCAAATAAACGGGCTGCTACAATCTGAAAAAATCAATTTTGACCCGGGATCGGATCGGGTGAATTTGGCAGGCCAAAACCTCTTGGATAAAATCGCGGATATATTGCGCCAATGTGGAGAAATTCCGCTTGAAATTGCCGGCCATACAGACAGTCAGGGGCGCGAGGAAATGAACCTGCAACTGAGCCAAACGCGTGCGCAGGCGGTGTTGATGGAGCTGCAAAGGCGGCGTATTTTAACCGGCAGTTTTGTGGCGCAAGGCTATGGTGAAACCAAACCCATTGCCGCAAATGACAGCGCAGAAGGGCGTGATATCAACCGGCGGATTGAATTTTATCTGCGCGAAAATGAACCGGCGCCGCCGGTGCAGGGCGATCCAGAAACGCTGCCAGCTGAGGCAAGGATAAATGCTAATGCAGGCCAATGAGGTGATGTTAATCGGTGCGCTCGCGCTGTTTGCAGCTTTTGTTATGGGCTGGTGCATGCATTGGCTTTGGATGCAGTTTTTGCGGGGCTCTTTGCCCAGCATCGAGGCGATGACCAACGTCACACAAGAGCTGCGTAACGCCACAGCCCAGCGCGATGCGGCGCGTGAAGAGGCCGCCCTAAAAGAGGCTGAGCTGACCAACCTATTGGCCCAAGCGCGGGCAGAACGTGACGCGGCGATGGAGGGGTTGCGACAGGCTCGGATCAGCGAAACCGACCGATCCTAACGCCCCAAGCCGGGCGCGATGGTGCGGCTACCAGCGCCTCAAAGCCTGCTCGTCGCTGTCTTTTGCCTCTACCCAGTTTGCTCCGGACGCGGTTATTTCTTTTTTCCAAAAAGGTGCGCGCGATTTGAGATAATCCATCAGAAAATCGGCGGCGGCAAACGCGTCACTGCGATGCGCGGCGGCGGTTGCCACCATCATGATCCCCTCACCCGGGGCAAGGTTTCCATAGCGATGCAGCACCAGCGCGTCCTGCAAGGACCATCTGTCAATTGCCCTTTGGGCGATGTCAGAAATCGCCTTTTCGGTCATGGCGGGGTAATGTTCGATTGCAAGGGTTTGTAAATCCCTTGCAGATGTGTTGCGCACAATCCCGGTGAAGGTAACTATTGCGCCGGCATTGTCTTGTCTCTCGGCAAAGTTTTGCGCTTCTTTACCCAGATCAAAGGGGTGTTCTTGAATGAGAATTCGCATGATCAGCCCCCCGTCATTGGAGGAAAAAATGCAACTTCTTTGGCGCCGTTGAGCGGGGCGTTAAACTCAACCAATTCTTGATTCACTGCGGCGCGCAGCGCAGAGAGATCCGAAAACGCCAGCGCGTAGCGCGGATCTTTGCCGCGCAGTTCTTCTATAAGAGCCGCCACTGTAGCGGCTTGGCTGTCAATGGTTTCGCGGGGGATGCCGATGCGCTCGCGCAGCCAAGCAAAATATAAAACCTCTATCATGCCTCATCTTTCAAAAACGGAAGCGCTTTTTTGAAATAATCAAAGCCGGTGATCAAGGTTAAAGCGGCTGCAACCCAAAGCAAGACCAGCCCGACATTGCCCGACCAGATCATCGCATGATGTTTCCAGATCACGCCCAGCGTATCTTGTGCGGCGCCGTTTAGGATATTGTTCAGCGCGTCTGGGCCGATCTCTTGTGCCGAGAGCTTCAGATAATGCTCAAAAACACCTTGTGAGAATAAAATCGCGATCGCCGCCATTTGCGCGGTGGTTTTCCATTTTGCCAGTTTGGTGACCTGCAGCGTGCTGGCACTCTCGCCCAAAAACTCGCGCAGGCCAGACACAAAGACTTCGCGAAACAAAATCATGGTTGCAGGCAGCACCAGCCATGGCGACATGCTCGAATATCCCACAATGATCACAAGCGCGATAATAACCATTGCTTTATCCGCAATCGGATCGAGCATTTGGCCAAACTTGGTTTCCTGTTTCCACGTGCGCGCGAGGAATCCATCAACCCAATCTGTAAGCGCGGCAAATATAAACAGCAACAGCGCGAACCAATCCGCATAGGGCCGGTTAAAATACAAAAACATCAGCGCCAATGCAGGCGCAGCAAGCAAGCGCCCCGTGGTTAAAATATTTGGAACCGTCCATATCATAGCCTTGGTGTATCCAAACTTATTCAAAAGGAAAAGGCCAGCAACTGCCGCAAGGCTGAAAACCGCCTTAGGGCTCGAATGCCACGCGTGGCTGAGGAGGTTTTTAGAACGTTTCAGCGCGTTAAGGCGCCTTACTGCGCCGCAAAAAAGCCCTTATACGTGTTTCGCAGCAGGTTCTTTTGCACTTTACCCATCGTATTGCGCGGCAATTCCGCGATGATTTGGTAGGATTTTGGATGTTTAAAGCGTGCTAATTTTTGCGCCACTTCTGCGGCCAAATCGCTTTCCCGCAAAGTAACTCCGCCGCGGGGCACCACCACGGCCAGCACGGTTTCGCCAAAATCTGCATGCGGCACGCCGATCACGGCGCTTTCCAAAACGCCGGGCACATCATCTAAGATTTGTTCGATTTCCTTCGGGTAGATATTATAACCACCCGAGATGATCAGGTCTTTGCTGCGCCCGACGATATGCACATATCCTTGCGCATCGATTTTTCCCAAATCACCGGTGATGAAAAACCCGTTTTCCTTCAGCTCGGCAGCGGTTTTTTCTGGCATGTTCCAATAGCCTTGAAACACGTTGGGGCCGCGTATTTCGATCATTCCAATTTCGCCTTGGGAAAGCAGTTCTTCGGTTTTTTCATCGATGATCCGCAGCTCTATACCGGGCAAAGGAAAGCCAACAGTGCCCGCGCGCCGCTCACCTTTATAAGGGTTTGACGTGTTCATATTGGTTTCGGTCATGCCGTAGCGTTCTAGAATGCGATGCCCGGTGCGGCTTTCAAAGGCTTCATGCGTTTCTGTTAGAAGCGGCGCGCTGCCCGACACGAAGAGGCGCATGTTTTCGGTAACGCTTTTGGTGAAATTTGGGTCATTTAACAAACGGGAGTAAAAGGTTGGTACCCCCATTAATGCGGTGGCCATTGGCATATCTTGGATCAGCTGTTTGGCGTCAAACGCGGGATAAAACCGCATCGAGCATCCGGCAAGAAGGCAAATATTTGTGGCCACAAAAAGCCCGTGAGTGTGAAAAATAGGCAAAGCGTGCAAAAGCACATCTTGGGCGGTAAAGCGCCATGCGTCGCATAATGTTTTTGCGTTTGATAACAGGTTATCATGGCTAAGCATGGCCCCTTTTGAGCGCCCGGTGGTGCCCGATGTATAGAGAAAGGCTGCCAGATCATTGCCACTGCGGGCGCGGGGTTGGAAGCTTTTGGGATGTTGCATCGCCAAGCGTGTAAAGCCGCCGCTGCCATCCCCATTCAAAACCTGCAATTGCGCCTGCGCTGCCTGCGCCATGGGGCGCAAAGCGGTTTCTGCTTTGGCGTCGCACAACACCAGTTTTGCCCCTGAATTTTCGATAAAATAGGCCATTTCACGTGCTGTATAGGCGGTGTTTAAAGGCAGAAAGATTACCCCTGCTTGCAAACAGGCCGCGTAGGTGGCCAATGCTTCGGGGGATTTTTGAACCTGCACGGCCAATCGATCCCCGACCTCTAGCCCAAGCGCTTCTAACACATGCGCGTATTGTGCGGCAGTTTCTAAAAAGCGCTGATAGCTCCAAACGTCCCCATCTGGCAGGATCAAGAACGGCGCCTCAGAGCCGATATGATCGGCAAACAGCGCGTCGAATAAAACATTGCTCATTTTGAGGGCTTTCTATGCTGTGAGCAATTTCGCCATATGTTGAACCGCGATCTGATATCCGTGGCTGCCGAACCCAGCGATCACGCCCTCGGCGCGAAGCGAAACGTAAGAATGATGGCGGAAGCTTTCCCGTTTATGGATATTAGAGATATGAACCTCTAAAATTGGGCCCTCAAACATATTTAAAGCATCCAAAATGGCGATCGAACTATGCGAGAACGCCCCCGGGTTCATTATAATGCCCTCGGCGTCCTCTCGCGCTTGATGGATCCAATCAATCAGCTGGCCTTCATGATTTGACTGCAAATGCGTCAACGTCAGGCCCAGTTGGTCAGCGGTCAAATCGCAATCGCGGGCAATATCGTGTAATGTGTCATGCCCGTAGAGTTCAGGTTGGCGTTTTCCCAACAGATTCAAATTCGGTCCGTTCAGCATAAAAATCATGCGGGCCATCGTTTCGTCCTTTTGCTGCATTAGATGCTCTGAGCACGTCACTAGCACAGTGACTGCGTGGTTTAAAGGCTGGCCCAAAGGATCAGGCCAGCCCCGAAAACCACCCGATAGATCACATAAGGCGTGAAGCTGATGCTGCGCAGCAGGCGCATCATAAGCCCCAAAGCAATGAACGCTGAGAAGGCTGCAAAAGCGGCGGCCAATGCCGCATCGCGCAATCGTGTGGTCGCTCCCTCGGCAATCAGATCAAGGCTGGCCAGCGCTGTCGCGGCGAGGATCACCGGGATTGACATCAGCATGGATAAGCGCGCGGCTTCGTGCCGACTATAGCCTGCCAAGAGCGCCCCGGTGATGGTGATGCCGGATCGCGAAGTGCCCGGAATAAGCGCTAGCGCTTGCCAGAGGCCCAGTTTCAGCGCATCGCCTCGGCTGAAATCTGAAACAGTTTTCAGGCTTTTGGGGCGTCGATCAGCCCACCAGAGAAGCAGTCCGAATCCCAGCATCGCCCAGCCGATCAGCGCAACATTTTCGCGCATCGCGAAGCTCACACCAGAAAGTTTGAGCATAAAGCCGACGGCGATGGCGGGCAGGGTGGCGTAGATCAGGTATAGCGCGAATCTGGCCTCGGGTTGCGTGGCTCTGCCTTTCAACAGGTGGCTGGCGCCAAAAAAGATCTTCCGCACCTCGCCGTGAAAATACAGCATAACGGCGAGCAGCGTGCCCAAATGGACGGCGACATCGATAACAGGCCCTTGATCTGTGGTGCCGGTGAGCGCAGGAAATAAGATCAAATGGGCGCTTGAGGAAACAGGAAGAAATTCGGTAACCCCTTGAATAATAGCTAAGATAATCAAATGAAGCAGGGGCATTTTGAACCTTCTAATCGTGCAATCCCATCATATAACCAACAGATTTATAATAGGAACACTCTTTTTAAGTCCGAATCGGACTTACTTTTTGATTTTAATTGTCAATCCTTTTCCATTTCAGGGTGTGAATGAAAATAAACGTCAGCATTTCTGCCTTTTCTTTTTGAGAGGCTTCCGCTAAATAACCAAAAATCGAAATTAGGAGGCTCTCATGGCCAAGCAGCCAATGTTAAAATTCGTGTCGATCGAACGCGATATGCCAAAAAAACGCAGCGCAACCGAGCGTGCAGAAGATTTCAAAGAAATATACGCCGAATTCGCAGCCGAGAAGGCAAAAGAACAGGCCAGCCGCTGTAGCCAATGCGGGGTGCCTTATTGCCAGTCGCATTGCCCGCTTCACAACAACATCCCTGATTGGTTGCACTTAACCGCCGAGGGCCGCCTGCAAGAAGCCTATGAGGTGTCGCAGGCGACCAATAGTTTTCCGGAGATCTGCGGGCGGATCTGTCCGCAAGACCGTCTGTGCGAAGGCAATTGCGTGATCGAGCAATCGGGGCATGAAACTGTCACGATTGGGGCTGTCGAGAAATATATCACCGATACCGCATGGCAAGAAGGCTGGGTGCAGCCTTTGGCCCCCGCGCGCGAGCTTGATAAATCGGTTGGTATTATCGGTGCAGGGCCCGGTGGTTTGGCCGCCGCGGATCGGCTGCGCCGAGCAGGGTTTCAGGTGACGATTTATGACCGCTATGACCGAGCGGGTGGATTGCTCACCTATGGTATTCCCGGCTTCAAGCTGGAAAAAGACATTGTTATGCGTCGCAACCAGCAATTGGTCGATGGCGGGGTGACGCTTAAGTTGAATTGCAATATCGGCGAAGACATCACGTTTGAAGCGCTTCGCGCCCAGCATGATGCGGTGATTGTGGCAACTGGCGTTTACAAAATCCGCGATCTAGATGTTCCGGGCGGCGCGCTGTCGGGCGTTGTGCAAGCGTTGGATTTTCTGGCCACGTCAAACCGTGAAAATTTTGGCGATGACGTGCCAGAGTTTACCAGCGGTGCGTTGAATGCTGCAGATAAAAACGTGGTGGTGATCGGTGGTGGTGATACGGCGATGGATTGCGTGCGCACGGCGATCCGCCAAGGGGCCACCTCGGTCAAATGCATGTACCGCCGCGACCGCGCCAATATGCCCGGATCGCAGCGGGAAGTTGAAAATGCCGAGGAAGAAGGCGTTGTTTTTGAATGGCTATCCGCGCCAGAAGCCTTTGTAAATGATTTGAAGATCCAGGATGTGAAAACGGTCGCCGGGCAAGCTGGCCCGGTGCGCGGCGTGCTGGGCCATAAAATGCGCCTTGGGGCGCCTGATGCCACCGGACGGCGGATGCCCGAGGTGATCGAAGGCAGCCGCTATGTCGAAAAGGCGGATCTGGTGATCAAAGCGCTGGGCTTTGAACCGGAAGATCTACCGCATTTATTTGACCAACCCGAATTGCCCGTGACCCGCTGGGGCACCGTAAAAGCGGAGTTTGGGAGCGGGAAAACAGCGCTTCCGGGGGTTTACGCAGTGGGCGATATTGTGCGCGGGGCCTCTTTGGTGGTTTGGGCCATTAAAGATGGGCAGGATACGGCCAATGCGATCATTGCCGAGCTGCAACCTTCGGCTGCCATCGCCGCAGAATAAAGAGATAAAAGGCCGCGCTGACGCCCGCCATTAAATGGCTTAGGGCAATTTGGTCGCCGCCGCATAAGGAGATGATCCATGACATATGAAAACACCACGGCCTTTGGGCCAGATTGGATGAAGCAACAGGACCAAAAGCGCCAATGGATGACGCAGAACAGCCTGTATCGCGAAGAGGATGAGCATGCCTCATGCGGCGTAGGTTTGGTGGTGTCGATCAATGGCAAGGCCAGCCGCAAAGTTGTTGAAAATGGCATTGCCGCGTTGAAGGCGGTTTGGCACCGCGGCGCTGTGGATGCAGATGGAAAAACCGGCGACGGTGCCGGCATCCACGTGCAAATACCCGTGCGGTTTTTCTATGATCAAATCCGCCGGACGGGTCATGAACCGCGCCAGGATGAGCTGGTGGCGGTGGGGCAGGTGTTTCTACCCCGCGCAGATTTTGGCGCTCAGGAAACCTGCAGAAGCATCGTTGAAAGCGAAGTTCTGCGGATGGGCTATTATATTTATGGGTGGCGGCACGTGCCCGTTGAGGTCAGTTGTTTGGGTGAAAAAGCCAACGCAACGCGGCCCGAAATCGAACAAATTCTGATCAGCAACTCCAAAGGGGTAGATGAAGAAACGTTTGAGCGCGATCTCTACGTGATCCGTCGCCGGATTGAAAAATCTGCGGCCGCGTCGGGTGTCGGACAACTTTACATTGCCTCGCTATCTTGCCGTTCGATTATTTACAAAGGCATGATGTTGGCCGAACAAGTGGCGGTGTTCTATCCTGATTTGATGGATGAGCGCTTCACCAGCGCCTTTGCCATCTATCATCAGCGCTATTCCACAAACACTTTTCCGCAATGGTGGTTGGCGCAGCCGTTTCGGATGCTCGCGCATAATGGCGAAATCAACACGCTGAAAGGCAATGTGAATTGGATGAAAAGCCATGAAATTCGCATGGCAAGTACGGCATTTGGCGAGACGGCTGAAGACATTAAACCCATCGTGCCAAGTGGCTCTTCTGATTCTGCGGCGCTTGACGCGGTGTTCGAGGCCTTGGTGCGCGCTGGGCGTAATGCGCCAATGGCGAAAACCATGTTAGTGCCTGAAACCTGGTCAAAGCAGGGCAAAGACCTGCCCGATGCTTGGCGGGATATGTATTCTTATTGCAATTCTGTGATGGAGCCATGGGATGGCCCTGCGGCGTTGGCGATGACCGATGGTCGCTGGGTTTGCGCTGGGCTGGACCGTAATGGATTGCGCCCGATGCGTTATGTGGTGACAGGCGATGGCTTGCTGATCGCCGGATCCGAAACCGGCATGGTGCCGGTTGACGAGGCCACGGTGCGCGAAAAGGGCGCTTTGGGCCCGGGGCAATTGCTCGCGGTCGATATGAGTGATGGAAAATTATACCATGACACAGCGATCAAAGATAAATTGGCGGCCGCGCAGCCCTTTGGCAGCTGGGTTGAAAAAATCAACGAATTAGACGCGCCTTTGGCACGCGTCACCGAAGCCCCGCTGTTTACCGGCGCAGATTTGCGTCAACGGCAGATTGCTGCGGGATATTCGATCGAAGAGCTCGAACAAATTCTGGCTCCGATGGCCGAAGATGGCAAAGAAACGCTTGCATCGATGGGTGATGATACGCCGAGCGCGGTCTTGTCGAAAAAATATCGCCCCTTGTCGCATTATTTCCGGCAAAATTTCTCGCAAGTGACAAACCCGCCGATTGACAGCTTGCGCGAATACCGCGTGATGAGCCTGAAAACGCGGTTTGGAAATCTTAAAAACGTATTGGATGAAAGCAGCGCGCAAACTGAAATTCTGGTGCTTGACAGCCCCTTCGTTGGAAATGCGCAATGGGAGGAATTGACCCGGCATTTTAACGCGCCGATGGTTGAGATTGACTGTAGCTTTGCCGTTGGCTCGGGGCCATCAGCTCTGCAAACAGGCTTGGAGCGCATCCGGGCAGAGGCAGAAGATGCCGTACGTTCGGGGGCGGGCCATTTGGTTTTGAGCGATCATGCCTCTAATGCAGAAAAAATCGCCATGCCGATGATTTTGGCCACCTCTGCGGTGCATAGCCATCTCACCCGCAAAGGCTTGCGTACGTTCTGTTCGCTGAATGTGCGGTCTGCAGAATGCATTGATCCGCATTATTTTGCGGTTTTGATTGGCGCGGGGGCAACGGTGGTGAATGCCTATTTGGCCGAGGACAGTTTGAACGATCGCATTGAGCGCGGCTTGCTGAACGGGACCCTGACAGAGGTTGTGTCTCGCTATCGCGAGGCGATCGATCAAGGCTTGCTGAAAATCATGTCGAAAATGGGTATTTCGGTGATTTCTTCCTATCGGGGCGGTTTGAATTTTGAAGCTGTTGGGCTTAGCCGTGCGATGTGCGCTGAATATTTCCCGGGCTTGATGAGCCGGATTTCGGGCATTGGCGTCAGCGGCGTGCAGAAAAAAGCAGAAGAAATTCACGCGGCCGCTTGGCAGGGTGCCACGGGTGTTTTGCCGATGGGCGGGTTTTATAAATCGCGCAAAACTGGTGAAACCCACGCTTGGGAGGCCCAGACCATGCATATGATGCAAACCGCCTGTGATCGGGCCAGCTTTGATTTATGGAAACAATATTCTGCCCGCATGCAATCAAACCCGCCAATTCATTTGCGCGATTTGCTGGCTGTGAAGCCGATCGGTGATCCTGTGCCATTAGAGGAAGTGGAAAGCATCACGGCGATTCGTCGGCGCTTTGTGACGCCGGGTATGTCTTTGGGGGCCTTAAGCCCGGAAGCGCATAAAACGCTAAACGTCGCGATGAACCGCATCGGTGCCAAATCGGATAGCGGCGAAGGGGGCGAGGATCCAGCGCATTTTCACCCCGAACCCAATGGTGACAACCCATCGGCGAAAATTAAGCAAGTTGCTTCGGGCCGCTTTGGCGTGACTGCGGAATATCTCAACCAATGTGAAGAGCTTGAGATTAAGGTCGCGCAAGGGGCGAAACCAGGTGAAGGCGGTCAGCTGCCGGGCATGAAGGTCACCGATTTGATCGCCCGTTTGCGCCATTCTACCAAGGGCGTTACGTTAATTTCCCCGCCTCCACATCACGATATTTATTCGATCGAGGATCTGGCGCAGCTGATCTATGATTTGAAACAAATCAACCCGCGCTGCAAAGTGACAGTTAAATTGGTCGCCTCTTCAGGCGTGGGCACGATCGCGGCCGGGGTTGCAAAAGCTGAAGCAGATGTGATTTTGATTTCCGGCCATAATGGGGGCACTGGTGCTTCTCCGGCAACCTCGATCAAATTTGCCGGTTTGCCATGGGAAATGGGATTGACCGAGGCCCATCAAGTGTTGGCGATGAACAATCTGCGCGACCGCATTACTTTGCGCACCGATGGCGGGTTGCGCACGGGTCGTGATATCATCATGGCTGCGATGATGGGGGCCGAAGAATTTGGCATCGGTACCGCAGCATTGATTGCGATGGGCTGTATTATGGTGCGGCAGTGCCAATCCAACACATGCCCGGTCGGCGTGTGCACGCAAAACGAAGAGCTGCGCTCAAAATTCACCGGCTCTGCGGATAAAGTCGTGAATTTGATCACCTTCTATGCGCAAGAGGTGCGCGAAATTCTGGCGAGTATTGGCGCGCGCTCATTGGATGAGATCATTGGTCGGGCCGATCTGCTCGGGCAAGTCAGCCGGGGCGCCGAACATTTGGATGATCTGGACTTGAACCCACTTTTGATCCGCGTCGATGGGGCTGATACGGTTGTGTATAACCGTGACCGTCCCCGCAATACGGTTCCCGATACGCTGGATGCTGAAATTGTGCGCGACGCGGCGCGGTTTTTACAAGATGGCGAAAAAATGCAGCTGTCTTATTCGGTTCAAAACACCCACCGCACCGTCGGCACACGCATATCCAGCCATATTGTAACCAAATTCGGTATGCGCAATGCGCTGCAAGAGGATCACCTAACGATCAAGCTTACGGGCAGCGCGGGCCAATCTTTGGGCGCCTTTGCCGCGCCCGGGCTGAAGCTGCAAGTGTCGGGGGATGCCAATGATTATGTTGGCAAAGGGCTGTCAGGGGGCATGATTGTGGTGCGTCCTGCAATGACCAGCCCTTTGGTGGCGGCGGATAATACAATTATCGGCAACACGGTCCTTTATGGCGCCACCGATGGCCATTTATTCGCAAGCGGGCGCGCCGGTGAGCGCTTTGGCGTGCGCAATTCAGGTGCCAAGGCTGTGGTTGAAGGCTGCGGCAGCAATGGATGCGAATATATGACCGGCGGCGTTGCGGTGATTCTGGGCACTGTCGGGGCCAATTTTGGCGCCGGTATGACGGGTGGCATGGCCTATATTTATGATCCAGACTCGCTGGCGCAAAGCCGGATGAATATGGAAACATTGGTCACCTGTCCGGTCACGATTGTGCATTGGCAAGAGCAGTTGAAATCTTTGATTTCACGCCATGCTGAAGAAACCGGCAGCCCTAAGGCGCATGATATTTTGCGCCAATGGGATGTGGAAAAAGATCACTTTTTGCAAGTTTGTCCTAAAGAGATGTTGGTGCATCTGCCGCATCCTTTATCGGATGAAGCCAAAAGCATTCCGGCTGAATAAGCAAAGCAGCGCTTGGGCCCTTGGTTAAAAGAGCCCAAGCGCGCTGCCTTTGTCAGACGCGTCTTTGGCAAACCGGCTTAGGCGATATAATCGTGCCAAGCAGGATAAATTGGCGTTTGAAGGATTGAAAAACCCGCTCTGACAAGGCATTCAAAGTGAGACGTTATTTGTTTTGAAAGTCTGAAATGCTGCGCTTGTATCATGCCCCTCTCTCGCCGTTTTGTCGGAAAATTCGGCTGACCCTTGCTGAAAAACGCGTTGAGGTTGAGCTGGTCGATGAAAAATACTGGGAGCGCAGTACGGATTTTTTGCGCCGTAATCCGGCTGGGCAAGTTCCGATTTTGCGCCATGAAAGCGGCTATCTCACTCAAAGCGCGGCAATTTGCGAATTTCTTGAGGATTTATACCCCGATCCAGCGCTGCTGCCCAAAACCGCTTTGGACAAATACGAAATGCGCCGTTTGATTACGTGGTTCGATGATAAGTTTCACAAAGACGTGACGGTAAAATTGCTAAATGAGCGGGTGATCAAGAAAATCACCGGCGAGGGTTTTCCCGAAAGCAAACACGTGATTGCAGGTATGAAGGCGATAAAATTTCATCTTGATTATATGTCTGAGCTGTTGGACCAGCGCCGCTGGCTTGCGGGGGATCAGATGACGCTGGCAGATTTTGCAGCTGCCGCGCATCTGTCAGTGCTTGATTATATTTCGGATGTGGATTGGAATCGTTCGGCTATTGTGAAAGATTGGTACGCTAAAATCAAATCTCGCCCTGCGTTTCGAAGTATTCTGGCAGATCAAGTGCCGGGGTTTCCACCGCCCAAACATTACAATGATTTGGATTTCTAACATGGCGTGCGGCTCAGGCAGAGGCGCGGCGCTCTATATTGGGCCGGGATCTGATGCAAGAGCTTAAACAGCGGCTTTTGGCGCAGGCCAAGGGGGAAGGTTTTGATCAACTGGCGATTTGCCAACCCTCGGCCGTACCCCAGATGCAGGCCGATTTGCGCGCATTTTTGGCCAAAAATTATCACGGACAAATGGCTTGGCTGGAAGATCGACAAGCCTGGCGTTCGGATCCCAGCGCCCTGTGGCCAGAGGCGAAATCGGTTATAATGCTGGCGCGGTCCTACGCGCCCAGCGAAGATCCGATGGCGGTTTTGGCGCAGCCGGATCGCGGTACAATTTCTGTTTATGCCCGAAATAAAGATTACCATGATGTTATTAAAAAGCGTCTGAAAGCCTTGGCCCGTTGGTTGATCGCCGAGCAGGGTGGCGCTGTTAAAGTGTTTGTGGATACGGCGCCGGTGCCAGAAAAACCTTTGGCGCAGGCTGCTGGGCTTGGCTGGCAAGGCAAACATACCAATTTGGTCAGCCGATCGCTGGGCAATTGGTTTTTCTTGGGCGCGATTTTTACAACGCTCGATTTGCCGCTGGATGAAAAAGAGCCGGATCATTGCGGATCCTGTCAGGCGTGTTTGCAGGCTTGCCCGACGCAGGCTTTTCCAGCGCCATATCAGCTGGATGCGCGGCGTTGCATTTCCTATTTGACGATTGAACATAAAGGCCCGGTGGATCTTGATTTACGGGCGCAGATGGGAAATCGCATTTATGGTTGCGATGATTGTTTGGCGGCATGCCCGTGGAATAAATTTGCACAAACCGCGCAAGATATGCGCTTTCACGCGCGCGAAGATTTAACCGCGCCAAAATTGGCTGAGCTGGCGATGCTAAAAGATGCCGAATTTCGCCAGAAATTTTCGGGCAGTCCGATCAAACGAATCGGCCGTGATCGTTTTATACGCAATGTGCTTTATGCGATCGGAAATTCGCAGCAGGTTGAGTTGGCAGCGGTGGCCGCCCGCCTGCAATCAGATCCTGACCCAACGGTCGCAGAGGCAGCGATTTGGGCGCAAGCGCAGCTTGAAAAACTTTAACCGGTCGAAAGCGGCTTTGATCCGCGGCTTTGTGTCGTAATCTGTCTTTCTTTTGGCTTTAATTGCGATTAGGTGCGGGCGCAGGCAGCTGCAACAGTCAATCATTAAGAGGACCAGATGGCCGTTTTACTGGGCGTTGATACGGGAGGTACTTTTACGGATGCAGTTTTGCTGCGCGATGAAACAGAAGTGATCGCCAGCGCAAAATCCTTAACCACGCGTTCAGATTTGGCCGAGGGCATTGGCAAGGCTGTCGCGGCGGTTTTGGCCGCCTCGCGGATCAAACCGGAAGAGATCGCGATGGCCTCGCTATCAACCACATTGGCCACGAACGCGTTGGTTGAAGGGCAAGGCGGACGGGTGGGATTGGTCTATATCGGGTTTCGCCCCGGTGATCTGATCCGCCATGGCCTGTCTGAGGTATTGGCCGGTGATCCGGCCATCGAATTACCTGGGGGGCATGATCATTCAGGATCGGAGCAGCAGCCTTTGGATCTGCGCGCCTTGCAAAGCTGGGTAGAGGCTCAAACCGGGGTGTCAGCTTTTGCCGTGGCCGGGCAGTTCGCCACGCGCAATCCGGCGCATGAAGAAGCGGCCAGCCAGCTTATCCGCGCGGTCTCGGGAAAGCCGGTCAGCGCGTCTTATCAGCTATCCTCGAAATTAAATGGGCCAAAGCGGGCGCTCACATCGGTGTTAAACGCCCGTTTGATTGGGATGATTGATGGTTTGATTGAGCGGGCAAGCTTCAAATTAACGGCGCTTGGTATTCTGGCGCCCTTGATGGTGGTGCGCGGCGATGGGGCCTTGATTTCGGCGCAGCTGGCGCGCGACAAACCCATTGAGACCATTCTAAGCGGGCCTGCTGCCTCGCTGGTGGGCGCGCGGTGGCTCACCGGTGAAAAAACAGCTTTGGTTTCTGATATTGGTGGCACCACCACGGATATTGCCGTTTTGCGCAACGGGCAACCAGCGCTGGATTCGCAGGGGGCCCAAGTGGGCCCTTATCGCACCATGGTGGAGGCTGTTGCTATGCGCACCTCTGGTTTGGGGGGCGATAGCGAAGTTCATTTCTTATCTGAAGGGTTGCAGGGTGGCGTTTTGCTGGGGCCCAAACGCGTTTTGCCAATTTGCTTGGCGGCGATAGAGGCCCCCGATCTGGTGCATGATGCGTTAGATCGTCAGCTCCATACGGCGCTTCCGAGCGAATATGATGGGCGTTTTGTGCGCCGCCTTGCGGGGCAGGCTATGCAAGGGTTACAAGGCCGCGATCTGGCGCTTTATCAGCGCCTCACCCTTGATTTTCAACCCTTGGATAAGGTGCTGAAAAGCCGGTTAGAGCAGCAGGTTTTGCGCCGCTTGCTGTCGCGGGGGGTGATACAAATTGCAGCTTTAACGCCTTCGGATGCCAGCCATTTTCTGGGCGCTTCGCAACTTTGGGATCGCGGTGCGGCGCAAAAAGCCCTTAGCGTTTTTGGGCGGCGGCGCACGGGCGCCGGGCAGCGTTTGGCAAAAAGCCCACAAGATATGGCGGATATGATAATCGATCAACTCACTCGCCAAACCTCCACTGCCTTGTTAGACGTGGCTTTTGCCGAAGAAGCGCAAAGCTTTGGCTTGGCCTCGCAAGATTTGGCAGGGCATATCTTGCTGGAACGTGGGCTAAGCGGGCATCGTGGATTGATAAAACTGGATGCTGGCCTAAACTTGCCTGTGGTAGGTTTGGGCGCTTCGGCGCCAAGCTATTACCCGGCGGTTGGGGCGCGCCTGAACTGCCCAATGCTGCTTCCCCAGCATGGCGATGTTGCAAATGCTATCGGCGCAGTTGTCGGGCAGATAACGATGCGCGCCAGCGGTACGGTGACCGCGCCCACAGAAGGTGTGTTTCGCGTCCATAGCGGCGCGGGCACGCAGGATTTTACGCAAGAAACACTGGCGCTTGAAACGCTTGAGCAGATCTTGAGAGATCAGGCGACAACGCAGGCGAAGGCTGCAGGGGCTGATGCGCTTGAGCTAAGCTGGCAGCGCGATATTTCAAAAACCCAGGCAGAGAATCGCATGGTTTTCATTGAAGCGCGACTAACCGCTGTGGTGTCAGGCCGGCCCCGCATTACGGCCTAGCGAAGGCTCTTCATGCGCGGCTGGGCTGGTTGGTCTCTGTTGAAAAGCCAACGCTTATGCAGCCTCTGTTCTAGCACTCGAAACAAAAAAACTGCAAAGTTTTGAACCTATCCTTCTTGGCTCATCAAAATCTCTTGCAAATTCTTTGCTTCGGGGCTTGTGATCCTTTGGCAGTAGGTTTATGAAACCTGTACCTGGCGCGGGATGGAGCAGCCCGGTAGCTCGTCAGGCTCATAACCTGAAGGTCGCAGGTTCAAATCCTGCTCCCGCAACCAACAAGACCCTTCCAACTTTCTGCCG
>Ga0233451_10001437_pt1 | contig 22792 bp, 17 predicted proteins | sample 011ome_29_FD_183052 | JGI IMG/M metagenome (GOLD analysis project Ga0233451, IMG submission 183052) | Coastal salt marsh microbial communities from the Groves Creek Marsh, Skidaway Island, Georgia - 011504CT (spades assembly) | ecosystem: Environmental > Aquatic > Marine > Intertidal zone >... | reverse complement strand
TGGCAGCCATCGCAGCGCGGGCACCAGCGCACCCAGATTGGCAAACGGTTGTTGACGCTGATAGGTTCGAAAAGCGTTAAATACTTTGCTGGCAGTCTTATCTTCGATTGGAACAGAAAAAAGCGTGCGAAAAATCACATCTGCAGCCAACTTGCTGGCCAATGGCTCTACATCGGCCGTTCCGGGCGAAAGTTCGGCGAGGAACGTATCCGCCGCGGCTTGCATGGCCGGAAAAGCCTGTTTGAGCCGCCCCCCTTCAAAGGCAGGGTTCACAATGCGCCGCTGCCTTTGCCAAGTGCTGCCCGTGGTCAAAAAAACACTTTCACCCAACAAAGAATATAAGCCCGTCGCAATCCGCGAAGATTTTGGGAAATCATCCGGGCGCTGCTGCAAAACCAGTTGGATTAAGGCCGGTTGGTTGATCAAAAAGGAATGAAAAAAAGCTGTTCGAAATTCGGCCATCCAAGCGCGATACAGATGGTTAGGTTGCGCGGATATTATATCTTGGCGAAAGGCCTTCAAATATTTCAAAAAAGAATATTTTTCAGGTCTTGAATGGGGCTTTGGGGGCAGGTCGATCACGCGATGTCTCGGTAGCGGTTATAGGCGATCTTTTGCACTTGTTTTGACGGCTTGCGATTGCAGAAGCGTTTGCGCAAGCTGATCGGGCCGGCCGTAATCGCGAAGTAATCATAATGGCGCGTCTCATCAAAGGCGCATAGATATTGAAAATGCAGTTTGAAAAAACGCCATCGTAAGCGCCGCCACCGCGTGGGGGACAGCGCCTGCGAGAAGGCCGCGGATAAAACCAACGGGCCAGTTTGTCCTGCCAATGGTAGCGCAGATACCGCAACCGGATCGCAGAGGGAAAAAGAGCAGCCATCACCCGGAGCCGTAATATCCACCCAGTAAATAGCAGTGCTGCGCGAAATATCGTATAAATCACGCCGCAATTGGCCTGCATTGGGAAGAAAAGCCACCATGGGGATCACTTGACCAAGCGATAGAAACCCAACGTTAACTTGTGTCTCATCTAAAGCGGCAGAGCGCTCAATCTGCGCCAAAGCGCTGATCGCAATATGCGCGCCGGATGAATGGCCCACCACCAATATTTCATCCCAGTTTTCCTTGAGTGCATTTTCGATACGGGCGCTAAAGGCAGTGATGCGCTGTTGCAAAGACGCGGGATAAGCACCTCTTAACTGGGCGGAAAAGGCAAAATCCTGCATCAAATAATAGGCGAAAAAGATCCGGTCCAGCGCTTTAAAGCCGCGTAAAACAGCGATAAAAACAAAGCTGGCGAAAAGTACGCTCAACCAAAAATTGCTGAAATTCAAACTTACAAGCCAAGCCGTAAAAAGCGCAATAATCAGCTGGCCCAGCAGCATCACCACAGGATAAAGCGCGGCAATAACCGGCCCTTTGCGCATTTGAACCAAATCAAAAAAGGCGCGGCTATAGATATAGATCCAGAGCGTTTGAAACAGGGCCAAATAGGTGCGCAAGATGCCGGCAGACATGGCTTGTTTGACAAGATCAGACCAGCCTAAAACGATAAAAGCGGCGAAGGTCCTGTGACCCTCAAACACAGAATCCACGACCCAATCCGCGCCCAAAGCACGATCAGGTGGCAATTGAGAAATCTGATACCCTGCCAAGGCAGCTTGCCGCTGCGCTTCTGCACGATACAATTCTCGGTAGCGGCGCAAGGGAAAAGGATCAAACCCCGGTACGTAAAAAATCACTCGCCGTGTCACGTCTTGCGCCTGCATTGCCCCATCCTTTTCCAACGCGCAACGCGCATTGCAACGATGAAAAGCCTATCCAAGCGCGCCAAGCGCAGGAAACCGCTCAAGCAACCAATAAGACAGATCGGAAAACCCACCCGTCAACATCAATAACCCGATGGTCCATAACAGCAGCCCCATGATCCGCTCGATCTGCTGCATATGCCGTTTCATCCAACCCAGCGTAGCAGTCAATTTTGACAAAAAAGCGGCAACAAGCAAAAATGGCAGCCCCAAGCCCAAGGCGTAAACTGCCAATAAAATGGTGCCACGGGCAATCGAAGCCTCGCTGGCTGCCAAAGATAATATCGCGCCCAATTGCGGCCCGATACAGGGCGTCCAGCCAAAGGCAAAGGCGAGCCCCAAGATATAAGCACCAAAAGAAGATCCGCCGCGGTCTCCTACATCAAAGCGCGCCTCGCGATCCAAGAACCCAATTCGAATAACACTTAAAAAATGCAGCCCAAAAAGCATCACCAAAAACCCGGCCAGCATGTTAAAACTGCTTTGATAATTTAAAAACAACATGCCAAAGGCCGACGCCGTAAAGCCCAAAAGCAAAAACACCGTCGACAATCCAAGGACAAAAAACAAAGCCGGCAACACAGCCGATTTAGAGGCAGATTTATCCGTCAAATCAGTTGCTGAAATTCCGCTCATATAGGCCAAATAGGGCGGCACAACCGGCAACACACAAGGGCTCAAAAATGACAGAATGCCTGCCAGAAATGCAACCAGCATTCCGGGCAACAAACCGGCATCAATTATGTCAATTCCAAACATCAAACCCCCGCTTCTTGCCTTCCATCTAGGCCAGCCTAGGGCTAATCACAAGTCAGTGGACTTCTTAAGCGTAAAATAATATCTCGGCCTCATGATTACAAAGCTCGATACGAAGGGTCTTTTATGCCCGCTACCCGTGTTGAAAGCTCGCAAAACGCTTTCCAAGCTTGCGCGAGGCGATATCCTTCACGTGTTTGCGACCGACCCGGCTGCGATTGTTGACATACCGCATTATTGCGCAGAATCGGGCCATATTTTGTTGGAAATAGAAGAGCAGAGTGACGGAGTCACGCTGTATAAAATCGAAAAAAACTGAACCCCCTGCCCCAATTGCGAATGGGGCAGGCGCTTATCTCAGCTTCCTCTCGACCACCAACCCCGCTTTTTGGGTTTGGGTTCGACGTTGGTTTCATCTGACACCGCACTCGAAGCTTTAAACCCTGAAACAGTTTCCTCCAGCACATTCAAAGTTTCCATGCTAGCCTCAACGGCTTCACTTTGTTGAGCCTGCTGTGGTACCTCGGAGGCCTCGTCTGCACCAGAGGCCGCTTGCGCTTCAGCGGCCTGAAGCTCTGCCTCTTTTTGCTTTTTAGTTTTTCGCGGCGCCCGCTTTGGCTTTGGCTTTGCCTCAGCTGCTAGAGGAGCATCCGATAGATCAGCGGTAGGCTCGGTGCTGGCCACTAAATTGGCCTGGTCTGTCTCAGGGTCGGCCGTAACACTCTTGGCAGCCCGCGGTTTGCGGGTGCGCTTTCGGGCAGGCTTAGGTTTGTCGTCTGTCGCGGCAGGTGCGCTGCTCAAATCTGCGCCCGCTTCACCTTCAAGCGCAGCACTCTCGGCCTCTTGAAGCGTTGGGTCACTGGTTTTTACAGACGTATCTTCTTCTTTAGACGCGCTCTTAGGTGTTTCCTCCGCAGGGGCGGGAGCCTCTCCATCGTCTGCTACTTGCAGGGCAGTACCCGCGTCTGACGCGTTCTCAGCCTCTCCGTTTGACGATTTCCGCCGCCGCCGCCGCCGCCGCCGTTTCTTCGGCTTGGCATCGCCATCCCCAGCTTCGGCATCAAGGTCAGCTTGCGCCTCTTGCTTGGCAACGTCTTCCTCCGGCTGCTCCATATGCACAACCTCTGCAGAGATCACCGGCATTGATGCCTCTGGTACAAACCGCGTGGCGGTTTTGAATTTCTCAATTTCAAAATCGGGGCTAATGAGATGCGGATGCGCTTCAATCCTTACGGATAACCCATAGCGGGCCTCAATCTGTGCAATATGATCTCGTTTTTGATTGATCAGGAAGTTCGCAATCACAACCGGACATTTCACTAAGACTTCACGCGACCGTCGGCGCACGCCTTCTTCCTCAATTTGCCGCAAAATTGACAGCGACAGATTGTCTTCAGAGCGGATTAAGCCCGTTCCATGACAATGCGGGCATGGTTGCGTGGTGGCCTCAATCATGCCGGGGCGCAAACGCTGCCGACTCATCTCGAGCAAGCCAAAACCTGAAATGCGGCCCACTTGAATGCGGGCACGGTCGCTTTTCAATTTATCCTTAATGCGTTTCTCAACGGCCAGATTGTTTTTGCGTTCATCCATATCGATAAAATCGATCACGATTAAACCTGCAAGATCACGCAATCGCAATTGACGCGCCACTTCTTCAGCAGCTTCTAAATTTGTTTTCAGCGCCGTATCTTCGATTGAACCTTCTTTCGTGGCGCGGCCCGAGTTCACATCCACCGCGACCAAGGCTTCGGTCACGCCGATCACAATATACCCCCCCGATTTCAACTGCACGGTGGGATTGAACATGGAAGAAAGATAACTTTCCACTTGATAACGCGCGAATAAGGGCATCGCATCTTGGTAGCTTTTCACGTTTTTGGCATGCGAGGGCATGATCATTTTCATGAAATCCTTGGCGATTCGATATCCACGATCGCCTTCTATAAGAACCTCATCGATTTCCCGATTATATAGATCCCGAATGGATCTTTTGATCAAATCGCCTTCTTCATAGATCTTCGCTGGTGCCATGGATTGAAGCGTCAATTCTCGGATCTGCTCCCACATCCGCTGAAGATATTCACAATCACGCTTGATCTCTGTTTTGGTTCGCTTGGCTCCGGCGGTCCGAATGATAAGTCCAGCGCCTTTCGGCACCTCTAATTCATGGGCAATTTCTTTCAGTTTCTTCCGGTCAATCACATTGGTGATTTTGCGGCTGATGCCACCGCCGCGGGCGGTGTTTGGCATTAAAACGCAATAGCGGCCAGCCAATGACAAATAGGTTGTAAGTGCGGCGCCTTTATTGCCCCGCTCTTCTTTGACAACCTGCACCAACATGATCTGGCGTACTTTAACAACTTCTTGAATTTTATACCGACGCGGGCGCGGCTTGCGCACTGGGCGCAAGTCGAATGTGTCATCATCATCAGATATAGATTCTATTGTTTCATCACGCTCTGACAAGCTTGGTTTGTGCGTGTCGCCGGCGTCATCTTCGTCTTCGACATCAGGCTCATCATCAATTTCCAAAGAGCTGCCTGCTGCATCCTGATCGCCCTGCTCCTGCGGCGCTTCAGCGATGGTCTCTTGCTCTTTTTCGTTACCAATCTCTTGCGCGGCAATAGTCTCACCGTCCTCCGGGTCATCCTCTTGTGCGCTCACAAGATCATCGCCCGCAACGGCTGCGTCATCAGCATCTACCGGTTCCGGCACCGTCGATTTTGCCCCATCACTGGATATTTCCGCCTCATCAGATAAATCGATCGTTTCCATTCCAGAAACTTGATCTTCATCAATCTCAGACTGCTGAACCGCGTCTTCTGTGGCAATTGTTTGCGCTTTTGAACGACCGCGCCGCCCCCGCCCGCGTTTTTTGGGCGCGTCTTCTTCCTCTTCCTGCCTTTGCTGCGCTTCAGCATAGGCTTGTTCTTCTTCCATCAACGCCTGCCTGTCGGCAATCGGGATTTGATAATAATCAGGATGGATTTCAGAAAACGCCAAAAACCCATGGCGATTTCCGCCGTAATCGACGAAGGCCGCCTGCAAAGAGGGCTCTACACGGGTAACTTTGGCTAGGTATATATTTCCAGCAAGCTGGCGTCTGTTTTCGGATTCAAAATCAAATTCTTCAACTTTATTTCCATCAACCACAACAACGCGCGTTTCCTCGGCGTGGGTGGCATCGATAAGCATTTTCTTAGGCATGTTTTCCAATTGCGCGGCTGACCGCTGGCTCGGTGCGTCACACCGAAAGCCGTTGGGGCGCGTCTTTTACGGGCAAGCTCGGCACACCTAAACAGAAGAGAGCCGTAGCCCCCGATTTTAACTGTTGTTTTCCGCGTGCCTTGCATCGCTTTTCATCTCCAGCAGCTTTGACCCTGTTGGGTATCAAAACCTGCCAATTTAAGCCCCTTCCGCAATTGCGGTTTAGGCTGATATGTCGACCGAACGTGGTCTAATCAATCTGCTCTTCGGGGCGGTAAAAAGGCCTAATCGAAGGTCAGTGAAACTGTTTGGTGGAGCCTGTTTTAAAACGCTCCTATCGAATACATCATATGGTGGTTGGTCCCATAAACACAATGGCCAAATTGAAAAACATTGAAATATGAGAATCTAGTCAATCAAAACAACGCAATCGTTTGATGAGACTTGAGGTATCCCAACGTCCACCCCCCAGCTTCTGAACATCATTGTAAAACTGATCGACCAAGGCCGTCACCGGTAAAGAAGCACCATTTTCGCCCGCTGCATCAAGGCAAATCTTTAAATCCTTGCGCATCCAATCCACCGCAAACCCGTGCTCAAAATGATCATCCAGCATGGTTTCGTATCGATTTGACATTTGCCAGCTGCCAGCTGCGCCTTGACTGATCACTTCAACAACGGCCCGCCCATCCAGGCCCGACTTTTCTGCAAAATGCAGCGCCTCTGAGAGGCCTTGTACCAAGCCTGCAATCGCAATCTGATTGCACATTTTGGTTTTCTGTCCCGCCCCGCTGTCGCCGATCCGCCGACAAATGCGCGCATAGGCTGCCATAACCGGCTCGGCGCGATCATAAGCCGCCTGCGCGCCCCCGCACATGATTGATAAAACACCGTTTTCCGCACCGGCTTGGCCCCCAGAAATCGGAGCATCTACAAAATCAATTCCATTCGATTTCGCCGCTAAGAATAGTTCATCCGTGACCAGAGCCGACACCGTTGTATGATCCACGAAAACGCTGCCATCGGACATGCCCATTAAAGCCCCATCATCTCCCAAAACCACCGAACGTAAATCATGGTCATTGCCCACGCAGGCCATCACAAATTCTGCGCCCTCAGCGGCCGCGCGCGGCGTGCTTTGCTGCGCCCCACCATACTCTGCCACCCAAGCCGAAGCTTTTTCTTGTGTCCTGTTGTAAACCGTCACGTTATGGCCCTTGGCCTGTAAATGCCCAGCCATTGGGTATCCCATCACGCCAAGACCTAAAAATGCAATTTTAGCCATAATATTTTCCCAAAAGTTTGTTTTCTACTTGTGTCTGCTCGTGCTAGGCGATGCAAGAGGCCAGATCAGTTAAAAAGGGCATTTTGGATGGCAATGGTATTTCGCTGGATGGTTCGGCTAACAGTACTCGTCCTGATCACGATCCTGTGCGCCGGTGCTTTGATTTATTATTTGGCCGCACAATCTCTGCCCAACTACGCGCAAAATTTGCAATTTTCTGGGGCCCAAGGATCTATTGAAATAATCCGAGACACCGCGAATGTGCCGCATATCAAGGCCGAAAGCGATCATGACATCTTCTTCGCATTGGGATTTGTGCATGCACAAGACAGACTTTGGCAAATGGCGATGCTACGACGCACCGCCCAAGGGCGCCTGTCGGAGGTTTTCGGCGCAGGATCCCTTGAAAGCGACAAACTGATGCGCCGGTTAGACCTTTACAGCTACGCCGCCGACTCACTGCAACATCAGACAGCGCAAGCGCAAGCTGCTCTTTCAGCTTATGCTGCGGGCGTAAATGCGCGAATCGAGCATATCAACCGCGCGGCGCTTGGCCGAGGTGCGCCTGAGATGTTCCTGTTTGATAGTCCGTTTGCCGCATGGCAACCCACGGACAGCTTGGCCCTTTTAAAGCTGATCGGCTTTCAGCAGAGCGGTCATTTGAAAGAAGAAATTCTCAGAGCGCAGGTTTCCTTAATCTTGGAAGACAGTGACCATGTTGAAGAAATCCTGCCAGACACGCCCTTTCACATCAACGCAAAGCCGCGCAGTTATTCTTCTCTTTTTACCGCTCCTTTTTTGCCAACAAAGCAGCGCCCTGCAGAGCGCGCGCAAGATTGGACGGCGATTTCGGATTGGGTCCTGCCAACACGCGGCTTTGCAGGGGCCTCAAACGCGTTTGCAGCCGCCCCAAGCCGCTCTGCAAACCAAGGCACGTTGCTGGCGAATGACCCACATGGCGCACTCTCCGTTCCCGGGCAGTGGTATTTGGCCCATTTAGCGCTGCAAAGCGGCGGTGTTATCGGAGGCAGCATACCTGGTATACCGCTGATTTTAACTGGGCGCAGTGAGCGCTTGGGATGGGCAATAACGGCCTCGTTCGCGGATGATCAGGATATTTACATGGAGCAGCTCGATCCGGCGCGTTCCGATTATTACAAAACCCCAACGGGCTTTCGGCGTTTTTCAACGCGCGCATCAATCATTAACATTAAAGATCAAAAACCCGTCACCATGACATTACGCGCAACAACTCATGGGCCTGTTTTCAGCCAAACCCAGCTAGATCTTGCTTCGGTCACGCCAAAAGGATTTGTACCCGCGCTGGCTTGGACCGGTTTTAACGCAAAAGACAAAACATTCAGCGCAAAATTTGAGCTGATGCAGGCCCAAAATATCGACCAAGCTCTGGCCGCCTTGGAACCGCAAATCACACCTTCAGAAAACATAATAATGGTGGATCAAACGCGTATTGTCCAAAAAACGGTTGGGGCTTTGCCGCGGCGCAATACAGCGCATCAAACGCAGGGCCGTATGCCCAGCTTGGGGCATTTATCCGAAAATCAATGGCGCGGGGTTTTAAGCTATGCACAAAACCCAGAAAACAAAACTCCCGAGGAAGGTATTTTGGGAAATACAAATAACAAAGTAACCGCGGCGGCCTTCCCCAACCATATCTCCTTTAGTTGGGGTGACAGCCAACGCATCCAACGCTGGAAGCGTCTCATGCAAGCCCGCGAAATTCACACCAAAGACAGCTTTATCGAAGCCCAATCCGACAGTGTCAGCTTTGCGGCGCAAACCCTGCTCCCCCTCATTGCCAGTGATTTGTGGTATACTGGGCAATCAGCTCCAAATGGCAGTTTGGAACAACGCAAAAAAGACGCATTGGATTTATTGGCCACTTGGAACGGCGATATGAACCAACATGATCCGCAACCCTTGATCTATGCGGCCTGGATGCGCGCGCTTCAAAGCCGCCTTATTCAAGATGAATTGGGAGATCTAAGCGAGGCGTTTCAAGCGCTAGAACCGCTTTTCATCGAACGGGTATTTCGCGATATTGATGGTGCCAGCCATTGGTGCGACATCGTACAAACACAACCGATCGAAACCTGCGAAGACATGGCCAAAATGGCATTGGAAGACGCGTTAATCTGGCTGCAAGAGCATTACGGGCGTGACCCAAGCAGACTAGAATGGGGCATGGCGCATCGCGCGCAGCATCTGCATCCCACTTTAGGACATATCCCTTTGATTGGGTATTTTTTGAACATTATTCAACCCACCAGTGGCGGCGATCACACGTTGCAAAGGGGCAAAACATCGGGGCGCCTGCCCCATCCTTTTCACAACGTACACGCGGCCACCTATCGGGGCGTTTATGATTTAGCCGACCCGAACAGTTCCGTGTTCATTACAAGTACTGGCCAATCAGGACATTTTTTATCGCAATATTATGATAATTTCAGCGCCTTATGGCGCAATCAGGACTATATTCCAATGTCACTTGATCTGGATTTGGCGCGCGCTGGTGCCATAGGCATCACCCATATTCGTCCAAATTAATCCAAGCCTGTATGATATCGCGCTTACAGAGCGTCAAATTGCTGGCGCTGCGCGTCATCCCATTCCACTTCAAAGACCGAACCAGTCTCGTTGGTTTCTTCCTTTAAGATAACGCCTTCTTGATACAGCCACGCCCTGCGCCGGCCCTCGGCATGCGATAAGCTCACATCCATCACATAGCGGGACACGTTCAGCTGGGTTGCAATGTGCGTTTGCAAACCCTGTAATCCCACACCAGTCAGCGCCGAAATCGCAATCACATTTTCCTGCCGCTCAGCCCTTAGCAACACCGAGGCGCGGGCTTCTTCCTCCAACTCGTCAATTTTATTCCAGACTTCTAGAAGCGGAACCTCTGAAGACACACCCAACTTTTCAAGCGTACGTTCCACATCTGTCGCTTGTTCCGCGCTTGAGGCATGCGCAATGTCACGAACGTGGATAATGATATCAGCGCTTAATACCTCTTCCAATGTTGCGCGAAACGCCGCCACCAATTCCGTGGGCAAGTCTGAGATAAATCCCACCGTATCGGATAGAATGACGCGATGCCCCGTTGCCAGCGTTAAATTACGCATTGTGGGGTCAAGCGTTGCGAACAACATATCTTTTGCCATCACCTGCGCGCCCGTCAGGCGGTTGAAAAGGGTTGATTTACCCGCATTTGTATATCCGATCAAAGCCACAATCGGAAACGGCACCTTGGCCCGCGCGGCCCGATGCAGCGCACGGGTCTTTACAACCTTATCCAATTGCCGGCGCAGTCGCAGCAATTGATCATCAATCGCGCGCCTATCGGCCTCAATCTGCGTCTCACCTGGGCCACCCACGAAACCCAGACCACCGCGCTGCCGCTCCAAATGCGTCCAGGCGCGCACCAACCGGGTTCGTTGATACCCCAATGCTGCCATTTCCACTTGCAACACGCCTTCGCGCGTTGAAGCACGGTCTGAAAAGATTTCCAGAATAAGCGCCGTGCGATCCAGAAGCTTTACGCCCCATTGTTTTTCCAAATTGCGTTGTTGAACAGGGGTGACATGGCCGTCCAGTAGCACCAGTTCGACATTATGCCCTTCAAAAACCTCTTTTAATTCTGCTAATTTTCCCGAACCAAAAAGCGTAGCCGGAAGCAGCTTCTTCAACCCAATAATTGTTGCCCCAACAACATCAAGCTCGGGCAACGCCCGTGCCAGAGACGTGGCCTCAGCCAAGGCTGCCACGGGATCGCGGCGGCCCGTCACGGTTTTAAGTTCAGGATGCAGCACCCAGGCGCGCGTAACCCTGCCCTCATGCTCTATCAATTTTGATCTTCACCTTCATAAAGCGAAATCGATTGAGACGGCATGATCGTGGAAATTGCATGTTTATACACAAGCTGTGACTGCCCGTCTCGGCGAAGCAAGATACAAAAATTATCGAACCAAGTGATCACACCTTGAAGCTTCACCCCATTGATTAAAAACACTGTCACTGGAATTTTCGTTTTGCGAACGTGATTTAAGAATGCATCTTGAAGATTTTGACGGTCAGAGGCCATTGTATTACCTTTTTATTTTTGCAGCGCCTTGGTCAGATAGAGTGTGAAAGCCGCGCCGACAGCTTTGTCTTAATACTCGACTCATAATTCAAAGCGCTGGGCGATGCAACTTATTGGCGCAACCAGATTTCAGGGCGCAATAACGCCAAAATGACCAGTATTTCAAGCCGCCCCAAAACCATCGCGAGGCACAATATCGCCTTCGCCAGACCGGATAATGCAATCATATCAAAAGGGCCGTCTATGACCATCATTAAAGCGGGCCCAGTGGTGCTGATCGCGCTGACGCATAAAGCCAAAGCCGTCTCAAAACTAAGCCCAGACGCCGCAAGCAACAGCGTGATCCCGGCCAAACTGAGACCAAATAGCATAAAGAAAATCCAGGCCGCAAACGCCCCCTGCCCGAGATCATGCTGGTTTTGGCTTTTTGTTTTTCCGACCGAGGAAGGATGCACCAGGCGACCGACTTCGCGCAACGCATTTAAATACAGAATATAAAACCGAAGCAGCTTTACGCCACCGGCAGTGGTTGCGATACCGCCACCAATCAAGCCTAAGCCCAAAAATAAAAACCCTGGGATTCCCGCATTGCTCAAAGGTGCAATGGGTTGCCAATATTGGCTCGACCAGCCCGTCGTGCTTAAAAAAGATAAAATAGTGAATAGATTGCCCCATATTAAAGCCAGCAAACCCTCTGGCCCATATTCTGCAAGAGGCGCTGTCGATGAAGCAACTTGCTTAATGAATAGAACACAACTCAGCAAAATGGTGATCCAAATAGCCAGGCGCAATTCTGCATCCCTGAAAAGCCCCTTGGCAAAGCCTGTTGTTTTTTCAGGGGCCCAAAAAACTCTGCTCAAGGCCAACGTAAAGAATATAACGATCAAAACCTCTGCCCAAATTCCCGAAGAAAGGCCCACAACCCCCTGATAGGCTGTGATTCCGCTTGTCGACAGAACGGATAGCGCAAAGATAAAGCCGCTATATCCAGATGCGCCCGACAGAATGAAACCCAACCATAACGCCCCGGTAAGGCCAATATAGAGTGGCATCAAAGTTTGCGCGCTGCGCAGTAAAAACAGTTTTCGCTCAGAGGTGGATATAAAATTCGCTTGACGCCGTGCGTTCGCGTGTTGGGCGGTAAGCTCAAATCCTCCCAGGTTCAACGGTGCTAAAATTGCCACCGCAGCCACCCAAATTAAGCCCCCCCCCATCCAGCCAACGAGCGCGCGCCATAAATGCAAAGAATCGGACAAGCGACTCGCAGGAAACACCTCGAACCCAGTTGTGGTTAAGGCGCTTACCATATCGAGATAGGCATTTAGAAACGAGGTTGTGCGAATAACAGAATACTCTGGAATGGCCAAAAAAACGGGCAAAAAAACGAAGATCAATGCCAATGATAACATTTGGTCAAGCGCCGTTTCACGCGAGGTTTGATTTGAACGCGCAAGCCCGATAAGCGCTAGGAACGTAACGCCCAAAAGCCCCGTGTAGAAAAACATGCGAGCCTCGAAAAACTGCTCTGTCACCAAAGCATATAGGCTTGGCACAATCATCGAAATTGCCATCACGCCAAATATTTGCAACGCGAAGGGCAAATATAAAAAGTGACGTCGCATCGGTTAGAAAAAATCTATGGAAACTTGCAACAGACGCTCGACTTCAGTGATATCCTTGGCCAGAGAAAACAAAGCGACGACATCGCCCTCTTCAATACGGGTTGTCCCCACGGGCTTAATCATTACACCCGATTTCAGCACCCCTCCAACCAAAACACCCTCTGGAAAGTCGATATCGCAAATTTTCTGCCCCGCAATCGGTGAAGTTGACAGCACCTTGGCTTCAATAATTTCGGCCTCTGCATCACCAATTGAATAGACGCCACGCACCCGCCCGTGGCGGATATGCCGTAGAATCGAACTTACGGTGGTTGCGCGCGGATTGATAAACGCATCAATCCCCAAAGGCGCCATAAGCGGCACCAAGGACGGATCATTGATTAAAACAATCGATCTAGGGCACCCCGACATTTTTGCCCGAACCGCGGCCAACATATTGGTTTTATCATCATCTGTCACCGCCAAGATGACATCGCTTTTGCCAATATTGGCCTCTTCAAGCAAAGCTGAATTGAGCCCATCACCATTCAAAACAATGGTCTTTTCAAGCTCATTAGCGGCATGTTCGGCAATATTTCTGTCTTTTTCAATAATCTTACTGCGCACGCGTTGCGTCCGAGATTCCAGGGATTTAGCAATTGACAACCCGACATTGCCCCCCCCCACAAGCACAACCCGATCTTGCTTACCTTGCGATTTTCCAAACACTTCCATCGTACGCACGGTATCTTCAACGTGACACATCACGTAAATTTCATCCCCGGCAAATAATTGATCCCCCGCCTCGGGGGCGAATAAGGCAGTTTGGCGGCGGACCCCGATCACGATCACCCTGAGGGTTGAAAAAAGATCATTGAGCTGCCGCAAAGGCGTGTTCAGCACCGGACAATTTTCCTCAAGCCGCAGGCCCAGCAATTGAGCCTGCTCATCCAGAAATAATTCGGTGTCAAACGCAGCAAGGGCAGAAAGCCGTTTCAGCGCCGCATTTGCTACTTCGCGTTCCGGGCTGATCACCACATCAATCGGCATATGATCGCGGCGATAAAGATCCGAATAAATAGCATCTAAATAAGATTTGCTGCGCAAGCGCGCTATTTTTCGGGGAATATCAAACACCGAATGTGCCACTTGGCAAGTGACCATATTCACCTCGTCCGAATGGGTCGCCGCAATGATCATTTCAGCATCTTTGGCACCGGCTTTTTCCAACACATCGGGGTAAGAGGCAAAGCCTGACACGCCCTGAACGTCCAGCGTATCCATGGCGCGTCTAACCAAATCAGGATTGCTGTCAACGACCGTTACATCATTGCGCTCGCCCGATAAGTGACGCGCGATTTGCCAGCCAACTTGGCCAGCACCACAAATAATAATCTTCATTTCTTTTCCCTTCTATTGGGAACAGTATCTGAGCGCGCAAATCTGCGATCGAAACGGTGATGCTCTGTACCATATCTTGAACACCTAGCCGGTTCAATCCAGCTGTTTTACGCCAGAGACAATCGAAAGCGACTTTAATTTGCGATGTAATGCGCTGCGCTCCATCCCAACAAACTGGGCTGTTTTGCTGATATTGCCTCCAAAACGCTCAATTTGAACCATTAAATATTCGCGTTCAAAAGCCTCGCGTGCGTCGCGCAAGGGCAAAGATGCCAAACCCTGCAAGACCGGCCCACTGGCCCCGGCCGCTTGTGACGCCGTGTCGGTTGGTAAATCATCAGAGGTAATTTCACCCTGACCCTCGCTTAAAATCAAAATGCGTTCGAGCAGGTTTTTCAACTCACGAATATTACCGGGCCACTCCATCGCTTGTAACATCGCCGCTGCCTGATCGCTTAATGTTCTTTGAGGATAAGCCTGAATTTGATGGAATTGCTCAAGGAAGAATTTTGCCAAAAGCGGGATGTCTTCGCGCCTTTCGCTAAGCGCGGGCACAGAGATAGGGACCACATTCAACCGATGATACAGCTCTTCGCGAAAACTTTTTTGTTCAATTGCAGCCGGCAGATCACGGCTGGTTGAAGAAATCACACGCATTTCTAGCTTGACCAGATCATGCGAGCCTGGCCGTTGAAATTGTTGGTCCACCAAGACCCGCAAGATTTTGGATTGCGTCTCTAAATGCATGTCTGCGATTTCATCAAAATAGATCGATCCACCATTTGCTTGTGCAAATAAACCCTCGCCTTCCTGAGGCTTCGTGGATTCGCTTCCAAACAGTAGATTTTCCATCTGGTCGGGCGCAATGGACGCAGAGTTCACAATAACGAAGGGGCCATGCGCGCGATCAGAATGGGCGTGGATATAGCGCGCCGCAACCTCTTTGCCTGAGCCAGAAGCGCCCGTTAACAACACCCGCGCATTTGATTTGGTGACCTTATCCAAGTTTGACAAAAGCGTCTTGAACCCTGCGCTTTGCCCAATCATGTCGCTGGGTGGTTCCTCTTTAGAGCGCAATGCCAAATTTTCACGCCGCAGTTGAGATGCTTCCATCGCGCGCCGGATAACCACCAAAAGTTGGTTAATATTGAAAGGTTTCTCGATGAAATCATACGCGCCCTGTTTGATCGCAGCGACCGCGATTTCGATATTGCCATGCCCAGAAATAATCACGACGGGCACATGGGGATAATTCTTCTTCACCTTTTTCAAGATATCAATCCCGTCAAGATCACGATCTTTCAACCAAAGATCTAAGATCAACAAGCCAGGTGGCGCAGCTTCTACTTCTTTCATACAGTCTTCGGCTGTTCCTGCGATGCGGGTTTCAAATCCTTCATCTTGTAAAATATCTGAAATCAGCTCACGAATATCGCGCTCATCATCAACGATTAAAATATCGCCCATGCTAATTTGGTTCCTTTTGCTCTGAATCCATCAATGTTTGATCACTATTGGATAAGTCGATCAAAATCTTTGCCCCCGGATGACTGCCTTTTGAAAAGGGCGCGGCATCCAATAAACTTAAAGTTCCACCATGTTCTTGGATGATTTTCTTTACGATTGCCAACCCCAAACCTGTTCCGTTTTCACGCGTTGTCACGTAGGGCTCGAACAATTTACTCCGATCCTGCGGCAAACCGATCCCATTATCAGAAATTGCGATGCTTAAGCCCGATTGCCCGGCTTGCATTTCAACCCGTATCTCACCCTGCCTATCAGTGCCCAAGCCCGACCGCCAGCCAGCCTCAATCGCCTCTCCAGCATTTTTGAGTAAATTGGTAAACGCTTGAGACAACATCGTCGCATCAATTTCTGCCCAAATATCTTCATCGGGCATCGTTAATTGAAACCTCACATCCGGCTGTCCAGATTCCTGCAACGTGACGGCCGCAGCTAGAACTTCATTTAAATTTTCAGATTTCTTCACCAATTTCGGCATTCTGGCAAATTTAGAAAACTCATCCACAATGCGACGCAAATCATTGGTCTGTCGGATAATTACATCCGTCATTTGCTCAAGTTTGCCTCTCTCAGCGCCAAGTTGTGGCGCAAATTTTCGTTGAATGCGTTCTGCAGAGAGCTGGATAGGCGTTAACGGATTTTTGATTTCATGCGCAATGCGCCGCGCCACATCCCCCCATGCCGCAGATCTTTGGGCCGACACCAGATCTGTTACATCATCAAAGGCCACCACATAGCCCTCAAGCCGCCCATCTTCGCGCCGGCGCGGCGCGAGGCGTACCAAAAAGCTTTCCAAACGCCCAAGCCGGAGAATTTTAACCTCTTCTTGTAAATTATCTGACCGGCTGTTTTGCAGCCGCTCAAGCAAAGGCGCAAATTCTGGCACTGCTAGGCTCAACTGCGACGCGTTACCGGTTTTGTTTTTTCCCAAAAGCCTTTCGGCAGAGGGGTTTGCAAATGTGATCATTCCCCTTGGGTCAAGCCCAAAAACACCCGATGTAACCGAAGATAAAACGCTGTCAAACACGCGTCCGCGTCGTTCTATTTGTTGCGTATTCTCTAGCAAACGGTCGCGTTGCTGTTTCAATTGCCGCGTCATCTGGTTGAAATAACGCGATAGCGATGAAAGCTCATCATCGCCCTCTTCCTCGATGACTTGGGTGTCAAGATTTCCCTCTCCAACCGCCTGCGCCGCCCCGGCGAGACGGCCGATCGGCCTTGACAGCCGTTCGGCAAAGAGCAAAGCCAATAGGATTGATGAAACGATTAACAGCACCGCAAACGCCAAATAAATCAAACCAAACTGAAACAATTCGTAGCCACGTTCGCTTTCCAGCTGCTGATAGAGCATGGCGGTTTCGCGGGTTTCATCAAGCAAACCGTATAAGTTTCCGTCAATATCGCGCGATACCAACAGGTAATAATCCGCAAAACCTGACAGGTATATCAAAGCTCTTAATTCGTTATTTGGAAGATCTTCAATCAGCAAAACCTCGGTTAAGGCAGCTGTAAAATCTTGCGCGGACGGGGGTTCATAATCAAACAAATAAGACCGGTTTCCGCGCAGAATCAAATCACCCGTTCCATTGATCACAAAGGCTTCTCTCAAACCCCGTTGTATATTGACTTGTTCATCGCTCAAAAAGACTCGAAAGTTTTGCAAGTCAATCACACCGCGGGCGCGCCGGTAAATTTCCAAAGCTTCGGCCAGCGCTTCTGCATCTTCTGCAAGCGCGCTTCTTTGATCTTTCTGATAAGAATCTGCCGCCGATAATGACGCGCCTATGACGCGCTGAACACGGTCTGAAAACCACGCCTCAAATCCCATATTAATTGATAAAAGCGCGAAGGCTGCAACCGTAATCGTCGGTAAAAGCGCCATAATGCTGAACACTCCTGTGAGCCGCAAATGCAAGCGCGAGCCCGAGGATTTCTGCCGCCTTTGCGCGATAATGCGCAAAACGCGCTGCAACACCAGTGCAACGATCAACATCACGTAGATAAAATCGGAAAACAAAACCAAACGCAGAAGCGTTGAGCCCGATCCAGCATCCAAAGGGCCTAAGGTGACATAAGTCAACGCGGCGAGCGCTGGCCCCAAACAAACAAGAGCCAGATTTATAAAACTTACCAGCCGCCGCGAACGCCTAAGTCTTACAAGATCAACCCACCGAAGCCGCATCGCGCGCACGCTCATGCTAGTCTCGATTCCGATGTTTAAACATTTTGCGCTGCCGCATATCAGCCGATCACTGTGACTTCTTTACATCAGTTTTCGTCGACGTGTGACCTTAATGTCAAGCTCATTGATCTTCTTGCGCAAAGTGTTGCGGTTTATCCCCAAAAGATCAGCGCATTTGGCTTGGTTTCCCCCGGTCGCCTCTAAGGCAATGGAAATTAATGGATGTTCAAGCTCTTTCAAAATTCGAGCATGCAGGCCGGGCGGCGGTAAAACATTACCGTGCAAATCAAAATACCGCCTGAGATGGCGCTCAACATCCGCGGATAAGCGATCCGACGAGCCTTTTTGCAGCGCGGAGTTCATCGCCGGCTGGCTTCCAAGAACTTGTTCTACCTCGGTCAGCGTGATTTCCGAAGCGCGCGCGGTGAGCGAAAGCCGCTTTACAACATTCTCAAGCTGTCGAACATTTCCCGGCCAGCTATAATTGCGAAACAATTGCTCTGCTTCTTTAGTAACGATGCGTTGAAGGCCACCATCGCGTTCTGCGCGGGCCAGAAAAAAGGCACTGAGAAGCTGGATGTCATCCACGCGCTCACGCAAAGCAGGCGCATGGATCGTGGCGCCCCCCAAGCGATAATAAAGATCGCTGCGCACCATTTTTGGATCAACCTCACCGCTCACCTCCCCTTGCATGGTGGCGATAAACCGCGGCGAAAATTCGCCCGGATTGTCAATCATTCTCACAATCCGGCCCTGACCTTCTTCATTTATATCGGTGATTTCCTCAAATAAGATTGTGCCGCCCTTGGCCCGCGCAAGGATCTTCGCCGGCCCGTCTAACGCAACCAAATCTGTTTCATTCACCACCACAAAAGGCAGATTTCGCCGATCTGAATAATCGTGCAGCACTTTTGCGATAAGCGTTTTTCCCGTTCCAGATTCTCCGGAAATAAGCACCGGCAGATCAGAATTCATCACCCGCGCAACAAGGCGGTAAAGACCCTGCATTGCAGGCGTTTTGCCCACGAGGGGCAACCCATCCTCTTCCACATCTGGCGTGACCACGACCTGCGGCTTAGAGGCCACAGGCTGTTTCTGCTCAAGCGCACGGGCACAACGTTTCATCAAGTCGGGCAGGTCAAACGGTTTTGGAAGATAATCAAAAGCCTCTGCTTCAGCGGCTTGAATCGCTGTCATAATGGTGTTTTGCGCTGAGATGACGATCACCGGCAGCTCGGGGCGATCTAAGGAAATCTTTGGCAGCATCTCCAAGCCGTTGCCATCTGGCATCATCACATCGGTTATCACCGCATCGCCTTTGCCCTCACCAACCCAGCGCATCAACGTGGTTAAGCTGGACGTCGCATGGACGCGGCAGCCTGCCCGCGTAAGCGCTTGGGTGAGAACGGTGCGAATGGTTCTGTCATCATCTGCAACCAGTACTGTTCCGTCCATAATTTATCCTTTCACTCTCTCTTCGCGTGGCACCAATGGCAAAGAAATGCGAAACACCGTTTTGCCCGGCACAGAATCCACCGATAACCATCCATCATGATCTGAAATTATTTTGCTGGCCAAGGCCAAGCCTAGCCCTGTGCCATTCTCGCGCCCCGACACAAAAGGATCAAAAACATCCGACCTGATATCGCTGGGCAAGCCTGGCCCATCGTCGCAGATTTCAATTTGCAGCGGTAAATTTTGCCCCGAGCCATCTGAACGGCGCATCCGAAAAGAATGTTCATAATAGGTTTTGAGGCGAATTTTCCCCCCCGATGGCGCGGCGGCTTCAGAGGCGTTTTTCACCAGATTCAAAACCACTTGTAGCAATTGATCCGCATCCCCATAGGCCGCGGGCAATGACGGGTCATATTCCTCAATATAGGTCATATGCGCGCCAAATCCCAATTGCGAAGATCGCCGCACCCGGTCTAATATATCATGGATATTCACCGCAGATTTCTGAACGAGCTTCAGGTTTCCGAATTGCTCAACCTGTTCAAGTAACTTTAAAATACGGCGTGTTTCAGCCACCACTAAATCCGTCAACTCTAAATCTTTCGGCGGTAAGCTCATCGAAAGCAATTGGGCTGCGCCCATAATACCAGCCAAGGGGTTTTTGATTTCATGCGCCAGCATTTCTGCCATTCCTATAGCAGATTTTGCCGCCGATTTACCGCTTTGCGTTTGTGTCAACCGGCCGGCCAAATTCCGCGGCTCGATCAGCAATAGCATAAACCCCGCCATGCCCAGCAAAGGCGTGAACTTCAAATTGCACAAAACCGTTGATTTAGGACCCATCTCAACCGAAACATCATTCACAAATAAAGGTGTTAAATTGTTTCGGGCGCGCGCGAAGCTTTCAGAAACCTGCGTGTTTATCGAAATACAGCGCCAGAGCGAAGTCCCCACCAACGCCCGCTCAGACATATTCAAAAACCCCTCTGCGGCGGGGTTAATCTGGCTTATGATATCTTTTTCACCAATCACCAAAACCGGCACTGGTATGGATGACCAGATCGCGCCCATCGGCATATCGCTCATAATACCGCCCCCTGGGCCAGCGCTTCGGGCAAACTGCGATGCACATGCTTTGGGTTCTGTGAGGTTAAAATTTCACGGCGCAGAGCAGCCGGCGCGTTTGCCTCGTCCATATACCAGCCCAAATGTTTGCGCGCTACGCGGATCCCCAAAGCCTCTCCGTAAAACGAAAGCATATCCTGATAATGTTTCTGGACCAGTTCGATCAAATCTTTGGTTTTAAGCGATACGGCATTTTTTTTCCCGTAAAGCCCAGCAGCCAGTTGCGATAAAAACCAAGGCCGACCTTGCGCGCCACGGCCAACCATAACGCCATCGGCCCCCGATGCCTGCAAAGCCGCATGCCCGGCCTTTAAATCTGTGATATCGCCATTGGCAATCACTGGAATTGAAACCGCCTCTTTCACTTTTGCAATCGCTGACCAATCCGCCGAGCCTTTGTAAAATTGACAGCGTGTACGCCCATGAATTGTGATCAATGAAATCCCCGCAGCTTCGGCGCGGCGCGCCAATTCTGGCGCGTTCAACAAATTATCGTCCCAACCCAAGCGGGTTTTTAAGCTGACCGGAAGCTTCACCGCCTGAACCACCGCCTCGATCAAACGCAAAGCATGATCTAGATCTTTCAATAAGGCCGAACCAGAATAGCCTGATACCACTTTTTTCGCCGGGCACCCCATATTGATATCGATCATCCGCGCACCCTGATCTTCAACCATCCGCGCAGCCTCGCCCATCCAAAATGCCTCGCGCCCCGCCAATTGAACCGCTGTTTTTTCGAACCCCAGCCCCAATTCAGCTTTCTCACGAGATCCGGGGCGTGCAATCACCATATCCTGCGAGGCGATCATTTCACTTACCACCAAACCCGCCCCAAACCCTGAGACCAAATTTCGAAAGGGCAAATCTGTGATCCCAGCCAATGGCGCTAGAAAAACAGGTGTCTCTATCTTCATTGATCCCAGATCGATCATTGCCAGTCCAATTATGTTCGGGCCATGCGTAGAGCCTCTCTCAGCGCGAAACAAGCAGAACACGCCAAATTTATAACCAATTTGGAAAAATTGCCTAAAATTTAATCAATCATCTCTGATTGCCAGTGAAAACAGAAAAACGTAAACACGGGGGTGCAGGATGGAAAACAGATGTCGATAGCAGCTCTTATCGTGGCCGCAGGGCGTGGCACCCGCGCAGGCGGTACTGACCCAAAGCAATGGCAAATGCTCGCGGGCAAGCGGGTGATCGACCATACGCTCAACGCGTTTAAAGAGCATCGCAATATCGATACAATCCTCGTGGTGCTGCATCCCGAAGATCAAAATAGGCTCACCGATCCCGCCATTAAAACAGCGCTTGGTGGCGCAACCCGCAATAAATCGGTTTATAATGGCTTGCGCGCCCTGCGCGCCGCTGCGCCCAAGCAGGTTTTAATCCATGATGTGGCCCGCCCTTTGATCAGCGCAAAATGTATCACTGATGTGATCGAGGCGCTGCGAACACATCGAGGCGCAGCGCCCGCTCTGCCGATCACTGATGCGCTTTGGCGCGGGCAAGATGGCTTGGTGTCTGAAACGGTTGCAAGAAAGAATTTATTCCGCGCCCAAACGCCCCAAGGGTTTGACTTTCAAAGTATCTTACAGGCACATGCGCAAGCCTGCGGAGCCGCCGCCGATGATGTAGAAGTCGCCATGCAGGCCGGGTTGGACGTGAAAATTATTGCCGGGCATGAAGAAAACATAAAGATAACGCTCCCCGAAGATTTCGAGCGGGCCAGCAAAATAATGAAGGATCGAAGATGAAAGACATCCGGTTGGGTAATGGCTATGATGTGCACGCGTTTGAACCGGGCAATCAGGTCATTCTTTGCGGCCTTACCATCCCCCATACCGCGCAGCTTAAAGGCCATTCAGATGCCGATGTCGCGATGCATGCCATCACCGACGCGCTTTACGGCGCGTTGGCCTTAGGGGATATTGGACGCCACTTTCCACCCTCTGACCCGCAATGGAAAGGCGCAGCCAGTGCAGTTTTTTTGAAGCATGCTGCAGATCTGGTGGCAAAACATGGCTTTTATATTAGCAATATCGACTGCACGATCATTTGCGAAATGCCCAAAATTGGGCCGCATGCTGCGCGCATGCAATCGCATCTCGCTGATCTGCTGGATATAAAGGTCGATCGGATCAGCGTGAAAGCCACAACCAGCGAAAAACTTGGCTTTACCGGGCGCCAAGAAGGTATCGCCAGTCTTGCCAGCGCCTTATTATGCAAAGCATAAGCCGCAATATCGCAACGCTGATGGGGCTTGGCTTCATCGGCTTCGCACCCGGCACCTGGGGCTCACTGGCAACATTGCCACTTTTTGCAGTGATATTTCAGGCG
>Ga0233451_10001422_pt1 | contig 22882 bp, 18 predicted proteins | sample 011ome_29_FD_183052 | JGI IMG/M metagenome (GOLD analysis project Ga0233451, IMG submission 183052) | Coastal salt marsh microbial communities from the Groves Creek Marsh, Skidaway Island, Georgia - 011504CT (spades assembly) | ecosystem: Environmental > Aquatic > Marine > Intertidal zone >... | reverse complement strand
CTACATTGATTATACCTACTCGTGTCGAAGGAGCGGACGAGTTTAAGCACAAATTGATCGAAAAGGGCGTAAAAGTCGAGCCCTGTTTTGACTGGAAGTTTTAGCCCGCGGATTGCCTTCGCTTCGCAAAGTCCTTGGGCTTTTTCTTTTTCCAAATACTGAAGCAAGCTTCGTATTCGTCAAAAGAAAAACCCCAGTTCGCGTTGCGAACCGGGGTTTTTGTCATTCTGAGGTTCCGAGCGGACTCGAACCGCTGTAGCTGGTTTTGCAGACCAGTGCCTAGCCACTCGGCCACGGAACCTTAGGGAGGCCAAAAATAATGGAAAAATCCGAACGGCCTCGAGTTTTTTACTTGCTATCGTTCGGCGGTAAATGTTAGTGCCACGCGCTCCACATCACCATTGATGGGCGGGTTGAGCTTAGCTACGTTTACCCATGCTTTTTGTACCGAAGGATGCTCGTTCATGATTCGGTCAATCATTCGTTGACAAACCACCTCGAGAAGCTTAGCGCGCTTCGCCATTTCTTCCTTAGCAATGGCGTTCAACGCAACGTAATCAACAGTATCAGCTAGTTCGTCGGAGGCAACGGAAGCACTGAGGTCGGCCCAAACGCTTATGTTGACTTCGTAGTGCGAGCCTATTATGGCCTCTTCGCCCATGCAACCGTGGTTGGTATAGATGCGAATGCCGTGAACGTCGATCTGGTGCATTGCTGCCATTAGCCTAGAGTTTCAATAGCCGCATTCATACGAGCCAGAACTTCTTCTTTACCGAGCACTTCACAAATGGTAAACATGGAAGGACCCATGCCCTTTCCGGTTACGGCGAGGCGGAACGACGGGCCTACTTTTCCAAAGCCTAGCTCCTTTTCACTGAGGTAGTCTTTGAAGGCGGTTTCGATGTTTGCCTCTGTGAAATTCTCTAATGCTGCAAATCGTTCAGATAAGTCCTGAATCATCGCTGGGCTTTCTGCCGTCCACTTTTTCGAAGCAGTTTTCTCATCGTATTCCGTCGGACGTTCGAACAAGAACATGCCCTCTGTTACCAAATCTTGCGGGAACGTTGCGCGCTCGCTCATCATCATGGCGATGGTGCCGAGATAGTGCTCATTGCAGCTCAGTCCGCGAGCATCGAGTTGTACCTTAAGGTCTTTGGCTAGTGCTGCTTCACCTTGGCTGCGCAAGTAAAGTTGGTTAAACCACTTTCCTTTTTCGAAATCAAATTTGGCGCCCGATTTTGAAACCTTGCTCAAATCAAAGGCATCAATCAAGCCTTGCAAGTCGAAAATCTCTTGTTCCGTACCTGGGTTCCAGCCGAGGAGTGCCAACATGTTGATGAAGGCACCTGGGTAGAATCCAAACTCACGGTAGCCGCTGGCCGTTTCGCCGGTTTCTTCGTTGTTCCAGTCAATCGGGAATACAGGGAACCCAAGGCGATCACCATCACGCTTGCTTAGTTTTCCTGGACCATCGGGCTTGAGAAGTAGCGGAAGGTGTGCAAAAACGGGGCGTTCCCAACCGAAGGCTTCATACAACATCACATGAAGCGGCGCGGAAGGCAACCACTCCTCACCACGAATCACGTGGGTAATGTCCATCAAGTGGTCGTCCACGATGTTTGCGAGGTGGTAGGTTGGCATACCGTCGGACTTGAAGAGCACCTTATCGTCCATATTGTTGGTGTTCACGCTTACCCAGCCGCGAATAGTATCTTCAAAACGAACTTCATGGTCGCGCGGCAGTTTGATGCGAACGACGTACGGTTCGCCAGCAGCAATTTTTGCCTCAACCTCTTCTTTTGGAAGGGTCAAGGAGTTCTTCATGTTGCCACGAGTAATGTAGTTGTATTGCCAGTTCGCCGCACCGGCGTCCTTTGCTAATTGGCGCATCGTATCCAATTCTTCTGCGGTGTCGAACGCTATGTATGCTTTGTCGTTGTTCAAAAGTTGATCAACGTATTGACGGTACATCGGTTTGCGTTCGCTCTGACGGTATGGGCCATTTCCGCGGTCTTCGCCGCCAATACCTTCATCCGGTGAGATGCCGCACCAGTCGAGTGCTTCGATAATGTATTTTTCAGCGCCGGGAACAAAGCGGGTTTGGTCCGTATCTTCAACGCGAAGAAGGAAGTCACCACCATGTTTTTTGGCGAATAAATAGTTGTACAATGCCGTACGAACCCCACCTATGTGAAGAGGTCCGGTTGGGGACGGTGCGAATCGGACACGAACTTTTGAGCTCATTGAATCATCATTATAATTGGCGCAAAGGTACAATCGGCTAAACCATTAGGAAACACTAACTTTGTTTAGATAAAAAACACATCAAATATGTACCCAGAAGAACTTATTGCACCCATGCGTGCTGAGCTCGCGAACAGCGGCTATACTGAAACGAAGACGGCGGAAGAAGTAAATTCAGCGATCAACGCAGAAGGAACAACCTTTGTTGTGGTGAATTCTGTTTGTGGTTGTGCAGCAGGATCGGCACGTCCGGCGGCAATGGCGGTTGCTAAATCTGAGGTGAAACCAGATAGAATGATTACCGTTTTTGCCGGAAATGATGTTGATGCTGTTAACGAAGCGCGTAAACTAATGATGCCGTTCCCTCCATCTTCACCTTCAATGGCGTTGTTTAAAAATGGAGAACTTGTTCATATGGTAGAGCGTCACCACATCGAAGGCCGTACTGCGCAGATGATTGCCTCAAATCTATTGGGCGCATTTGAAGAGCACTGCAAATAATCTATCAAGAAGCATAATGGACCACAACAACCTTCACATTGAAACCCTGGCCATCCACGGCGGCCAAGAACCAGATCCAACAACAGGGGCGGTAATGCCTCCAATTTATCAGACCTCAACCTATGCCCAGGAATATCCGGGTAAACACAAGGGGTTTGAATACAGCCGTAGTCAAAACCCAACGCGATTCGCATTGGAGCGAGCGATCGCAAGTTTAGAGGGGGGAACCCATGGCGCAGCCTTTGGCTCGGGTTTGGCAGCAATTGATTGTATGCTCAAATTTTTGAGCCCGGGTGATGAGGTTGTTGCATGTAATGATCTTTACGGAGGAACCTATCGACTTTTCACCAAGGTGTTCTCAAACTATGGCATCAAGTTCACTTTTGTGGACATGGGCGACGCCTCATGGGAACAGCATATGAGTTCATCAACGAAGATGGTTTGGATGGAAACCCCAACCAATCCGATGTTGAATGTATTGGACATTGAAGCCGCAGCAAAAATTGCCAAAGCGCATGGAGCATTGTTCGTGGTAGACAACACGTTTGCTACACCCTACCTTCAACGACCATTAGATCTGGGAGCGGACGTTGTGATGCACAGTGGAACAAAATACCTCGGAGGACACAGCGATGTGGTCTTGGGGTTGCTTGCCACGAAAGATGAAGCAATCGCCGAAAAAATATATTTCATTCAGAACGCATCCGGCGCCATCTTGGGGCCAATGGACAGTTTTATCGCATTACGCGGGATTAAAACCCTTCATGTGCGCATGGATCGCCATTGCGAAAACGGTGAGGCAGTCGCCAATTATTTGAGTACTCATCCTGCTGTTGACAAGGTATACTGGCCAGGCTTTGAAGGCCATAATGGACACGAAGTAGCCAAGCGTCAGATGAAAAAGTTTGGCGGAATGGTTAGCTTTACGGTAAAGGATTCGGGTTTTGAAAAGACTGCAGACGTGGTCAGCGCAATGAAGGTGTTTACCTTAGCAGAGAGCTTGGGCGGCGTTGAAAGCCTGGCAGGACATCCTGCATCCATGACGCATGCCTCCATTCCAAAGGAAGAGCGCGAAAAAGTTGGTGTGACCGACAACCTTGTACGACTCTCGGTAGGGATAGAACATGTAGATGATTTGCTTGCCGACCTAGCGCAAGCATTAGATAGATAAGTATGAATAGCAAGTTTGCAGTAATTGGCCTTGGGGTTTTTGGATCAGCAATTGCCAAGAAATTAGCGGAGCGTGGCGCTGACGTCATGGCCATTGATGAAAGTGAAGACAAGGTGCAAAGCATCGCCAACGATGTTGCATTTGCCGTAAGTCTGGACGCAACAAACAAACATGCGCTGGAAGCCCAAAATCTGGCAGATATGGACGCTGTCGTGGTGAGTATTGGGTCCAGTTTTCAGGAAATGTTGCTTTGTGTTTTCCAATTGCAAGCCATCGGTGTTAAGCAAATTATTGCGCGCGCCCAAGGCCCTGTTCAGCGTGAAATCCTCACTAAAATGGGCGTTCACAATGTCCTGAGCCCTGAGCAAGAGGTTGCAAATAACGTGGCCGAGCAGTTGACCAACCCAGGCGTATTAATGTGTGTCAACTTGCCTGATGAGCATGAGATTATCGAGGTTGCCGCTCCCAAAAAACTCGTCGGAAGAACCCTTCAAGACATTGGACTTCGCAACAAGTACAACATCAACCTAGTCACCATCCTAAAGAAAGAAGGCGAAGAGCACCACATTAAGGGTGTGCCGGGCCCGGACACTTTAATTAATGACGGAGATATCATCATGATTTTCGGTATGGTTAAAGATGTGAACCGATTCATTGAAATCAACGCTTAAGATGAGCGCAGGACGCCTAATAATTACCGGTGTTAGTTCCGGAATAGGTAAGGCGTTGGCAGAAGCAGCGCTGGCTTTAGGTTGGGAAGTTGACGGTATAGGCCGTCATTCCTGCGACGCCATTGATCGTCATGAGAACGGTACATTTTTCCAATCGGACCTAAGCACAATTGAAGGAGTTGAATCGGTTCCTCTGCAGGCGGCATCAAACGGACCAACCATTTTAGTGAACAACGCTGGAACCATTGGACCGATCGATGGCACAGAAAATCTTGGAAGCAATGATTTAGCGCATTGCATGCAATTGAATGCTGTTGCTCCCATGCGCTTGACCGCTCGTTTTTTAAGCGAGGTTGCTGGTGAAAAGCAGGTGTATTTTACAGGTTCTGGCGCCGCAAACTACCCGATAGAGGGCTGGGCAGCCTATTGTGCATCAAAAGCTGCTGTTCATCAATACGTTGAGGTTCTGGCGAAGGAGCATCCAAAGATTCGAGTTCACGCTTTCCGCCCGGGCAAGGTAGATACGCCTATGCAGGCGGTAATACGCAACTCGGATGCAAAAGCATTTGCAGATAAAGACCATTTTGTAGAAGCCTTTGAGCAAGGCGAATTAGTCAAGCCCGAAGAGGTTGCGCAAAAGCTATTACAGGTCTTTGTGGCAAATCATGAAATCCCAGTTATTTTTAGCACTTCAAACATTTAGCATGAAAGCAAAATCCCTAATTCTTGGTCTAGCATCATTGGCAATCATTTCCTGTAATACAGAGCCTACGCCTTCTGAAGTATTCGTTCGCGATGAAATTTTAGGGGAATGGACAGTAAGCCAGGTAGCATATAGTGGCGAGATGCCAAACCCTCTTAACCCCAATGCGCTCATGCAATTCACTGGAGTTGGCACACAACTTTATGGAAAGGTCAATTTGTATGAAATGCCAGATACGGGGAATTTGCACGTGGAATTCGTTGCCAATTTGAATACAATTCAAGTTCCTGTAAGTCTTATTAGCGGCGGTACTTGGACGCTTAGCAATGCAGATAGCGTGCTCATTATGGACAACGATAGTGTTAGCTATTCCTTTGTAATGAAGAGCGGCTTGCCAACAGAGCAAGTTTGGACAACATCCTTCATGCAAATCCCAGCAGATAGTAGCTACTGGGCCGATATTGATTTAGAGCTTACCCTGATTAAATAACAACATGGCTAGAGTACTTACCGGCATACAGAGTTCTGGAAGACAACACTTGGGCAATATTTTAGGCGCCATTCGTCCGGCTATTGCGATGAGCAATGACCCTAAAAACGAGGCATATTTATTCATTGCAGACTTGCATAGCCTTACTACAGTTAAGGATGCACAGGTTCGTAAAGACAATCTTCTAGCCACGGCAGCTGCTTGGCTGGCTTGTGGATTGGACCCAGAGAAAGTAGTCTTTTACGCACAGAGTGATTTGCCCGAATGTACAGAACTGACCTGGTACTTGAACTGCTTTACTCCCTATCCTATGTTGGCCAACGCGCATAGTTTTAAGGATAAAAGCGATAATCTAAGTGATGTTAATGCAGGGCTATTTGATTACCCCGTATTGATGGCCTCAGATATCTTATTGTACGATGCGCACATCGTCCCAGTGGGTAAAGACCAAAAGCAACACCTCGAAATCACGCGAGACCTTGCGAGTACATTTAACCACCGATACGGTGAAACTTTTGTTGTTCCTGAAGCCAGCATTTCGGAATCTGTAATGACCATACCTGGAACAGATGGACGCAAGATGAGCAAGAGCTACGGCAACGTGATCGATGTATTCTTGCCGAAAAAACAGCTCAAGAAACAAGTGATGAGTATTGTAACGGATTCGACGCCGTTAGAAGATCCAAAGGATCCTGAGACCTGCCATGTTTTTGCCATTTATAAGTTGTTGGCTACGGCCGAACAGACTGAGGCTTTGGCTGCTCAATACCGCGGCGGGAACTTCGGTTACGGACACGCAAAGACAGCCCTTTTAGAGCTCATCTTGGAAGAGTTTGGCGAAGCACGAGAGAAGTTTGACCACTACATGGCAAACCCTGACGAGGTTGCAGCAGCGCTTAAGGTTGGAGCGGGGAAAGCCCGTCCAATTGCACAAGCAACCCTTTCACGCGTTCGCGAAAAGCTCGGGTTCTAGTTCCAGATAAAGTTGATGCTTTGACGTGCCCCAGCTTGTGTGGCCGTCAAAACGTATTTCCCGGAGGCTATCTGTAGCGCTCCCAAATCAATAGTATTTGAACCCGCCTTGGTTGGAATCTCGGTGTGGAGGATGAGCTTACCATTGGTATCAAAGACCTCAAACTTTGTCATTCCCTGCAAGACACTTTGAATCTGCACGATAAGTTTTCCGCGGCTTGGGTTAGGAGATACCAGTAGTCCCAAATTTTCACCATAGTTAGATTCGAAAACACGCAATCCGCTCGTGCGTACAAAGCCTACCTTAAATAAGGTTGGCGATGCCGTGCTGTTGTTAGTCATTCCACCAAAGAAGATGTTTCTGCCCGGTGAGTTGATCCCCCCGAATATGTGACCGACCCAGGCGGTATCATTGGCTAAGGAATCGGCCAAGAAGATTTCACCCGTTGATGCGAAACCATCCGAAGGGAAAAATTCAGCACCGGCACCCAGTAATCCGGGCATCTCGGTTGAAGAGTATGATTCACTATACAATCCATTTCGCTTTTCAACGATACCGATAGTTTTAACGAATGGGATGTCGTTGTCCTGCGTTAAGGTTCCGTTATCGTAGTAATATTGAGCGATACCGCCGAAGAAAACGGTATACATGGCTCCTTGATTTTCGCCGTAAAGTGAAACGGATGGACAATGGTAGTGGTTGAGGTATTGAGAAAATCCGGGTACTGGATAAATCCCCGTATCGCGAACCTCTACGGCATTGAGGTAAGGTAAGTTGGCCGTTTGATTTTTTTGAAAAACCCCTGACCACGCGTTGAAATAGGTTTCCGTACCATCGGTCATATAGGTGACATTGTAATCGCGACGGTGCAGTTCATTGGAATCGATAATAGCGGTGCCCTTAGAGTAATTCAGGTTAGGGAAGGTGCCGCTAACCGTGAATGGCAATACCTGCTCGCTGTAGGCTTGGGTAAAAGTATTGTGCCCCATTGGGTTGTATTGTCCATCAAATCTATGCCCACCTACTAGGTAGAAGGACCCGTCGAGATGCATCAGCTTACCGCCGGTAATAGCAAAATCTTCATCATTGAACGAAACGAATGCGGTGCTGTCTAGCGTTCCGCTCTGAACAACATCATCAATAGTAGACGGTACGTCTATAACCGTTAGCATTGGGTGAGTAATGTGAACGGCGGAAGCGTCTAAGCCATAGCCGCCAAGGAAATAAAGGTAATTTCCTACTTGGGCAAAGTTCGGGTTGGTACTTGAGAGTTGTGCGACTAATGTATCGTTGCTCAATCCGCTTAATGGGGCAGTGTGAAAGGTTTTTGCAATGGGATCGATTACATACACATTCGTGTTATGGCCTGCCGCGTTAAATGCTTGCCAGGGCTGACGCTGATGCAGCCCGTCGATGCGCCCCCCAATGATTAACCACTTGCCATTGTGCTGGGCTGCAGCATAGGATTGCATGCCGGGTAGATTGGTTACAGACACGGGCTCTAAGACGATATCAAAGGGAAAGGTGCTTTGAGCAAAAGCGAAAGAACTCCATAAAAAAGCAAAGGCAAATGTTAAATTCTTCATGGCCATAGGATTATGTGTGCTAAAATAGTCGCCTTCGTTTTTGGAAGTAGTGATATATGTTACTTTAGCGCCGTGAAGTTGCTGAGTTATATACATCACCTCTGGTATTACGTGGTTGCGCTGGTGACCATTCTTGTGTTACTGCCTGCACTTTTGTGGACGGCGCGACCAGGAGGAAACTATAAACATTTCTTTGCTGTAGGTAAGGTTTGGTCCTGGTTATATCTTCTCTTGATGGGGGTTTGGCCGCGCCCAGGGAAGTATAAAATTCAACACGACGGCCCCGTTGTACTTTCTCCAAACCATGCCTCAGACCTCGACATTCCGTTGACCTTTTTAGCATCGCCAACCCCGGTTGTATTCATGGGCAAAGCAGAGTTGCTAAAACTTCCGCTCTTTGGGTACTTCTTTAAGCAGACCTCTATACCTGTGGACCGCAGTTCTTTTAGCGGCAGAAAACAAGCGTTAAAAGACGCGGACAAAAAGATCAAAGAGGGATATAGTGTTTGTATTTATCCCGAAGGAGGTATTCCACCACAGAGCTACTTACTGCGCGGGTTTAAGGCGGGTGCTTTTAAGTTGGCCGCTGAGAATAATGTCCCGGTTCTATTGATGAGTATTTATCAAAGCAAGTTCCGATTAGGCGATTGGGGCGAGCGCTCTAGTTTTGGACCTGTGGATACCAAGGTATTGGGTGAATTTTGGCCTAACCAAGAATCGGACAACCCAATACAAGAGCTTAGTGATCGCTGTTATATCGCACTAGCAGCGGACTTAAAAAATCACGGTCACACAGGTAAACTTGCCTTACCTTTGGGGCAGTAGAAAACGCAGCATGGAAATTTCTAAGGAACAAATCAAACACTTGGCACACCTCAGCCGTCTAGAGTTGTCTGAAGCGGAGCTCGACAGCATGCAGGGTGATATGACTAAGATTTTAGGTTTTGTCGCGAAGATTGAGGCCCTCGATCTTGAAGGTGTTGCACCGCTAACCCAAATGAGTAAGCATGTGGATGTAATGCGCGACGACGAGGTTGCGAACATGATTTCCAAAGAGGAAGCGCTCAAGAACGCTCCCGATGCAAACTCTGACTATTTCCGAGTACCCAAGTTTGGGAAGAAGGTTTAAACCTTTACCTTTTTTGGGCGTTAGCTGACAAACGCCATCAAAGCACATGAAAATTACCATCATACAAGGCGGCCCTCGCAAAGCAGGGAATACGCCTAAAGTCGCATCGTTTATCGCTAAGGCCTTAAAGGAAAATTCTAAGGTGAGCCAAGTAAATTATTTGGACATCAACACCTATAATTTCCCCGTTTTTGGAGCAGAATCGCCGAATCCAGAAGACCTCGAATCGTTTCGTGCAGCTTTATTAAACGCGGACGGCATCCTTGTAGTGCTTCCCGAATACAATGGCCGAGTACCGGGTGCGTTGAAGAATACATTGGACTTTTTCCGACCAGAATACGCAAAGAAACCAATGGGTGCCATCACCGTAAGTTCAGGTCCATTTGGGGGCTTGAATGCGCTTCACGACTTTCAGGCGTGGATGATGTACGTGGGTGCAGTGCCATTATCGACGAAGCTATTGGTGAGCAACGTGGGCAGCTTGTTCGATGAGAACGGCGAACCTCAAGAGTTCCACTTCAATAAAAACTATCCGGAATACCTCAGCGACTTTCTTTGGTTGGTGGAGAAAATCAGCGCATAGAAAATGGCCACCCAGCCGCAGTCCATTCAACAGTGTAGGAATTGGTTTGAGAACCAAGGCTGGTCCCCGTTCACATTTCAATTGCAAGCATGGAGCGCGCTTCTCGCGGGCGCTAGCGGAATCGTTAATGCACCAACTGGAAGCGGGAAGACCTATTCCTTATTGTTGCCTGCTATTGCCCGAGGTTTGGGTGAAGAAACGTCGGGTTGCCAATTGATTTGGATCACCCCGATTCGTGCCTTAGCAAAGGAAATTGAGCAAAGTGCGCAACGAGCCATTCAAGGCATGGGCAGTCATTGGCGTGTGGAAGTTCGCACCGGCGACACCGCACAAAAGATTAAACAGCGTCAAAAAAAGGAGTTGCCCGAAGTTCTGATCACCACTCCGGAGAGCATTCATGTTATGTTTACTCAAAAGGGGCACGAGAAGCTTTTTCGCAACTTAAAGGCAGTGGTCCTTGACGAGTGGCATGAACTAATGGGGAGCAAGCGTGCCGTACAATGTGAGCTCTTTCTTTCGCGATTTCGGGCCCTGAATCCTACCATGCAAACGTGGGGAATTAGTGCAACGATTGGAAATATGGAAGAAAGCATTGAGGTGCTTTTGGGACCACATTCTGCGGCCTCGGGTAAATGGGTTGTAGCGGACATTCATAAGAATTTGGTGGTGGAGGCGGTCTTGCCTGAAGAGGTGGAAACATTGCCTTGGGCGGGGCACCTAGGCATACGACTACTGGACCAAGTCGTGCCCCTTATTTACGAAAACAATAGCACACTCATTTTCACGAATACGCGGGCACAAGCAGAGATTTGGTTTCAAAAACTTTTAGAGATCGACCCGAGCCTCGCCGGTGTGCTTGCCATGCACCACAGCGCCATTTCAAAAGAGATGCGTTCTTGGGTGGAAGAAGCACTTTACGACGGGCGTCTTCGCGCGGTAGTGTGCACCTCCTCCCTGGATTTAGGAGTGGATTTTCGTCCAGTCGATTGCGTCATACAGATTGGATCGCCAAAAGGGGTGAGCCGATTTGTACAACGTGCCGGACGCAGCGGTCATCAGCCAGGCGCAACATCAAAAATACATTTCGTCCCAACGCACAGTCTCGAACTGATTGAATGTGCAGCCCTTAGGAAGGCAATCACCACGGACACTCACGAAGATAGAATGCCCTATTTGCGGAGTTTTGATGTGTTAATTCAATACCTCGTTACGCGTGCTGTAGGCGGCGGATTTATCGCCGACGAGCTCTTTGCAGAGGTACGTGAGACCATTAGTTATATGAGTATCACAGAGGAGGAATGGCGGTGGTGCTTAGACTTTATTGTTCGCGGAGGGGAAACACTAAGCAGTTATGACGATTACCACAAGGTGGTTATTGAAGAGGGCAAATACATCGTAACCTCTCGCAAGGTGGCAATGCGGCATAAGTTTGGTATTGGAACAATTGTTAGTGCTGTCTTGGTAAAAGTAAAGTTGCAGCGCGGGAAGGTGTTGGGTCAAGTAGAGGAGTATTTCGTCTCGCGCTTGAATACGGGTGATGTTTTTTGGTTTGCGGGCCAATGCCTTGAGCTGGTGCGTTTCCAAGGTATTGAGGCCACCGTCCGTCCAGCGCGCAAAGCCAGCGGGGCGGTACCTAGCTATATGGGTGGCCGGATGCCACTCAGTGCGGAATTGGGCCGATACCTCCGCGAAAAACTCGAGGAGAGTGCCACCAAGAGTTCTTTTGAGGACGAAGAATTGGCCATGATTCAACCCATCATCCGCCTTCAAAAGGAAAGAAGCATGGTCCCACACAAGGGCCAATTCCTGATTGAATACCTCGAGGATCTCGAGGGCCATCACCTCTTTGTCTACCCATTTGAGGGCCGATTAGCCCACGAGGGCATGGCCTTGCTACTTGCTTTCCGATTAGGTCATTTTGGAAAACAAACCTTTTCCATAGCCATGAACGACTACGGTTTTGAACTGCTCAGTGACCAGCCAATTCCCATACAAGATGCCATAGATAGCGACATATTCACCACCGCACATCTGCGCTCAGATTTGAGCGGCAGCCTGAATGAAAGCGACCTTACGCAACGTCGCTTTAGGGATATCGCTCAGATATCAGGACTTCTATTTACCGGCTATCCAGGGAAGAACATGAGCACAAAACAGGTGCAAAGTTCTTCAAAGCTGATGTACGAAGTCTTCCGCGACTATGATCCAGACAACCTGTTGTTGAGACAAGCCCAAGAGGAGGTGCATGAATTTCAGCTGGAAGAAGCGCGAATCAGGGCGGCTTTGGAACGCATCGCCACACAAGAGTGGGTATTGAACATCGTCGATGCACCTACGCCCCTAGCTTTCCCAATCTTAGTAGACCGCCTTCGCGAAACCATGAGCAACGAAACCTTGGTAGAGCGTGTGAAGCGCATGCAGCTTGACTTTGGCTAGAGATTTCTTGGTTCTGAGTGCATAAAAAAACCCGGGGCGCGCAGCGCCCCGGGTTGTGAAATCCTCAAAAAATTTACGCTTAGCCCTGGCCGTTTCCGAATGGTCCAGCAGCGGCATTATAGCGTTGGTAGAAGTTCTGAACGCTGTCGTTGTTGTCGTGAATCTGAACGTTGCGCAGTAGCATTTGGTAGAACTGTAGATTCGTTCTCCATTCATTAGAAGCACGACGCATGTCAGCACGATCGAACGAAGCGAAGTGGTTTAGTTCATCATCGAGGCGATCTGCGAATGCCCAAGTCAGTTCGCGCGCTTTTTCCGTTGCTCCAGCCTTGTAATATGCATCGATGATGCCGAAAACAAAGTAGTTGTATCCAAACTTCTCAGCAGGCATTTTCTCCATAGCAAAGTCCAATACCTCAACGGCCTTATCATTTTTGCCTTCATTTATGAGCTCATTTGCCAATCGGCCAAAGATGGTGCGTAGGTTATAGCTCAAACGGCGGTTGGTTTCATCAAGGTAAACGTCAGGCAATTCCATGTTTCCGTATTCGAACTTGTTGAGCAAGTTGTCGTACATGATGTCGGTATCTACTTTACCATAGTCGATGCCTTGGCTGTTTGATTCGTATTTCTGAGGAACGAATCGGTAAGCCATTCCTTCTAAGCGGAAGTAGTTGTTCAACCAGAAGTATGATTTCGGGCTATTTCCAACAGTGATTGAGAAATAGATTGGTCGCTCCCAGTTGTTGTTGGCGATCAAGTCGATGACCATCAAATCGCGTTTGGTGATCACGTTCGCCTTCCAGTCCCAATCGATGTAATCTACAACGCTCGCACTATCAGCGATATCCACAACACCATTGGCATAAACAGCTTCTTTATCGATGTTGATGCGGAAGTTCTTCTGAGGGAACAGTGGCAATTCTTTACCACCACTTGCTTTGAACTTCACTTGGCTATCATCGCGCTTGGTGAATTGAACGAAGTCTTTAACATCCCAACGGCCTTTCACGCCAAGGTCGCGGTAATACAGTACATCTCGCGTTCCTTGTACGTACTGATTCCAATCGAAAGAGAATGGTACGGCCTCTCCATCGTAGGCTTTACGACGCTGTTGGTCGATGTACCAATCGGTATTTAAAAGGCTAAGATTCACGACACGGACGTCCGTTCTGTAGCCTTCAACTTCCTGTACATACCATAGCGGGAATGTATCATTGTCTCCATTGGTGAAGAGAATGGAATTGGGCTCACAACTGTCAAGATAGGCCTTGGCAATATCGCGTGCAGTATAACGGTTCGAACGGTCATGGTCGTCCCAGTTTTCAGCTGCCATGCGTATAGGCACAGCAACAAGACAAACCCCTACGACCAAGTAGGACGCAACTTGTGGGTTGAGCTTGTTCCGCAGCATGTCCCATAGTCCGAGCGCTCCAAGGCCAATCCAAATGGCATAAGCGTAGAACGATCCAACAAAGGCATAATCTCTTTCGCGAGGCTCAAACGGCTTGTGGTTGGTATATACTACGATGGCCAAACCAGTAAGCAAGAAGAAGAGGGTTACCGCCCAAGCATCTTTGCTGTTTTTCTTGTATTGATAGTACAACCCGAAGATCCCTAACAAGAATGGCAACATAAAGTAGGTGTTGCGTGACGGGTCGTTTTTCCAGTGTTCTGGAAGGTTGTCCTGATTTCCGAGTCGCATGCTGTCTAGGAATGGAATTCCGGTGATCCAGTTTCCTTTCGAGATTTCATAGCGGTGTTGCTCGTCATTTTGACGTCCTGAATAGTTCCACATAAAGTATCGGAACCACATTTTACCCACTTGGTACTCCCAGAAGAATCGGAAGTGTTGTGCAAAAGTAATGGGCGCCTCAGGATCTTTGATATCCATGATATTGATGTAGTTCTGGCGGTATTGTGGATCATCGTTCCAGATACGAGGGAAGAAGCCTTGGTATTTAGGATCATAGTTTGGCACACTCCCTTTTTTATCGTCGGTCAAAAGGTATTTTCCGTCAATAGTTAGGTTGCCCCCATTCTCTGCAACGTAAGCTTCCGCTTCGCTTTTAAGTTTGAATGCGGTCACTTGCTTAGGACCGTTCATTACAGCAAATCCACGCTGGTAAACCGGCGTGCCATCGTCGAATGGGTTGCTGCGGTCGTAAGGAGCATTGAATGACTTACCGTAAAGAATTGGCCAATCTCCATATTGCTCACGATTGTAGTAGGCCAGTAGAGACATTGCATCTTCCGGGTTGTTTTCATCGATCGGCGTGTTCGCATTGGAACGTACAGCCAAGATGATGAATGTGGAATACCCCATTACAATGAGCATTACCGCAAGAATCGCTTGCTGATAGAGTGGCTTTTCGTTCTTCTGCGTCCAAAGAATTCCAAACACTACGGCACCAACTAAGATTAAAGAAGCGCCAATGGTTCCAGAGTGGAAAGGCAAGCCGATGTTGTTTACGAAGGTGATTTCTAAAGTGCTAAACAACTTTAGAACAATCGGAATAATGAAAGCAAATACCAATCCCAAAACAGCGATACTCGCAGCGTTGGCGATGATGAATCCGTTTCGAGTCGGAGTCGGGTATTTTTTAAAGTAATAGATCATTGCAATGGCCGGGATGGTCAAGAAAACCAAGATGTGCACACCAACAGACAAACCAACCAAATAAGCGATCAGCAACAACCACTTGTTCGCATAGGGATCATGATCAACAGCTTGTTCCCATTTCAATACCGCCCAAAAAGCCGCAGCTGTAAAGAATGAACTCATGGCATAAACCTCTCCTTCTACTGCAGAGAACCAAAAGCTGTCTGAGAACGTGTAGGCTAAAGCGCCTACGGCACCTGCACCTAATACAGCGATGGTGCCACCATTGTCGAGTTTATCTTGGCCGCCCAAGAGCTTCACGCCTAAAGCGGTGATCGTCCAGAACAAGAAAAGGATGCTAAACGAAGAGCTCAATGCACTCAGCGCATTTACCATTAAGGCCTGGCCCTCCGGGCTTCCGGCAAATTGACCAAAGAGGTTCCCCATTAATTGGAAGAACGGCGCACCTGGAGGGTGACCCACTTGAAGCTTCACAGAGGTAGCAATATATTCCCCACAATCCCAGAAGCTGGTTGTAGGTTCTATGGTCATAAAATACGTAAGCGTCGCGATGGCAAACACAGCCCATCCGAACACATTATTGAGCTTTTTGTAATTCACTGATTTTCTGCTTTTTGGATTTTCAATCGGAAAGTCCACGTGTAATCGGTTCGAAAATAAGAAAAACCAACGCCCTAACGGGCTAACCGAATGTTAAACCATGAAAATTTTCACAAACTCTTTTTTGAGTTATCCCAATTGAAGTATATTTGCCGTCCCAAATGGGAACGATTGCCCGATAGTGTAATGGCAACACACCGGTTTTTGGTACCGTTATTCTAGGTTCGAGTCCTAGTCGGGTAACGATAAAAGCCCTTCACGAAAGTGAGGGGCTTTTTTTATGCCCAACGACTTGAGCTTGCTCAAAGGAGTGGGGCATAAAAAAAGACCACAACGCTGCAAGCGTTGAGGGGCGTTATCGAGGACAATACCTACCGACGCCCAGGTCCGCGAGGCGAGAGCCTCGCAATCCTAGTCGGGGACAAAAATGGCCCGAACAGATTCTTCAAAACCTAAATTCATGTATCTTGAAATTCCTTAATTCTAAAATCATGAAACTAAACCTAGCCGCCCTGCTGGTTACAGCGGCATTACCCCTATTACAGCTTCACGCACAAGATTCATTATCCGTAGAACAAACATGGTTCCATAAATGCCCAGATGCAGACCGCATTAACGGGATAAGTTCAGAACGCGCGTACAAGGAATTGGTCCCGTATAAAATCATTCAAACCGTAACCGTGGCAGTCATTGATGGCGGTACGGACATCACCCATGAAGACCTTAAGGAGGTGTTGTGGGTAAACAAAGGTGAGATCCCTGATGACGGTATTGATAACGACGGAAATGGATACGTCGACGATATTAATGGGTGGAGTTTTTTAAGTGGACCAGGCGGCGAAATTGGACCTGAACAAATGGAATTTGTTCGTGACATGAACCGATTATTGGCGAAATCGGACCTCAGCGGAGCCGAAAACAAGCAACTCAAGAAGTATCAAAAGCGCTTGAAGAAGGACCGAAAATCTGCAGAGAAGAGCATTGGCTTTATGCGCAAACTCAATGACGGCTACCGCGCTATTGAAGCACATTGCGAAGGGGTATTGACCAAGGAATGTGTGGAAGCGTACAAAGAGCTTGAAGAGGCGGGCTTTACAGACAAGCTCGTAGCCATGGCCACTGTTCGCATGCTTGAAGACGGTATGGAGCAATGGCAAATCGAGGAAGAAATTACAGGAGGTTTTACGCACTTTAATGATCAATTAGAGTACCACCTGAATCCAGAGTTCAGTCCGCGCGAAATGGTGGGTGACGATCCTGAGAGCAACGACAATCCTTACTATGGGGATAACCGAGTATATGGACCGGATGCTTCGCACGGTACTCACGTGGCCGGTATTATTGGAGCGAAACGCAACAACGGCATCGGTATGGATGGTGTGGCAAACAATGCGCGCATCATGACTTTGCGTGTTGTCCCGAACGGCGATGAGCGGGATAAGGACGTAGCGAATGCCATTCGATATGCAGTTGATAACGGCGCGAAGGTGGTCAATATGAGCTTTGGCAAGGATGTCGGTCATATGGACGCTGAAGTTGAGTCGGCCATTCAATACGCGGCAGAGCACGATGTTTTGTTGGTACATGCTGCGGGTAACGATGGCCACAGTGTCGATAAATACAAGAACTACCCCAATGGTTGGAATGAAGCTGCGGATACCCGATACGATCACTGGATAGAGGTGGGCGCTTCACGTTACGGGGACTATGAAAAATTGGCTGCGCCGTTCTCTAACTACGGGGTGCAAGTGGATGTTTTTGCCCCAGGGTATGAGATCTATTCTACAGTGCCTCAGAGTAGATACCAAAGCAACAGCGGTACTTCGATGGCCGCACCGGTAGTGGCGGGAATGGCCACCTTGATTCGCGGGATGTATCCAGAATTAAGCGCATCCCAAGTCAAAGATGTCATTGTACTATCAAGCGTGAAATACGATGAAAAGGTTGTGATGCCAGGAAAGAAAAAGAAGAAGGTTCATTTCTCTAAGCTTTCAGAATCTGGTGGTGTTGCAAACCTATATACAGCCTTGGCTTTAGCGCAAAGCATCCGTGATAAGGCGAATGAAGTCCAAGATTAAGGTCGGAGCGTAAGCTGTGCCTTCGCAAAGATTTGTGTGCCCGTGTAGCCCTGATTTGGGGCTGCATAGGTGCTACTCCCTATGTAGTAAATGGTGAAGGGACCAGGCTGGTATTGCAGGAGCGGCTGGAAGAGGTAGTCGCCGGAGAATTGGTTCCACTGTGTAATTAATCGGGCCTGAACAAACCTATTGGGGTTGTAGCGGAGTACGCTGCGCCAAATCCAACCTTCGTAAATCATGCCGCTGCCGTCACGCTCCCACAGTGAGCTGTAATTTCCGGTGAAATTCGCTTGGAAATTCCCAAATAGCTGTAGGTTCATTTCCATTCCGGTATTCAGTCCGTTGCCAATTCGCGGAGTGGCCGCATTGTATGCCACGAATTCTCCAACGTTGGCATAAAGATTCAGTTTAAAGGTTTGTGTAGGATTCCAGCTGGACCATTGCGTAATAGTCGACATGTTCTCGAGTACAGCGCCTTCAAACTCTTCCATGAGGCCATGTGTTGCCGCGCCCCCAAGCATTAAGTTGCCGGCAAATTGCGCATTCCAATCCAGGGTGAGCTGCTGCTGTTTCCAACGACCATCTGGCGTGAAGTTGGCTCGCCCCCCAGGGGTGATTTGGTAGAACTTAACCCGTTTTCCGTTGAGTCTGTTGATGTAGCGTTGCCTAAAGCCCAACTCGTTTCTGTTGTTCAGTGGCAAAAAGCCCATATCGGCCCGGAAGGTTTCGCCTACGTGGGTGTAATAGATATCGGAAACCCAGTGCAGGCTGGTGCGTTGTAATCCGGTGGCATGTGAAAAACCATGGAACGTCTCTCCATCCGTAGCCGCGGTATACGTTCCAAAGGTGGCGCCATCTGTGACCCAATCCGTTTCCGGCTCGGCGGTGTACGACCAAGCGTATTCGCCGGTCAATCGCCAGCTGTCGCTCAGGTTTTCGCGAACTGTGAGGGCGTTAAGGTGACCAGAGCCTCCGTCCATATAGATTCTGTTCGTGCTGAGGTAGCCGAGATTGGCTCCGTTTTTTCGAGGTCGAGATAGTCGGACTACGGAGGCAAAGCTTTGTCCAGCCGTTCCTAAAATATCGCGGTTTTCCCCGGGCACGAGGTAGGGGCTAGAGCGGTCGTATCCCGCGAGCCCGTAAGTGCGGAGTTTCGAGCCTTGACCAAGATATTTGACCATTCCTGACGGGTTCGCAATGGTGCGCGAATAAAAGTAGTTCATGGTGGTGGCCGTGAGGTCTGCCCCTTCGTTGAAGAACGGTCGGCGCTCCGGGTAGAATAAGCTCGTTGCGGAATTTACGCTTACCTGCGCGGCGTCACTTTCCACGGTGCTGAAGTCAGGGTTGATGGCAGCTTCGATGGAATTCTGTGAGTTAATACCATAGAAAGCGGAGAGTCCAATTCTCCCTGTTGGCGATCCAAAGCCCCCGTTTTCGACAGGAAGTCCTCCCAATACATACGGCAAGAGGTCACGCCGTGTGCCGCCCTTGATGTTTTCGAGGATGAGAAAATCATTGAATTGGCAATCAAAACAAGGATTATCAAAGTTACGATTCATGCTGATGGCACGGTGCACCTGCGGTCCTACATAGTATTCACGGAAGAAGCCCACGCGCCACTTTTGCACGGGTTTGTTTTCAAACTGTAAGGAACTGAACGGAATGCGCATTTCCATGGTCCAGCCCTTTTCTCCAATGTGAGTTTTGGTGTCGTAGGTGATGTTATACCCTACGTCGTATTGACTTTCGTCTTCTATGGTCGGATTGTTATTGCGCAAGTCGATTTGCACACCGTGGGCATTGGCTGCGATAAAAATGGTATTTCGCATGTCTCCATACAGGTCCATGGTGATTCCGATAAAATCATCGCCCCACGCATTGTCGCGCGGCTGAATATTTGCTCTTAAATGATCGATATCTACCAAGGGGCAATCAAAACCTATGATTAGCGCTTCTTCTGTTCGGCAGACATAAGCCTTAGCTAAAACAGGCGGCGTTCCATTGGGATCCGGGTCCATTTCATTGAAGAGCTCAAAGGGTAAAGCGTCGGCATACTCGTTTGCTGAAAGTAAACCATCGATCAGCACTCTACCATCAGCATAAGGCACTTCGAGTTCACGAAGAGGATTGAGCTCCTGACTCCAGAGGGCGGCAGGAAGGAACAATAAAAGGGCTAGGCGGCGGATCATTAAGCGGGCTTAGTTTAGCGAGAAGCCGAGGGCAATAGACCCAAGGAAAACCTCTTCACCATAGGCACCGTCTTTGAATAACGGCATACGCTCTAGACGCCCTGTAGCTTTCAGTTTTTTGTACCCAACCTGTGCGAGAAGACCATAGTTCAACGGACGAAGGTTGTAATTTCCTTGAGAAACTTGGGTAAAATAGCCGTTGTTTAGATCACGACCAGCATAAGAAGCTTGTCCTATCCAAGACCAGCGTCCACTGACCCCGAGACCCACATTAAGGCCTTCATTAAACGTTCCTTTCGGACTTAGGTCAAGGTGAACCATTAAGGGTATTTCAAAGGAGGTAATGCTCCAGTTGTTTTGGCGAACACTGTTCATTTGTTGAATGGAAACCAATCCTGTAGTAGTTCCATAGATCGGATCTTTGGTCATGGTAAGTCCATCGCGCAGTGCAAAAGTGGCACTGTGGAGTCCCATCGCCCATTGCGCCTGGACAGGAGATTTCACACCGCCAACACGGTATTTTTTCCCAAATAAGATGCGGTTTTCGGCAGAAAGGAAGTCTCTTACATAATCCATTGTGGCGGCTTGACTCTGGTCGTTCAAAAGCAGTTGGGCCGTTCCAAAATGCCATTCAAAAACGAAAGTTTTTTTCTTCTCTGTGGCAGCAAAGAATTCGGAAAAGTCAAAATCGAAGTCTTCAACGATCGAGTCGTAATACTCTTCCGGATATTGGGCAGAATCGGACCCTTTATAGGCCACTGAAAATTCATCGTTCCAGGTCGCGGCCTCAGGCACTGGTGCCACGTAGTTTTCAAAATATGAGGCGGAAGCTAGATATAGCGCGGAGATAGTAGAATCTATCTTTGCTTGAGCTTCCTCGGCGGTAAGATTACCAGCGCCAAGTTCTCCCATAACAGTGCCTATTTCGAAAGAACCCATGATTAAGGCCTGATGATTATTTGTGAGGGTAGTTTCTTCAAAAACCTCGGCTTCTGCTTCTGTGAAAGCGGTATCATCTGCTGGGGATTCTACAACCTCTTGAGCGGTCATCATAGTACTTATGGCAAAGGCCGAGCAAAGAAATAGGCGTTTCATGTGTGGAACGGTTTAATTAATACTAAAGGTATACTATTGGGGTGCAAAGACCTTGCCTTATTGCGTGAAGCAGCGAATAAGTTTACCAACACCAGCCAATAGCCAAAGAAGCGATGTGCGTGTCCTCGGGATAGGCATCTGCCTGAAATAGATTTGAAGCATCCAAGCGACCAGTAATCTTAAAGGTTTTATAGCCTAGTTGTGCTTGCCAACCGTATCGGGTAAAAGCGGTATTCATGTTTGATCCGGCTTGCAAAGTAAGGGGTTCGTTCTCCAGGTCCGTGCCGAAAACTGAGCTCATGCTCGTTGCTCGTGCTCCCAAATAAAAACCCACACCTAGATCAATGTGTTTATCAACTTTTCCTCGAGGGCTGAGATCGATATGTAGCATGTTGGCCGCTTCGATATAGGAAATGGTCCAAGTGCTGCGATTGATTTGATTAAAACCGGTGGGAGTAACTAGTTGTGTCTCCACTCCTGCAGGGGTCTGCACTTTTGCTAAAGTTAGTCCATCATTAAACTGAAAAGATTCACTTCTTACACCAATACCTATTTGGTATACAAGTGGGCTGGCCGGACCGAACACCTTGTGTTTTTTACCAAAAGAAACCCCAAGAGTATTGCTTTTAAAAGGATTAATTTCTTTTCCAATGGTGCTGATGTTTTGGTTGTTGTCAACCAAGTAAGTGGTTCCGACTTGCAACTCAAAATAATCGAAGCTTTTCTTCGTAGAGGCGGGCTTCGGCTTTTCAACTTCTTCCAACTCGGCGATATCGATATCAATGTCTAAATCGTCGAGGTCTTCAAGATCTTCTTCAAGGCGTTTGCCAAAGTTTTCACCCCATTTTTCCATGCGCTCCCCAAAGCTTTCGCCCCACTCTTCCATACTCTCGCTAAGTACTTCCATGCGGGCTTCGAAAGCGGCTTCGGCAGCTTCGATTTCCTTCTCTGCCTGGTCTTCGGTGATTTCACCTGCGGCAGCACGGGCATTTATTTCGGCGATTTCAGCACTGAGTTTAGTCGCTTCTGCTGTGCTCTTGGCGACCATATCTGCAACGGCCTCAACCAGTGAGGCTTCTTCTCGTACACCACCGACCTCGTTGGTATCCGTAGGAAAGAAAGTGTTGTTCATTCCGTTCAAGCGCAAACCCAACACGGTGTAAGCGATGGCGATTAATACAAGCAGTTTTCTAGATTTCATAGATATAGAATTAAGGGGTTAGGGTTGCAATTTTTTGATTCAGTGTATGTTTCGTTTTTTCCCAATTCACAACACCAATAGCCACCACCTCAGTGGTATTTTCACTTAAGGTTCGTGCGCGTTTTCCGAGCCAATTGCCCAGTGCATCACCTGCGTTTTCAGCGAGTGCGAACGATGGTTCAGTGTATTGTATCGAAGTGGCTTTTCCATAAACGAGCATTGGTTGAACTGATTCGAAGGATGAATTTGTAGCGATCTGTTTTGGGGAGTGCAAAGGAAGTTCCAGGACAGATTCAACCTCGCGACGGATCTTTTTTGGGCTAGGGGTAGGAGTCGGAAAGTCTGAAGCTGCGAGGTCTAAATCCACAGGTACATCTTCGGTGGGTTGGATCACTTTTATTGGAGTTGGCGTTTCGGGGAGCGCAATGTTTTGGCCAGGCGATACTTCAATAGTGCGCGTTGAGGGATAGAACAGCGCAATGGCTAGAACGACCGAGGCTACGGCAGCATAGGGCGCTAGGTTGCGAATGATCCGCCACGGTGAACGCGCTGGCTTTTCCGAAAGACCGATGTTCACTTTTTCCCATACGTTAGATGAAGGCGTAGCAG
>Ga0233451_10001416_pt1 | contig 22936 bp, 22 predicted proteins | sample 011ome_29_FD_183052 | JGI IMG/M metagenome (GOLD analysis project Ga0233451, IMG submission 183052) | Coastal salt marsh microbial communities from the Groves Creek Marsh, Skidaway Island, Georgia - 011504CT (spades assembly) | ecosystem: Environmental > Aquatic > Marine > Intertidal zone >... | reverse complement strand
CAATGGAGAAATTTTTTTCAACGTCCAATTTACAGACTCATCAACAAATTTCGGAAGTTTGTAACTTGACTCCTTAACGTTAGATTGAAGATCGAAATAAAATTGATCATGATTTCCTTTAATAAAGATTGCAGGATTTTCCCTCTGGTATTCATTCAATATACTCACAACCTCTCGTGGCTGACAGCCGTAAGTCAAAATATCACCCAAAAATATTGTAATATCAACACTCTTACTCTTTAACTCTTTCAGTACTGTTGTCAATGCGTCAGCATTGGCGTGTATGTCGGAAATTACAGCTATTTTAGTTTTCAGTTTTACCAAACCTTGGCATAATGTCTACACCCTCTGGCGATACACCATCACGCGAAATTACTTTTTGTACAGTCAGCAATAATATTTTAATATCCAACCAAAATGATTGATTGTCTACATACCACACATCTAAATCAAATTTTTCATCCCAACTAATTGCATTGCGTCCATTAACCTGTGCCCAGCCAGTAATACCTGGCCTAACTTCATGGCGCCTAGATTGCTTTTCCGAATACAAGGGTAAATATTCTACCAACAAGGGGCGAGGCCCCACTAAACTCATATCACCTTTTAAAACATTCCAAAATCCTGGTAACTCATCCAAGCTTGTTGACCTTAAAAATTTACCAAATTTAGTAAGCCTAGACTTATCAATCAATAGATTTCCACCTTTATCGCTCTCGTTAGTCATTGTTCTAAATTTATACATATTAAATACCCCTCCATTCAGCCCAGGCCTTTGCTGTCTAAATAATATTGGACTACCCATTTTAGATAAAATTAAAATAGTCAACACTATAAAAATTGGCAAAAACATTACTAATGAAATTACCGCTAATAATACATCAAACAGCCTTTTAATCATTAAAAACCAACCCTTTACATAATTTTTCTAATTTCTGAGCCATAAGTTTAATATCATGATTTTGACTGACGTAATTATAAGCGCTCCTGCCCATTTCCTCTTGTTGCCCTCTTGACAGGCTATAGACTTTACCTATATTAATCACTATTTCATCACTATCATTATATCCAGATGAGTAGCCGCACCCTATACCTTCTATTACGTCATTATGCTTTACATATAGTGAGGTAATAATTGGCTTTTTGGCTGCTAGATAATCATATAGTTTATTTGAACTCCCCCACTTAACATTGCCCTGAATCAAAATCAGTACATCTGCATAGTCAAGCAATTTTGGCACCAGTTTTTTATCTACCGGGTCTAAAAATGAGATATTAAATAGGGACTCGTCTTTAAATATCTGCTCATACCTAGCTCTTTCTTGACCTTTTCCAACGAGGACTATTTGAATATTTTTAATTTTTAATTTTCTTGCAACTTCAACAAATATATTAATACTATTTGACTGTACTATTGCACCTGTAAACATGTAAAGCACCTTACCATCATCTTTTAATTTTATAATCTGCTCAAAAGTATCATTCATGTCAGGCAATAATTTATTTTTATTTACAGAATCTATGTCCACACTATTTGGTATATAGATATTTTTACCATATTCATATTCATATTCATCTTTTAGATACCCCTCTGTCATGGGAGATAGGGAAATGATAGTGTCTGCTCTTTTTACAGTGTACTTTTCTATGGATTTAAATACTTTGGATACCATGTCTTTCTCATGCCATGCACCCATATCTAGAAACGACTGTGGCCAAAGGTCTCTTATCTCAAATACAAACGGAGTATTATATCTTTTGGAAAATCTATAGCCTATGATTGGGGCAAATGGGTGTACAGTACTGCCTATTATAATATCAGGCTTATCTAAATCTAGTCTAGGTATCAAAAAGTTCAACCTCCAAGAGTATGAGATGATGTTTACCATTCTTTTAATATTGTTCACCTTATAAGGATAAGTTTTTATCCATACAAACCGTACTCCATCTTTATCCTCTATCTTGAAGCCATCTTTATTGTATTCTACCGTCTCTTTCAAAAGTAAATAGTGAAAACCTGCTGAGAATATGACAACCCTGTGACCATAAGATACCAACTGCTTAGCAAGGTCATAGTGCCTTGTTCCTCCAGGTATCTCTGGGCCTTGCGCATGATGATTAAATATCCAAATATTCATTTATACTTTTCCTTTTTTCATCAACATAATATACATTTGAAAACTCCTGACTTAAATATCCAGCCCATTTAGAAAAGGTTGATCGTGCAATTATCTTTTGTTTTGATGAATAAATTGTACGGAAATTAGCAAAGGGGTCCGGCCTATGAAAACACTCAACTTCACATATATCCAATAAAAGATTTTTTGAAAATTCCAAATCATCGCTTACAACATGAATAACAAGGTCAGGATTGATAGATAACGCTTCATGAATAAGCTCACTATATATTTTTTTATCATCTAGACTTGATCGGCCCAATCTTATAAATTCACCCCCTCTAACATTTACAACCAATACATTATTTGGGATATTAATAAATAAATCATTTCTTAGAAACGGCGTTACAACCTGTACATACTGATCTATTTTTTTAAAATACTCAAAATATCCATCTAAATACAAAGTTTTATCCATAACATTAGAATCTGAATTATTTATAAAATGAGATCCATTGACGTCTGAAATAAAACCGAATTTATTCATTAAAGAGTTACTAAATGACAAAGCCCTTACCAATCGAAATTTTAAAAAAAATGACTGATTCATCTCTGTAAAATTTAAAATTTTCTCTTTATCCAATATATCAAATAGTAAAAAACCCCAATTTTCTTTATATTTATGCATATCTGACAAGTCTAATACTATTTTTTTATAACCATACTCCTGCATAAGAATAAGTGCGAATACAAATTGAAAGAGTTGATTTCCTAACCCACCAACCATTCTTAACTTAATGAGTTTCATCTTTTACCCCCACCGATTTAACCAATTAGCAAAGCTCGGCTTCCATAACTTATAAAATTTTTTTTGTGTTGATGTCAATGCAGATGTTGCAACATGTGCAAAGTGTTCATACTTAATCTTGCTATTTTTTATTTTAGAATTAGAAATATTTTCGATAAAACTTGCAAATTCCAATTCTTCGGAATACAAAAATGACTTTTCATTAAAGATAACTCCGTGATTTAGGATTGAAGCGTTAAAGACAAACAATGATCCATGCAATGCCCATATTTTAGATGGAACATATCCTGCTAATTTAATTAAAAATACTACAACAGTAAATAAAGGAAGACTCTCGCTTTGCATTGAAACTAAATGAAGTTTCAATAATTTCTTTTGTAAATGTGTTAAAAATGGATTTCGGTTACGCTTACCTTCCATCGCTATAGGTGCGTACACTGTGTTGCCATCTAAGTACTTCACTTCAGTGCACTTAAATTGAATATCTAAATTACCAGCCAATAATACGCAGTCATTAAGTTTAGAATAATTTTTTTTAATATATTCAAATGCAACATTTAGCGCCCTGCCATAACCTAGATTTGTAGATTCAATTAATGTAAATTTAAGCTCGCTAGAAAGTTTTTTCACCTTTAAACGCTCAATATCTGAATAGAAATTATCTACAATTATTATTCGCGAATTATTATTAAAATTTTCAATTGATGTCACCCATTGTTTAATAATACTCGATGTGCCATAATTTACAGAAATAAATATTTTATTCATTTCTCAGGCCCTCCTTAATTCTAAATTTACTCAACATAAAAATTACCATGAAAAATGAAAAAAAAGAAATGTCACTTAAAAAGGTAGAGCTAAAAGTGAGCTTTGGAAAAGATAGGATAAAAAATAGAAATATTAATATTTTTTTCGGGGAGTTACTTAAGGAGATAAATTTTTTAATTGAGAATACTAGCAAAATAAAAAACAAAAAGAATCCAAGAACACCCCAATACAAGAAAATGTCTAGAACAAAATTATGAGCATACCCATCGTACTTTTCTTCAAAAGTACCAATACCATACCCAAAAGGATTATTGTAAATTTGATTAATAGCATTCTGCCACAAATCCCCCCTACCCGATAAGATATCAGTCCTATTAGTTTCAAATATAAAATCTTTATATTTAATCAATGAATAGCTATTAATTTGAAATAAATCGATAAACTCCAATAAGTAGGTTAGCAAAAATTTGTGATTTATGATTATTACCAATACAATAATAAATACTGAAATCAGATTCTTGATAAATAACTTAAAATTCTGCCTTTTAAATAAAAAGGGGTAGAATAAATACATAAGAATTATTGCCAAAAGAGGGCTTCTATTTGAATAAACTACGAGCATCAATATTGCAAATATTTCAAACAAAAGCGGCCATTTTAGTTGTGCTTTTTTTCTATATAAAAAAATTCCAACTACAGCTGGCAATGCTATGGAAAATCCAAAATCCATATAGTTTGAGAATAAATCATCTCTAAAGTAGTACCAGGGGCTGTAAATTAAAATTGCAATAATTGATAATAAAAAAAAATTTCTTATCAACAGCTCATAATCTTTAACATACGCCAATATAAGAAGAGAAGGGGCGACTATTAGAATAAAATTATAATAGTACTCAATAGTGCTATTATTCATGTTAAACAATAAATTTAATAAAAATAATGATATTATTAATATTAAGAACAGATGTCCACTATTGATATAAACAAGTCTTTTGCCCCGATATAAAAACAAAAATACCCCTGATAGGGTAAAAGCAAGAAAGCCTCCTGTAATATAAAATGAAGGTATATTTGAAAAACCATACAATAAAGGTTTTAAAAAAATTACCTTCCAAAAATATATTGGCCACAAATATGCAAAGTAATCAATTTTATTTAACTTAGTATTCATTTACTCTATAGAGACTCAATCGTTAATCAAATCTAAATATTTTTGATATTGACTTTCTCTAGAAAATTTGTCAACATTTTTAGGCTTGTTATGAAGTTTATCATCCCCCCAAAGCCTGTATAAATATCTTAATTTATTGTAAATTTCTTTTGTAAAATTTTCAGAGTGAACCCCAAGGCTCTCCTTAAAAATCATATCAGCATGAATTCCTTTGTTACTACCTATTGAATATATAACTCTATTTGCCTTAATATAATCATACAGTTTCCCGCTAACAATATATTTTGATGAATTGTCTGTAGCCGTATGCAGCAATAATAACACGTCACTTTGAAGCATCATTTGATTTGCAATATCGCTATCCACTAATGGAATAATGCCAATATTATGCTTATACTTGTTTTTTAGAAATTTTGCATACTCAGAATATTGATTAGTTACGCCAATAAAATTTATTTTTATACTCATACCCCTTATTAAACATTTATCAAGCGCTTTTAAAAAATTAGTAATATCACGATACCCAAATTTATTGCTTAGTGATAAATCCATGACGCCTACATATGAAATCGTCATAAAATTTGATTTTATTTTTTTATAATCAGAATTTTCATGCTTACTCCATCCACTTGAACTGTACCCATTTTCTATTACTTTAAACTTGTCAATAGGTAACTTAAATTTTAATGCCATATCTTTCGCTAAGTTTATATTTGTACAAACAATTGTACTTGCCGAATGAAGATATTTTTTTTCTAAAGCTGTAGCTATAAAACTATTCTCTTTCCATAAATTCCATGGATCCCGGTAATCTAAAACTATATTTAATTTATTGAATTTTTTTCTAATCAGCACTGCTATTTTTAATAGCCCAAAAGGAGGTGCGGAAATTATTATATTCTCAATTTTATTTACTTCTATAAAACTGAGAATTGATATTGATGCGCCAGATATCCAACTTCTTGAAATAAATCCTGCCAAAAATCCAGGTTCATTAAAAACTTTTTTATCAAAAAATATAATTAATTTAAATAAAAACCTATTGCTCTTTATATAATTTCTTAAATTGTTTATAAAAGATTTATTTTCACTATTTTTGCTTATATTATTAGAGGCCTTTGAATATATAATTTTTTTAAAAAAAGTGTTTTTTACATTAAGTGACGATGTATTAAAATTAATTTCATTACCGTAGTAATTATTTGTATTTTTTTTAATTGAAAATACAGTTACATTACAATCATTATTCAGTAAGAATTCTGATAAATAATACATTCTTTGTGCGCCGCCCCATGTGCTTGCATGCGGTATCATATCACCAGTTATAATTAGCACTTGTTTATTTTCTTTTAACTCTAGCATGATTTATTAAAAAATCTCACTCCATAAATGAATACTTATTTTCCTTCATATTTTTCAAAAGACCATTCATTACGCCTAAAAACATATATGAAAAATACCTTACACTTTCTTTTTCCATTTTAATTACACCTATAGTCAAACCGCGTACAATAATAATTAAGTGTGCAAAAAAAACATATCCGACTCTCATCACTCCAAAATGTTTATAAGCTAAATACACTTTATTCCTCCCTATTAAATACGCGCTAAATGGATGTCTCCTCCTAGCTGACCCAGGAGGATTTATGTGCTGATGCCACGATACAGCCTTATTTGTTACCGCAATATTAAGCCCATATTTTTTAGCCCTTAACCCCATGTCTACCTCGTCAGAATACATAAATAACGCTTCATCTTGCAAGCCAACTTTTTCGTAAAATTTTCTTGTTGAAAGTGTTACGCCGCCAGTTACAGCTTCAACAAATAAATACTCATTTCGAGGAATGTCATTAAGATTTTCACCCTCACATAAAGGCTTCAAATACAATGTTTTTTTTATATTATCGCCATAATCCGATACAATATCTGAATCTTTCTCCAGCATAATTGGAGCTAACATATCACAATTATTTTTCAAAATAATATTGGATAGTTTTTTTATTGCTCCACGCTCTAATTTAATATCATTTGCAATTAAGAAAATCGCGTCAACTTTAGGATCAGACAAGGCAAACTTGATTCCATCATTATATGCAGCCGTAGTTCCGCCATTGCCGCTTCTATAAATTATTTTAGACTTTGGAAAAAATTTTTTAACTGTAGACTTATAACTTTCTTTTGATTTATTATCAACAATTATGTGCAAATAAACATCTTTTATATACCCTTTATGGTGGCTGATCCACTCTTCAATCTTATAGCCATCATTCATTGTAACTACAACTACAGCAACATTCATAAACACCCTTATTTGTTAATTTTATTTATATTATTAATTGGTGAATTTCATCCCTGCTTACTTACTAAAATACAATTTAACCAAGCCTAGTTTTTAATTCTAATAAAAAAACTAGCATTTGAGCAAAGTGCTTAATGCCGAACACATGTACTCCTCTCTCTCCGATCTTTTTATACATCTTTATTCCCAAACTAACAAGCCACTTGCTACCCTAGTCTATCAAACTCAATATCTATTAAATCTTTTTTATGTGTACTTCCTCTTATAATATTTTTTAAATATAATATAGCTTTAAATAATGAATACATATATTTATTATTTATAATTTTAAATATATGTGAAACTCTCAAATCTCCGCCGAATCTTTCTTTAAACCTTTGGATAGAATAATATTTTTCACTTTCATCAGGAGACAATCTAGCACCGAAAAAATTATACTCTTTGATGCCCATTTTTTTTGCATGCAACATTGTCGCCCAATGCAGATAATTTATTGAGCCGCTTGAAGGCTTGGCAATACTATTCCCATATATATAGTATATTGAAATATTATCTCGATAAAAAAAAGCCGCACCTTGTGCCACACCATTACAATAACAAACTGAAATAAGTGTATACCCCTTCATATTATCTAATAATTTACGATAATAGTCCAACTTAAGCACTGGCATACCTTGTCTTTTTCTTAACTTAACATCGATCGAATAGTAGTCATCCAGTAACTCTTTGCCACCAATTTCAACATAGCATTTATTTTTAATAGCCTTTCTAATTACATTCTTATGTTTTCCATGAATATTCAGCCACAATACCTCTTCATCGAGAATTAAATCAACTATATGATTACCAAATTTAACATGTTTCGAGTTGTTAGGATATACGGGGAAATTTGAACCAAGCTCAGGTTGATTTATCCACATAATATTGTATTTATCTGAAATGGCATTTATCGACTCATTTAAAAATATTTCCATATGACGATTACCACCCCTCTCTTTATTTATTGATACAGGGTCATATGGAAAATAACCATATTTAAATACACTTTTTGTAGTTATAACAAATACTATTAAATGGACTTCACTATATATATAAACTAACTTCCTGTTTACTGTGTTTATATATTCAAAATATTCATTACTATAAACATATTTTTGATTTAACAATTTTTCTCGTATTGTTAACGGTAAATTTTTATAATCTTCTTCAATAATCATACAAACCCCTGTCTTTAATTTTAGAAATAGCCATTAACAAGAACGCTTAAGTTTGTCACTATTCATGTGATTAAAGCCTTGAAAGGTTAAGAAATTTACTTTATCTTTATATAAAATGCTCATCACTTCTAGAAATGCGTCTATTTCATGTAGCTGCTCATCAGATAGAACTTTTGGATGGCCTATGATAGATATATATATATCCTCTTCAGAGGTGTTATATTTATCAATAAAATAATCAACAAATTTCACCATTTCTTTAGAACTGGTATTATCAAAACTGAAAAAAATAGGATCAATTAAAAAACTCTTTATTCTGGCTCTAACTCTTGAAAATTTTCCTAATTTTGAATTACTCTCAATAATAGATTCACCTTTTTTAAGGGGGGTGTTTTTATTTTTATACATCTTGAATAATAACTTATAAAATAATCGTGCAGAAAAATTATATATACTAGCTATAGGGATTTCAAAAATCCCATTTTTGGATTCAATATTTATGCCTTTTTGTGGATCGATAAAGTAATTTAAATTATTAGGTACCTTTCTAAAATCAAAATAATGAGTTTGTATATTTTTATAACCGCCCTTAAAGATTGATGAATCAATTTTTATTCCGTTTTCATATAGAGTTTTCAATAAATTACCTTCTGGCTGAAGAGACCAGCCACCTGCGCGATATGCAATGCATTTATAGCCAGGATTAACTACATTTAAAGTTTTGTTTAAGTAATCGATAGAATTTTTAACAATTCCATTTACATTCTCAAATGAGTGAATACGGAAATGATTCTTATTGAAAGTCCATGAGTTATTTTCATATTTAGCAGTTAACCAATGAGGATGTAAATGCAACTGAACATCATGCCCTTCTTTTATAAATGACTTAATTTGCAATTCAAAATTATCTGCATAATTGGACAAATTATATTTTCTATGTGCATTAACAGATAAAACATCTGCAAAAATATTTACTTTAAAATTATACTTATTAAATATTTCAACTAATTTTTTAGTCGGTTTAAATAATATTTCCGTATCTGTATAATAATTTTTCCCAAAATATATTTCATAATCAGCTGTAAAAAAGATGTTAAGCATTAGAAGCCTTGTTTTTTGTTTAAATTAAACTTCACTTTTCTTCTTTAGAGTGTCCAAAATTAACATACAGCTACTCTTTAAAGGTGAATTTTCAATAAAATAATACACAATAATAATAATACCAATACTACAAAGCTTAATAAGACCATCATGCAGTAGTGTTGTAACAGAAATCAAGCTCAATAAAGGTAAAATATTTACTGAAAACCATAATTTATTTAAATTAAGTTTTAAAGCATTATTTAAAACTATTAAATGATATATTAAGAGAATAACTCCTAAGGCCAACTGCACATAAGAAAGAAACAGCGCTCCATATTTTGAAAAATACAAGTAACTAGGAATCATTATCAATGCATCAACTGTTGTAATGATCGAAATAAAATTTTGATTAGAAGTGGAAAACAATACAGTTGATATATATATATCAAGAGCTACTATTATGGCAAACCAGGCGAGAATATTGAAAATTTGAACAGCATGAACATACTCTTGGCCAAAGATTTCAGGCAGCCAGATGCTACTGGTTAACACTAAAGCTAAGGTGACCAAAATGCTTAATATTAAGGTCACCTCATAACCTATAATAACTTTCTTTTTAAACAATGTATTGTCACTTTCGTTCCATTTTGCTAAAAATGGAAATACTGCCTTTGCCGCTGTATTTACAACCATTTTAATAGGGGTTAGCAACCTGAGAGCTATAGAATATAAAGCAACTTCTTTGGCTCCAAGTTGTGCATTCAGTATCAATATTGGAACTTGATCTACAAATATTCCAATAGTCCTTATCCAAACATAGGGTAGGCTTAATTTAATAACCTTTATCGAAGTTAGTGCACCCACATACTTTTCTTTCATTGAGGGATATATATACTTTTTCAAAATTGTTACAAAATAAAACAAAGCGCGAATGAATAATGTGCCTACATAAATAGAAACTAGACTAAACAGGTTTACTTTATTTTCTGGCACCAGTATCATTAAACACAACAATATAACTCCAAAAATAACATTATAAATAGAGGAATATTTTGTTATATAGTTTCCAAATGCTATAGACTCTGAAAAATCCCACAAGCTATTGCTAATCACGAAAAAAATAGTCGCTATTAGAATTAAGTTTGATTTAGACTCGTAACTTGAATATAACACTATAAGTAAAATTGATATCAAAAGAAAAGCCAATCTTATTGGTAGAAATTTAAAAAATAGTCCTGACGTATGCTTATCATCTAAAGCAACCTCTCGCGTAATAACTAAATTAGTTCCAAAGTTGGCAAACACTGCAAATATGGACCCTATCGCCATGAAAACATTAAATAAACCAAAATCCTCAACTGAGAGTCTTCTCGCTAGTAAAACAAAAACAAAAAACATTACAACTTTATTGAAAATGTCGGATGACAATAGATAGAGCCAGTTTTTAAGGATGCTGTTTTTTTCTATCATAAATATATTTATTTCTGATTTATTATAAAGACTGTCGCCATCTTATTTAGCTATCAATTAATGGTGACACTAACAAGCCTTATGTCAGTATTAAAATAAATGGACGCTTCAGTAATATTGACTGGTACGTACCAAAATTTGGACGCTATTTCTACTGCACTTTGATGAATCTCCATCCCGCTAAATGTCTTAATAATTGCAATTGCAGATTGAAATAAGCCAATCATTCCAATACCACCAGCGCCCAAATAGATTGCAGCAACTTTGTTTAGCACTATCTTTATTAATATATTAAATACTTGAACAAACCCAAAAAGAAATGTTGAACTAAAAATATTTTTATATTCTGAAGAGTTTTCTTTCAAAATTCACTCATTTTTATACTTATTTATTAATAGTTATATGTGGTATTAAAATAAACTTTTCTATCAACATCTACTTCTACAAACACTTCCTGACCAAAGTTTTCTGATATTGTCAAATAACATTTGACCCCATTAACAACAATATAAGCAGGTTCAAACAAATTATTAAATTCTAGAGACCTTACAAAATCGTACACTTCAATAGGCTTCATTTGCTTATCAACCTCTCTTACAAGAGTCTTTCTGAAATTTAATTCATCATTGGGTTCTGGTTTCATCGTTGGGGCTTGACTTAATACCAGTTTTGGTAGCCAAAAGGCCAGTAATTTCTCTCCGAGAATTTCTGCTTTATTAAATAAGGCCCAGGCTGTATCACTTTCTAAAATTTCACATGGACTACTTGCAATTACTGGTCCAGTATCTAGCCCATCATCAGTATAGTGAAGTGTTGTCCCATGATAAAATTGATTTCTTTTTCTTGAGCATCTAATTGCATGAGTGGTCATGTCTCTCCCTTTAAAGGAAAGATTATAGGAGTGGTGTAAATTAATAAATCCTAGTTTTGGCTTATTGATTATATTGGAAGGAATTATTTTCCAGTAATTAATAGACACTCCAAAGTCAAATTCTAAATCTTCTAAATCTTCTAACTTAAGGTTTGGATACTTGTCAGCTACATACTCATGTGGGTCTTTATCCCACCATGAACTTTTCGATGGCGACTGAGTTACACAACCAATAATCTCAACATTTTTTATCTTTTCTAATAAATCAATTGAGTAGCTCCCTAACGGTCTGCCACCTAAAAAGACAACTTTAATCTTGCGCATAAATCTTCTCCTACTGCCCTAACAATCTGTGCTCATTTAATTCACACACAGAAACAGTTCATTTGCCCACCCACCAACCACATGGCAAGCTCAATTGTTTCTTCGAAAATTCATCGACCCCTGTAAAAGTCTCATTTGTAGAGAAGAATACCGAATAAATATCATTCCTTAGATGTAATTTCGAGGCGTAAAACCCCTTGTCACGCATTTCAGTTAACAGGGTGTCTTGATTTTTTGCTAAAATTGTAAACACCCAATAGCTTGGCTTTGTTTCTTCTCTTTCTTTAATAAATGAAACATCACTTCGATTTCGGAAAATGCTTTTCCAATTTTCTGCATTGTCTCTTTGTTTTTCTAACAAACTATCCAAATGATTCATTTGATGCGCGCCAACTAGACCTGAAATGTTATTCATTGTGGATGAATCTGCCGCAATAGTAATATCACATTGTTCTGATATTTCTCCAAAATCATCTCTAAAAGACTTTCTTTCTATTCCCAGGTCGCGCATTAATAGTGCCTTTTCATATAGACTTTTGTTATTAAATGCTAGGCCACCGCCATCAATTGCATTGGGCAACCTAACGGGCGTAAACGAATAACAGACAATATCTGTACCTGTATTGCCTAATTTTTTTCCTTTGTATTCTGCTCCAAAAGATTCTGTGGCATCTTCTATAACAGGGATATCATATTCTTTAGCTAAATCATTAATTTCGTCTATATAACCTGGGTATCCTGCCCAATGATAATGAATAATCGCTTTTGTTTTTGATGTGATCTTTAACTCTACACTGACAGGGTCTAGTGTGCCTGTTTCCGAATCGATGTCAGCCCAAACTATTTTTGCACCTATGTACGCTATTGGTTGTGTTGTCATTAAACAGCTCATTGGCGAGACGATAACTTCATCCCCTTCTTTGATGTCTAATAACTTAAGAGCAAATAAAATAGAATTTCCAGAAATAGTCAAAACATTCGGATTTTTAATAAATTGCTGTAGTTTTGATTCAAACTGTTGAGTATATTTACCGTATGCTAGCTGACCTGAGTTTAATACTTTAGCGACTTCAAGCGAAGTTTCTTCTGGCATAAAAACTTTATAAAGAGGAATCATCCTACCAACCCTGCTTTATTGTTTCCACAATGTAACTTCTATCTTCTTTGCTAACCCACCAGCCACACGGAATATGGACCCACTCTTTTTCAAAACGGTCTAAATTTGGTAATTTGGCTAACGATGCTTTGAATATACTATGCCTATCGTTTCGCTTGTGAAGATCAGAAGCCATAATTCCTCTTTCTGTCATCCTTCTTATAAAGGCTGATTTATTTTTAACCTTTAGCGTATAAAGCCAATAAGATGGTAATGAGTCTGAATAATATTTCATTAATTCTATATTATCTACCCCTTTCAAAGCTTCATCATAAAAACGTCCATTTTGAATATAAGAATCAATAAGAGGTTTAATGGTCTCTAGCTGAACAAGGCCCACTGTTGCATTGACGTTATTCATATGGTATTTATAACCTTGAATGGAAATATCATTATCTTGCCTAGATACACCCTTACTAATACCAAACCATCTGATTAACTTTGCTTTTTCAAACTCTTTTGCACTTTTAATTGCAAGCATTCCACCATCTATCGTTGTCAGGTGTTTAATAGCTTGAAAAGAGAATACGGTATATTTAAAATGATTACCAATTTTTTTACCTTGATAAGACGCTCCAAATGCATGCGCACCATCTTCAATAATTGGAATGCCATATTTTTTTTCAATTTCTTGAAACTTCTCAATATCAACTGGCATACCTGCATAATCAACAACCATAATAGCTTTTGTTTTACTGGTTATTCTTTTTTCAACATCTTCTGGCGATAAGTTTCCAGTATCTAAATCAATATCAGCCCAAACAATTTTTGCACCGGTTTGGGCTATAACAGTATTTGTTGGCTCTGCTGTTATTGGAGTTGAAATAACTTCATCACCAGGCTTTACCCCTGCCAAAATTAAAGCAATATGTAGAGCAGAAGATCCGCTATTAACCGTCAAACAATATTTGTTACCAATATAATTCTTTAGCTCTTGTTCAAATTTATCAACCACTTCGCCCTGTGCAATATAACCAGAATACAACACCTCCTCTAATTTTGGCATTAACACCTCTTTAGGGGGGAGGGAGGTTTTAATTAATGGGATCACAGGTTGTGGTTCTTCAGCTCATTTTGAACATAATCAAGTGTCAAAAGCAACTCTTTTAATTCATTGACATTTAGTCTGTATGTATTATCTGAATTATATTCTTCTGTTTTTAAGTCGGCGCCCCTTTCCTGAATATATTTTGTATAATTCAGATCTCTATAATCTGCAGGTATTTGGTAAAAATCCCCTAAATCTATAGCTTTAGACATCTCTTCAGTGCTGCAAAGTGATTCATACATCTTTTCTCCATGCCTTGCGCCAATAATTGTAATTTCATTATCAGCATTAAACAATTCTTTTAATGCAATAGCCAACGTTTCTACTGTTGCCGCAGGTGACTTTTGAACAAAAATATCTCCAGGATTGGCATTCTCGAATGCATACAAAACAAGGGATACAGAATCCTCTAAAGACATCATAAATCTAGTCATGTTTGGATCCGTCACTGTTAACGGCTTACCTTCCTTTATTTGCTTAATAAATAATGGAATAATAGAACCACGAGAGCACATAACATTTCCATATCGAGTTGCACAGATTACCCCTTGAATATCAACAACCCTTGTGTCTCTAGCTTTGGAAATAGCAAGCTTTTCCATTAATGCTTTAGTCATGCCCATAGTGTTTATTGGATAAACAGCCTTGTCAGTACTTAAGACGACAATTTTTTTAACATTATTTCTCGCAGCGGCTTCCATTACATTTTCAGCTCCAATAATATTGGTTTTCACTGCTTGCATTGGATAAAATTCACATGAGGGGACTTGTTTTAATGCTCCTGCATGAAACAAGTAATCAACACCCCTTAAAGCCTCATTTATACTTTCAAAATCCCTAACATCGCCAATTACAAAATTTAATTTGTCGTTTTTATATTCGATTCGCATATGCTCCTGCTTTAGCTCATCTCTACTAAAAATACGAATTTCTTTAACATCTTGACTCAAAAAATAATTAAGCACCGTACTGCCAAAAGATCCAGTTCCTCCGGTAATCAATATTACTTTATTTTTAAACATTTTTCACAACTCCTGCAAAATCTAATATGTACTTCCCTTGCTTTATATCAACAAACTCACGATGTGCTACCAAGTAGACACAGATATCCGCCTTCTTTCCTTCATCAACACTCACCAGGTCAAGAGTAGTATGTGTGGAGATATTTGGCTCAATAGCAACAACTTTCATATCTTTGCTTAATTCATTTGCGATATATGCTGCTGGAGACTCTCTCAGATCGTCTATGTTAGGCTTAAAAGCTAATCCCATACAAGCTATCACCGGCACTCTTCCATTATCTTTTTCGAATTGAAGCGCTTTATTCTTTATTTTTTCTACAACCCAGTCAGCTTTATAGTCATTTGTTCTTCGTGCCTGCTCAACCATTTTTGCCTTACCGTTTGCACTATCCACTATAAACCATGGATCAACAGAAATGCAATGCCCCCCGACCCCACAGCCAGGATTCAGAACATCAACTCTTGGATGTCTATTTGCTAATGATATCAATTCTCTAACATCGATATCCATATCGTCGCATAGTATTGACAACTCATTAGCAAATGCAATATTTACATCTCTAAATGAGTTTTCAGTAAGTTTTGCCATTTCTGCTGTTTTAGCAGTTGTTTCCAAGACCTCGCCTTCAACAAACGTCTGATAGAATTCTGCAGCTTTTTTTGTCGATTCGTCATTAACACCGCCAACCACTCTATCATTTTCAATTAACTCGCGCATAATATGACCCGGTAGCACTCTTTCAGGAGAATGAGCAATAAATATACTATCAATATCAACCCCCTCCTTTTTTAGAACACTAGCCATCATATCTGTCGTACCTACAGGTGATGTAGATTCTAATAATACTAAATTACCTGGTTTTATATAAGATGCAATGTTTTTAGTTGCGTCTACAATATAATCAACATTTGGGATTGGTGAATTTGTTATTTCATTAATTTTATCCGCATGAAATGGAGTAGGTACCGCAATCATAAAAATATCCGCCTCAGACGGCTCAATATTTGCCACTAAAGATCCACTCTGTACCGCAGCACTTACATATGTATCAAGCTCAGGCTCAACAATATGAATTTCACCACGATTGATTGTATCGATTACATGTTGGTGAATATCTACACCATGGACTTGGTAGTCTCGATTAGCTAACAATGCTGCTGTAGGCAGGCCAATGTAGCCCATTCCCATTATGCATATTTTTCTCTTATTTTTCATTTAATTAATCTCTTAGAATCTTTAGAATTTTTTTACTTGCATTGCCGTTCCCATAAGGATTATGAGCTTTACTCATTCTTTGATATTCGCTTGAATCATCAAGTAGATTTTGAACTTCTTTAACAATATTATTTTGATCCGAACCAGCAAGCTTTACAGTGCCTGCCTCAACAGCTTCAGGTCTTTCTGTTGTATCTCGCATCACCAATACCGGTTTGCCTAAACTTGGTGCTTCCTCTTGTATGCCGCCACTATCTGTAAGTATTAAATATGATTTACTCATTAAATAAATAAATTCTTCATATTGAAATGGCTCTACTAGCTTTACATTACTGACATTCGACAATAGGTCGTTAACCGGCTTTTTCACATTTGGGTTTAAATGAACTGGGTATAAAATATTAATATCAGAATTATTTTTCGCTAAGACTTTCAATGCTTCACAAATATTTACAAAACCCTGACCAAAATTTTCTCTACGATGTCCTGTAACTAGTATAAATTTAGAGTCTAATTCTTTAAATCCAGACTTAATAATTGTTTTCTCTATCTTAGATCTTAAGTGCTCATTACTATCTATCTTGTTAACAACAAGCTGTAATGCGTCGATTACTGTATTGCCAGTAACTATAATCTTCGATTCATCCACACCTTCATTTAATAGATTTTGTTTGCTGGTTTCAGTAGGTGAAAAATGGTAATCAGTCAAAATACCTGTTAATCTTCTATTGCCCTCTTCAGGCCATGGTGAGTACAAATTACCCGTTCGTAAGCCTGCCTCTACATGTCCAATTTTTATCTTTTGATAATAAGCTGCAAGACTCGTTGCAAAAGTTGTGGCTGTATCTCCATGCACTAAAACCAGATCTGGATTAAACTCCTCTAAAACATGTTTTATTTTTAAAAGAATGTTTGATGTGACATCGTAGAGATCTTGACCAGGTTTCATGATGTTTAAATCATAATCTGGGGTAATTTGAAAAAGATCAAGCACTTGATCTAGCATTTCACGATGCTGGGCTGTTACACAAATTTTAGTCTCAAAATAATCTTTATTTTTTTGAAATTCTTTAACCAATGGTGCCATCTTAATAGCTTCTGGACGAGTTCCGAATACCAATAGAATTCTTTTCTTATCATTTTCAGGCATTATATTTCTTCACTTAGTTTTTTCAAGCACTCATCTAGACTATCTTTCCAGCACTGTATAGTTGTATTGTGTTCGTTTTTAATTTTGGACTTATTCATCAAAGAATTTTTAGGCCTTTTAGCAGGTACCAGATACTGCTGTGTTGTAATAGGATTAACTTTACAATCTACTTCTGCTAATTTAAAAATCTCTTTAGCAAGCTCATACCAACTTATCTCACCCTCATTTGAGTAATGATAAATCTGAGTTGTTTGATCCATCTCCCTGAGCTTTTTATTCTTTATAATTTCTAATATTACACTTGCCAAATCGATTGCATAAGTAGGCGAGCCCATTTGGTCACTGACTATATTTAACTCATCTCGCTCTTTACCCAGTCTTAACATGGTTTTAACAAAGTTATTGCCAAACTCTGAATACACCCAACTAGTTCTTATAATTATCGCGTTAGTTGGCATGATTTTCTGCAGTACCTTTTCTCCAGCCAGCTTAGTCTTGCCATAAACATTGATTGGACTAGTTTCATCAGTTTCTACATATGGTTTGCCACTCTCTCCATCAAAAACATAGTCGGTGGAGATGTGTATTAGCTTTGTTTGTTGTTTATTGGCAATTTCAGCGAGTTGCTTAACTGCAATGTGATTGACTTGGTTAGCAAGCTCTTGCTCTTCTTCTGCTTTGTCTACAGCAGTATAAGCTGCACAGTTAATGATAGTATCAAACTTATTGTTATTATTAAAGTAGTGACTAATACTACTCTCATCACTTAAGTCTAGCTCTTCTCTGCCAACAAAGATAAAATCATTGGAACTTTGATTATTGTCTATTCTGGTATCAGCATTAACTAGCTTCTGAATAGATCTGCCTAATTGACCATTCTTGCCTGTAACTAGTATTCTCATAATTATCAGCTATTCAAACAAATCTTTAGCATTGGCTAAAGTTGGATGCGATTTATCTTTGTCTGAGAGTTGTAGCTCTTCTGCTAACAATTGCCAATCAATTTTAAGTTGTTCATCATCGAAGGCAATACCCCGATCAAGCTCTGGTGCATAATAATTATCAACCTTGTAGGCAAAAGTAGCACTATCGCTCAAAACTACAAATCCATGTGCAAATCCGTGAGGTACAAACAGTTGATGTTTATTCTCTGCTGTTAATTCTACGGCCACATGTTGACCAAAAGTAGGACTAGACTTGCGTATATCAACGGCCACATCCAATACACTACCCTCTATTACTCTAACTAGCTTTGCCTGAGTGTAAGGTGGTAATTGATAGTGAAGACCTCTAAGTACACCTTTAGTGGACTTAGATTCATTATCCTGTACAAAGTTAACCCTGTATCCGACAGCCTCTTCAAAAAGATCCTGCCTAAAAGTTTCTAAAAAGTAACCACGATTATCACCATGTACAGCGGGCTTAATGAGTATTACATCGGGAATTGATTGAGGGGCGAACTTCAAATCACTTCCTCTGCACGCCTAAGTAGGTATTGACCATACTGATTCTTAGCTAATGGCTGTGCCAGTTTTATGAGCTGTTCTTTGCTGATATAACCTTGTTCAAAGGCAATTTCTTCAATACAAGCCACCTTTAAGCCTTGCCTTCTTTCTATAGTTTCAATAAAAGTCGAAGCTTCTAATAGGCTTTCGTGTGTGCCTGTATCTAACCAAGCATAGCCTCTACCCATAAGCTCAACGGTTAAGCGTTCTTCACTTAAATACATTTGGTTCACAGTAGTGATTTCTAATTCACCTCTATCAGATGGTACGACTTCAACTGCTTTTTTAACCACATCGTTAGGATAAAAATATAACCCCGTTATTGCGTAGTTACTTTTTGGTTTAACAGGCTTCTCTTCAATACTAAGCGCTTTGCCAGTTTGATCAAAATCTACCACTCCATAACGCTCAGGATCATTAACATGATAACCAAATACAGTTGACATGTTCTTATCTTTAGCATTTGAGACTGCGTTAGCTAGCATATCAGTCATGCCGTGACCGTAATAAATATTATCACCTAGAATTAAACAAACATCCTCATTACCAATGAAATCTTTGCCCAAAATAAATGCTTGAGCCAATCCATCAGGAGAGGGCTGCACAACGTATTCAAACCTCATGCCGATGTCAGATCCATCACCTAACAGCTGTTCAAATCTTGGAAGGTCTTCAGGCGTGGAAATAATTAGTACTTCTTGAATACCAGCAAGCATCAATACTGACAAGGGATAGTAAATCATCGGCTTATCGTAGATTGGCATAAGTTGCTTTGATACGCCTTTGGTAAGAGGGTAGAGTCGCGTACCTGAGCCGCCTGCTAGAATTATTCCTTTCACGATTTAACCACTCCTAATCTTTCACCCTGATAACTACCATCCTTAACTCGATCACACCAAATAGTGTTTTCTAAATACCACTCAACTGTTTTTTTAATACCTGTGGCAAAAGTCTCATCTGGCGTCCAGTTCAATTCTTTATCAATCTTGGTAGCGTCAATTGCATATCTAACATCATGCCCCGCTCTATCGCCTACATAGGTAATAAGCTGTTTATACTTATCGACTCCGTCAAGTTTACTTGGCACCAGCCCATCTAAAATACTACAAACGGTTTTAACGACTTCAATATTCTGCAATTCATTATGCCCACCAATATTGTAGGTTTCACTAATCTCTCCAGTAAGCGCGACATGAAGCAGCGCTCTGGCATGGTCATCAACATACAGCCAATCGCGTATTTGTTTGCCATTGCCGTAGATTGGTAACTCTTTACCTTCTAATGCGTTAAGAATGATAAGCGGAATAAGCTTTTCAGGGAATTGGTAAGGGCCATAATTATTAGAACAGTTAGTAATTAGTGTTGGGAATTTAAAAGTACGTTGCCATGCTCGCACTAAATGATCAGAACTTGCTTTTGCTGCCGAGTAAGGCGAGCTTGGCGCATAGGGCGTCTCTTCAGTAAATAAATCATCTGTACCTTCTAAATCGCCATAGACTTCATCAGTAGATACATGATGGAATCTAAAGTTACTTTTTTTATCGCTATCTAGATTAGACCAATAATCTCTAGCCTCTTCAAGCAACACATAAGTGCCAACAATATTAGTCTGAATGAATTCGCCAGGGCCGTCAATAGATCTATCTACATGTGATTCGGCTGCTAAATGCATCACAATATCAGGCTGATGCTTGTTAAATACACGTTTAATCTCATTAGCATCGCAAATATCAACTTGTTCAAATGCGTATCTTGCATCATTTTCAACCGAAACTAAAGATTCAAGATTGCCGGCATAGGTAAGCTTGTCGACATTAACAACACTGTGATTGGTGTTATCAATAATATGACGTATAACAGCGGAGCCTATAAAGCCCGCACCACCTGTGATTAATATTTTTTTCATCTGACAAATACTCCTAGTTATCACTATTAAACAAGTCTCTTGTATAGACCTTGTCTTTAACATTTTGTAACTCATCAGCCATGCGATTGGCCACAATCACATCGCTTATTTGTTTAAATTCATTTAGGTCGCCAATCACTTTTGAATGGAAGAACTCACTCTCACCTTGTTCGATTAAAACTGGCTCATAGATCACCACTTCAATACCTTTGGCTTTAATACGTTTCATGATACCTTGGATGCTTGATGCTCTAAAATTATCAGAGCCGCTCTTCATAATAAGGCGATGTATGCCCACTATTTTCGGATTTTTAGAGATGATAGAATCTGCAATAAAGTCTTTACGCATTGAGTTAGCATCAACAATCGCGCTGATTAACGCATTCGGTACATCTTTGTAGTTGGCTTTAAGTTGTTTGGTATCTTTGGGTAAGCAATAGCCACCATAACCAAAGCTAGGGTTATTGTAGTGTGATCCAATTCTTGGATCTAAACCTACTCCTTCAATGATTTGTTTTGAATCTAGGCTATGTGTTTCTGCGTATGAATCTAGCTCATTAAAGTATGAGACTCTCATAGCCAAATAAGTATTACTAAAAAGCTTAACCGCTTCTGCCTCAGTAGAATTTGTAAATAAGAGGTCTATATCTTCTTTAATAGCACCCTCTTGCAATAGGTCTGCAAACACTTTAGCCCTATCTGATTGTTCACCCACAATAATGCGTGATGGGTATAGATTATCATGTAGTGCCAAGCCTTCTCTTAAGAATTCTGGTGAGAAGATGATATTCTCAGTATTAAACTTATCTTTAATACTTTGAGTATAGCCAACTGGTACGGTTGATTTGATAATCATCACTGCATTAGGATTAATGCTAATAACATCTTGAATAACCGCTTCTACCGAAGCGGTATTAAAGTAGTTGTTAACAGTGTCATAATCAGTGGGGGTAGCAATGATGACAAAATCAGCATTTTTGTAAGCTAGTTCTTTGTCTAGTGTGGCTGTAAAGTTAAGGTTTTTATTAGCTAGAAAATCTTCAATTTCAGCATCGGCAATAGGAGAAATCTTATTGTTAAGCTGTTCAACCTTCTCAGGGATGATATCAAGAGCAATGACTTCATGATTTTGAGATAATAACATAGCATTAGAAAGGCCAACATAACCGGTGCCGGCTATTGTGATGTTCATTTAACTCTCCCATACATATCTTCAAATCTCACAATATCATCTTCACCTAAATAGGTGCCGCTTTGAACTTCAATAATTTCTAGTGGCTCATTGGTTGCATTCTCTAGGCCATGGGTAACGCCTAGTGGGATATAGGTAGATTCGCCTTTGTTAAGATTGAATATCTGCTCGCCATTAGTAACGGTTGCCGTGCCACTCACCACTACCCAATGCTCTGCGCGTTTATGATGCATTTGTAGTGAGAGCTTGGCACTAGGTTTAACATGTAATCTTTTTACTTGGAAGTGCTCACCTGATTCAATAGAATCATACCAACCCCAAGGGCGATAAACTTTACGGTGTTCACTACTCTCACACCGACCACTAGTTTGTAAGGATTCAACAATACTCTTTACTTCTTGAGCTTTGTCTTGGGTGGCAATAAAGGTGGCATCAGGCGTGTCTATAATAATTAGATTATCTACACCTATGGCTGCGACCATATGATGATCAGCATTAATGTAAGTATTAGTAGTATCTTGAGTGATAACATCACCTTTGATAACGTTACCTTGACTATCTTTTGTACCGATATCATATAGTGCTGGCCAAGCACCAATATCATTCCGCAGGG
>Ga0233451_10001383_pt1 | contig 23297 bp, 46 predicted proteins | sample 011ome_29_FD_183052 | JGI IMG/M metagenome (GOLD analysis project Ga0233451, IMG submission 183052) | Coastal salt marsh microbial communities from the Groves Creek Marsh, Skidaway Island, Georgia - 011504CT (spades assembly) | ecosystem: Environmental > Aquatic > Marine > Intertidal zone >... | reverse complement strand
CCAGGCGTTAGCCGAGGCGCTGTCCGAACTGCCACCGGAAACCCTCGACGCCCTCAGGGCCGCGCTGGGGCTGACATGAGGCCGCTGCTGGCCGCCGCCCTGATGGCCGTCGTGGTCGTCGGCGGCTTCGTCTACGGCGCACTGTCCACCGTGTGCGCCGACACTGGGATCGACTGGTGAGAGACCACGTCACCATCGGGGAGACGCCGTGGCGCTAGACCTGGCGACCGCGTTCGCCGTGTACCTGCTCGTCGCCGCACTGCTCGGGCTGACCGCGTTCACGATGTGGGGAGACTGATGAGTTACGGACTGCCCAACGGCACCCAGATCTACTACGGCGCAACCGGATTCCCTAGCTGGGTCTACGACTTGGCGCGGGCCTTCAACCTCAAGGCCTCCACCTACCCCGGCCACCAGGAAGGGCAGCGCGCCGAGGCCGGGTTCGACCCCAACCCACAGCGACTGAACCGCGGCATCGACTGGACCGGCCCGGTCGCCGACATGCAACGCTTCGCCGACTACCTGCTCACCGTGCGCAGCCACCTGGAGCAGGTCATCTGGGAGAACCCGCAGACCGGACGGCGGGTCGGCGTGGCCGGCGGCGACGACGTATCCGCCACCGCCTACTACGCCGGCGACTACGCCGGGCACCGAGACCACGTCCACACCCGGCAGAGCAAGCCGATACCGCTACCGCAGGAGGTCAAGTTGCGTCCCGACTTCAACGAGTACCCGGTGTGGTCATCGAACCACCAGCCCCGCAATGGAACTCGGATCGACCTGTTCCTCCTGCACACCCAGGAGGGCAACGGCAACGCCGACTCCCTGGCCCGCTGGTTCACCGGCAAGCAGGTCTCCTACCACTACACCGTGAGCCAAGACCAGCGCGACAACGGCGTCACGGTCTGCGACGTGGTCGACGTCGAGGCCCTGGCCGACGCCCTCGCCGCGCTGCCGCCGGAAACCCTCGACGCCCTGCGCACCGCCCTGGGGCTGCCGTGACCGCGGCGGCGTACACGCTGTTCAGGCTGTGGCAGGGTGTGGTGTTCTTCGCCGTCACCCTCGCGGAAAAGGTGCTGCCCATCCGGTGGGCGTTCGACTTCCGAACGTCATCGTCGCGTCAAAACTGCGACAGCGCAGTGACCGTCACGGTGTAGCCGGTGGGTGACGTGTCGGCGGCGATCTCCACGGAGGCGTCCGACATGAGGGCTTCGGTCATCGCGATGAGAACCATCTTCATGTGGGGCTGGTGACGGGTTCCGGGTTTCATGTGGTCACGGATGAAATCGGGCGGCCTATCCTGCCATTCGCCCAGGTTTTCGTCCATCTCCACCAGGCCGTTGACGACGATGCGAACCCTGCTCATACTCCACCCCTGCGGTGCGGGCAGTCCACGTCGAGCGCCCGAAAGCCGGACAGCAGCGCGCGGCCGTCGACCGTCACCAGCGATGATTCGGTGATGTCGAGGATCAGTAGCGGCTTGGTGGTGCCGCAGCGGCAATAGACGGCCACCGTGCGCTTGCCTTTGTCCGGGTCGTGGTTAGCCCTCAGCGACTGGAGTTCCTCGGATGGGACGAGGGAGATGTTGTTCTCCTCCATCAGGAACACGATGGCCTCGGCCAGGGACAGCGCCATCGCGTTGATCTGTTCCACTACTTCCGCGGGGTGACCCACCGGGTTGAACACCGGAAGCACGATGCTGTGCGGTTTCGTTCCGTCGTCGGGGTTGCCGGGGTGGGGGAGTCCGGAGACCAGACCCTTGGAGATAAGCTCCGCGGCTTGGTGGTTCGCCATGGGTCTTACCCTATCTCGACTTCCGCTCCCATGTCAGCGATGGTGACGTTATCCCGTTTCTGGACGTGATGGTGAGAGAATCGTTGATATTGGATGATCCGCCCTGACCCAGGAGGAGCGGCGAATGACGTACGGGCTTCCCGCCGGGACGAACATCCCCTACGGGGGGTCGGGGTTCCCTGCCTGGGTGTACACCCTGGCGTCAGCGTTCAATCTGCGGGCCTCCACCTATCCCGGGCACCAGGAGGGACCGCGCGCGGAGGCCGGGTTCAACCCCAACCCGCAGCGGCTCAACCGGGGCATTGATTTCACCGGCCCGGTCGCCGACATGCAACGCTTCGCCGACTACCTGCTCACGGTGCGCCGCGGTGTGGAGCAGGTGATCTGGGAGAATCCCTTGACGGGCCGCAGGGTCGGGGTGGCCGGGGGCGATGACGTGTCGACGACCCCGTACTACGGCGGCGATTACGCCGGGCACCGGGACCACGTCCACGTCAGGACGTCGAAGCCGATACCGCTACCAGGAGGAAGTTCTACCGTGGGATGGACAGGCGACCCTATCTGGCTGGCTGACGTGCTGAGGGCGCAGCGCCCGGCGCTGACGGTGCGTGAGCTTCCGGACTGGCGGAAGTACGGTCACGGCGATTTTCGGGACATCTGGGGTGTGATGGTGCATCACACCGGTAACGCCAACGCCGACGCCATGAGCATCCGCAACGGACGCCCTGATCTCAAGGGTCCGCTGAGTCAACTGCACATCGCCCAGGACGGCACCGTGACCGTGGTGGCGGCGGGGGTAGCGTGGCACGCGGGGGCCGGTTCCTACCCTGGCCTTCCGACGGACTATGCGAACTGGCACACCATCGGCATCGAATGCGCGTGGCCGCGGGACACCTCGCTGAACCCGGCCACCCAGACGCGGGAGCGGTGGCCGGATGCGCAGATCATCGCCATGCGGGACACCGTGGCGGCGATCCTCGCGAAGCTGGGCTACGGGACTGAACGCGTGATCGGACACAAGGAATGGGCGGGCCGCGCTCAGGGCAAGTGGGATCCCGGCAATCTGGACATGAACTGGTTCCGCGAGGAGGTCGGCAAGGCGCTGCGGGGCGATTTCCGGAAACCGGACAAGCCTTCGCCGCCCCCCGCCGCCAAGGAGTACCCGCGGGATTTCACCGACAGGGAATTGCTGGAAGACCTCTGGCGCAGGGTCGCCAGCCTCACCCCGAAGGAGTCCTGATGAACATGTGGGCGAACAGGCAGTTCTGGTTGGACAGTTCCTGGCGGGCGTTCCGCACGTTCTGCCAGACGCTGGCCGGGTTGCTGCTGACGGTGCAGACCGCGGCGCAGGTGTCGGCCATGTCGTCTGTCAGTATCCCCTGGTACGGCTACCTGTACGCGTCGGCGGTGGCGGCTTTCATCAGCCTGCTGCAGTCCATCGACCGGGAGAGGGTCGCGGTCGGTGTAGGTTCGACGGGGGTGACTCCGGTAGCCGCTCCGGTGGAGTTCCGTCCGGTTTCCGGACAGGGCTACGAAGTGCAGCCCCTGGGTTATGAAGTGCGGCTGTCGAGTGGCGATCCGACGAGCGCCGACTACAACCCGATGGGGCGATATCCGTGACCTGGAAGCCGCCGCAGAACGTCGGGGATCGCAGCCCCGCCGTCGCCGACGCGAAACGCGCACTGCGTAAGTACAGTTACGGCAGGACGCTGGACGACACCGACGTCTACACCATTGAGTTCGGGGTGGCGCTGCGGCAATTCCAGACCAACGTCCACGCCCTGGTCATCTCCGGACGCCGACCCCAGCCCGACGTCAACGTGACCGGCACACTCGACTGGGCCACCAAGCGGCAACTCGGGACCATCGCCCAGCCGGTGCCGCCGCCCGCCAGGACGCCCGTGATTTTCACGGTGGAAGGGCACCTCTCCGACATGTTCGTCGGGCCGTGCTACTTCACCGCCAAAGCCCTGGAAGAGCGCGGCCTGGCGCGGGTGCAGCCCGTCGGCTACGACAACGTCAGCCTGCCGTTCCGGTCGCAGACCGGTGTGGACGAACTGGCGCGGCTGGTCAACGATCCGGTGGTACTCCCCCATGGGACGCCGTGGATGACACTGGGATTCAGTCAGGGAGCCATCGTCACATCGACGTTCTTCCTGGACCACATCAGGCCCCGCCGCAGCAAGGCGCCCTTCGCCCACTGGCGGGGCGGCATCAACTTCGGCAACCCCTACCGCGAGCAGGACGTGTGCGCACCGTGGGTGCCCGACCCGCCGCCGCCGGGCACCGAGGGGCTGTCTCCCCGGCGCATCGACGGAACGCCTCCGGAACTGATGGAGCATTCACGCAGGGGCGACATGTACGCCCAGGTGAAGCACGGCACCCAGGCCACCGAACACATGAGGGCGATCTACCTGGCCGCAGCCGAGGGCAAGTTCATCTCCGGCACGGACACCCTGGCCGAGCAGGTGATGGAGATCGTCACCGGCGGCGGGAAGGAACTGTGGCCGCTGTTCACCGCCATCGCCAACGGTGTCCGATTCCTGGGCAGCATGGGGCCGCACGGCGCGTACAACCTGGAGCCGTGCATCGAGTTCTGCCGACAGAGATTGGGGTAGCTGGTGGACGTACTGTGGTGGTGCCTGGTGGGCACGACGCTTGCCGCGGCGGGGTTCGCGCTGGCGATGATCCTGTGACCATGCGGCTTCGGGTCTGGTTGTCCCACTTGAAGCTGGAGAACCCCAAGCGGGTGGTCCCGGCGAACGCCGTCCTGTACTTCTTCGCGTGGATCGGCGCGGTGCATGTCGTCTACTCCGGGGACAACCCGCACATCGACTTCGGCGGCGCGGGGCTGGGCGAATCGGCCTACTACTGGTGGAACACGCTGATCCTGCTCGGCCCGCTGCTGGCCGGGGTGGCGTACCTGCTGATCGTCAAAGCCCCGTCGGGGTCCTACAAGGTGTTCGGGTTCTGGCTTCGGTTCGGCGCCGACACCGCCGTGTTCGCGGCGCTGCTGGCGATCATCATCACCCGCTTCATCGTCCTATATCCCGACGTCGGCGACGGGCCGCTGTTCGCGCTAATCTCGCTAACCGGGGTGTGCGTCTATTCGGCGATGCTGATAGTCCGAGACATTGGGACGCTGCTGCTGTTGGAACATGTCGCCGGCGTCATCCATGACAGGGAGACGGAATGAGCAGCACCGCCCCGTGGGTTGTTTCGGCGTTGGTGTCTGGCGGTTTCGGTGCGGGGTTGGCATCCATCGTCACCGCGGTGATTCAGACGCAGGGCAAGAAGTCGGAGTCGCGGGCGACCGCCGCTGACCTCATCGCCCAGGCAGCGGGGAGCCTGGCGGCACGGCAGGGTGAACTGATCGCGAAGCTGGAAGCGCGCGTGGAGCGCCAGGCCGCAGCGATCGTGGCGCTCACTGCGGCCATTGACGAACTCCTCCCCCAGGTTCCACTGGCCGAGGAGGAGAGGGAGAAGCTGCACCAGGCGATCCTGGCGGCGAAGCTGGCGGTGTAACCGTCAGTCCCAGTATTGGACGTTGATGTTCTCTTCGCCGCCGGCGCGGAGGTGTTCCAGCACCCGGAACGACAGGGCGCGATGCCAGGAAGCGGGCATGGCGTATTCGCTTGCCAGGGTGTGGTCGGGTGTGATGTCGAAACTGCAGCGGAAGGTGCGGACGACGCCGGTAGCCCGCCAGCCGTCCAGAACTTCTCGCATCTCGGAGCGGGTCAGGCTGTGCACCTGGTCGAGTTCCCTGGCCGCTGGTTCGGGAACCTTGTCCTGGTCGAACCAGCGCACGACGGTCCTCATGCTGACGTTGAGCCGATCGGCGAACCATCCCGGTGTCAGCCCGAGGCCGGTCAGGACGGTTTTCAGTTCGGGGCCGCTGATCGTCTTGTCGCTGGTGTCACTCATAGAGACAGCATAACGCAGAAAGCGGCGCCCCCCACCTGTCCGGAAACCGGACAAAACGGGGAGCGCCGCTTCTACTCAGGGTGTTGCGCGCAGCAGTTCCACCATGCGGCGGTGGCCTTCGATGGCCTCCTGTTCAGTGGCGTAGCGGAAGCACTCCGCGTCGTGGTCGCCGCCGAAGCACATGGTCTCGAAGATCAGCGGAGGCCCATCGCCGAATTGGTGATTCAGGCCCATCCACCCCGTCGCCACCCTGGTTTCGCCGACGGTGTCCTCACCGATCCGGGCGTAGTCGCTGATCCTGCCGTCCCTGTCGTAGCGCACGGCCATCAACGCGGCCCAGGTGATCGGGTTGCCGGCCTTGTCGTAGCACCGGCCGATCAGTTTCGCCACGACGACTCCTGACGCACACGCAGCCCGCGAAGCTGTTCGGCGAACAGTTCCACGACCCGGCCCATGGGGAGAGTTTCCCTCGCCAACCCCAGCGCCTCCTCCAGCTCCGGCGGCATCTCCCTGGATAGCCGCAGTCCGCGCTGCAGGGCGTCGGGGATGCGTCCGCCGTCCAGCCGCCCCCCCTGCTCGGAGCCGGTGATCCAGGGGCTGAGCCGCACCGCGCCGTCCACGCGAAGCAACGCCGCGGTGTGGGTTTCCAGCCCCGCCTGGGTGGCGTGCATGAGGATCATCAGTTCGACCCGGTTGGCCCGCTGCGCCGGTAGCTCGTTCTGGACGTCGGCGGGGTTCTCGTACACCGACGACCAGACCGCCGACGAGAAGATCGTTTCGACGGCCCGGTGGGCACAGCACGCCGCGGTCAGGTAGTCGGCCATCACGTCCCTCCCTGCATGATCTTCGGGGATGTGGACCATCGCGATCCCCATCGCCCCGTCGGCGCTCTTGACGATCTGGAACGGGGTGGGGTCGTCGTTGCCGGTCAGTTCGTCCAACTGGCTCTGGATGAAGTCCTTGGACAGTTGGACGATGTCTACTTGTTCTTCGTTCACAGTGTTTCCTCCCTGCTACACTGATAAGTGCAGCATCTCTTCTTTTCTTTCGTGGGGAAAGTTAAAGAAAGAACGGCCCCGGCACTAACGCCGGGGCCGTTTCCCTTTCATGGCCGGATGGGCATCACCAGGTGCGTGGTGGCCTGGTCGGCGTCGGAGAACGACAACGGCTTGTCCGGTTCGGTCGCCTCGAACAGCACCAGCCCCGAGTTCATCGCCTTGAGGCTGTCCGCGAGGTACTTGGTGGACAGCGTGGTGGTGAGCGGCTCGGAGATCCCGATGGGGGTGACGGCGATGGTCTTTTCGATCTCGACCTTGCCGTCGATGCTGGTACTCACCACCGACATGGATTCCCCGCTGACGGTGATGGTGCAGCGGTGTTCCCCGATGGCGGCGGCGAGTTCCCCCCGGCGGAGCATCACCCGGGTGGTCGGTGCTTCGGGGATGAGCCGCTGAATGTTGGGGAAGTCGCCGTCCGGAATCCGGACAACAACGGATCGGCCACCGGAGGACACCCGCACCATCGGAATGTCGGTGGCGCCGGCGACTGCTCCGTTTCCGGTGGTGATGATGGCGATTCCGTCGCCGCCGGAGAAGGCGCGCAGCACGCTGGCGGGGACCAGCGTGGTGAACCCGTCGGTGTCGTAGACGATCCGCGTCATGCGGAATCTGTCGGTGGCGTACATGGCCCCGTTGTCGAAGGACACGTTGGTGAGGACGGGGAGGGTGTCGTCGCCGGGCAGCGAGGTCATGACGCGGTTCAGCTTCCTGGCCCCGATGGTGGAGGCCCGTTCCTTGTCGCGCTCGAACACCGGCCATTCGGGGAACTGGACGGCTTCGACGCCCTTGATCCGGATGACCTGGCCGGACACCTGGATGACGAGCCGGTCGTCGTCGATGCTGACTTCGGCTTGGCCGTTCCGGTGGAGTTTCATCACGTCCATGATGAGGTCGGTGTCGACTTCGATGCAGGACTGGTCGGCTCCGGTGCCGGTGATGAGTGACTCGCGGTACTGGTCTAGGTCGGTGCGCCGCAGTTGCAGTGCGCCGAGCAGGATGCGGACCTGCATGATGTTTCCGGTCGGGCTGGTGGCGTCCTTGAGCTTGGACATCCACTTGACCTCGCGGACCAGATCGTCGGCGTTGACGGTGACAGTTTTCATTTCTTCCTTTCGTGGGGTTTGTCCGGAAACCGGACGGAATCCGGACGGTGATCGGAGGCGGCTCTCAACCTCCAACTACTATTCTACGCTTGACAGGCTGCTATGTCAATGGGACAAAGCCGGTCGAGCGTCAGTCAGCGGACTCGGCGTACTGCCGCGCCGCCAGTTGCAGTGCTTCCACCAACTCCGCAAACGCTTCGCCGGTCAGCGGAGCGTTGGCGACGATCTTGCGCTTGCCGTAGTACGGCTTTCCGAACGTGACGGTGGCACTACCCACCCGCACCGTTTTCCACGTCGGAACCCTGCCGTCACTCATGTTCACCCCCGGTCATTGGAACGCTCCATGTACTTCGGCATCCGGTGACGCCCGTCCGGTTTGCCGCCGAGCCGGGTCGCGATCCTGCCGCCCAGTTCGCTGATCTCGTTGGTGACGAACCACAACGCCACCCTGGCGGCAGTCACCAGGACAGCGCCCGCCACCAGAAGCCACACGACGATTTCCACTTGCTCTCTCTCTCTTTTCTCTCAGGGGTTGACGAGCATCCAGTACATGTCCTGCTCGACGGGCGTGCCGCCGTTGCAGAGCACCGACTGGAACGCCGAAGCCACGGCCTCGTCGGGGTCGAAGATGGCATCGTCGCCGAACGAGTACAGGCTCACCTGTCCCCACAGGCTTTCGCCGTCGCCGTAGGCGGCGGCGACCCGGCGGGTGCCGATCCTGTTGCGGAGGTTGTCGATGACGTGTCCAGCTTCATGGAGGGCCACCGTCGCCACCGGCGTGCAGCCCCCCGGTATCCAGCCGGCCTCCACGTTGCGCTGCATGTCTGCGGAGAGCCGCCACGGCTGGGTGGTGTACGCCGTGTTGAACACGATCTGCCAGCCCTGCGTTATGGCGAAGGTGTTCTTGCTGGGTAGCGGTGCCGTCCCGATGGAGATCGGCCCCGTGTTGTAGGTATCAGACACCCACGTCACAATGCGCACGAACTCATCCATGACGGCAGGGTCGTTGCCGGTCGCTGCGGCGAGTGGTGTCGCCGTCCGGAAACCGGACAGCGACACCACCACCACAGCCGTTGCTGCTGCCGCTAACGCCCTGCCAGCCACCACGACTCCCAGCCTTCGACGTAGGCCGACGCGTAGCACGGCGGGCAGAGGAGCCGCTCTCCGACCTCGGCAACCGGCAGGTGCGCGTTCTGGCATTCGGCGCACCGGACGGCGTTGTCCAGGTAGCCGTCCACGTTTTCCATGAGCCAGGCGACGGCCGCAGAGCGTTGGGCCGGGCCGGGGCTCTGTTCAACGCGGATGATCATGCGTTCGATCATCCGCAGGTGCTCCAGGCTCGGCTGGTCGGCCATCAGGATGCCTTACGGGAGCGGCGAGCGGGAGCCTTCTTCGGCTGCTGCTCCTCCCTGAGCTTGATGGACTGTTCCAGCCGCGCCAGGATATCGGCCACTTCGTCGGCGCCGCCGCCGCCGTTGCCGTCGGTGATGGCGACGATCTCGGCTCCGGATGCCTTGGCTTCGATGGCCTCGTTGAGGGCGTCGATGTAGGCGTCGGTGTAGGACTCCGGATTCCAGTCGGTGATCATGGAGTCGATCATCTGGCTGGCGACGGGCCAGAGCCGCTGGTCGATGACGGAGTCGTCCACGCCTTCGAGGACGGGGAACTCGGCGGGCCGCAGTTCGTCGGCCCACAGCATGTTGCGCACGATGAGCACGCCGCCGTCCTTGGTGGGTTCGACGTCGATGTGGGCGAGCCGGTTGCGCCCCCAGCGGATGTAGCTGGCGACGCCGATCAGCCCGTCCTCGGTGAGCTTGCGGATGAGCAGCCGGTAGATCGACACCGCCTGGCGTCCGCGCTTGGGGTCGGGGATCAGCCGGTAGACGTTCTCACCGGCGTAGATCATCGGGTCGACGCTGTCGGCCTTGATGAATCCGCTGATTTCCATGGACGTGCTGGTGTTGGCGGCGATGGTCTGCATCTCGTCGTCGGTGAGCATGACGACGCCGCCGTTGTGGTCGAAGCCCTTGGAGATTTCCCCGGTGGGGACGATCTCGCCGCAGCCTTCGCACATCTTGGGCATCCGCACCTTGCCGTAGTCGCCGTCCTGGTGGTGGTGGTACATGGAGGCTTTGCGGTCGTGGCTGTCGCTGACGCCGATCATCTTGATGGGCAGGTTGACCAGGCCGATGGACAGGTCGAGGTTGGCGATGGATCGAATCATGGTTCCTCTTTTCTTTCGTGGGGGTTGTCCGGAAACCGGACGGAATGGTGGGGAAAGGCGAGGTCAGCTCTCAACCTCTAACTACTATTATACTCTGGACGCTGTCCTAGCTCAAGTCCAACGGGTTTTGACTTTCGTTTGACTCACTCATCGGCTACCCATTCTGTGACGTAGCGGTATTGCGAGGGGTGGGTGTGCCTTTTGCGCTCTTGCCGCAGCCCCATTTCGCGGATTACCACGTCGGCGGCTTGGCGGGACAGGCCAGGGCTAACCCTGTTGTCGCACCCCTTGTAGATCGCGGCAGCGATGCGGGTGCGGAGATCGTCAGGCATCGGCTGTCCCCTGTTCGTGTTTCGGTTTCCCGCAGGCACACCCGCTGATGTAGCACTTGTCCATGTCGATGTAGTAAACGCAGTGGCATTTGCGGGACAGGCATCCAAGTCCGGTGTGCCACATGTGCGGGTGTCCGCATGAGCAGTAGGCATCGTGTCTCCCGTTGTCGAAGGTGGTATCAACCTGCCGCCAGCCGGTGCAGCGGTAGCAGCGTTCGCAGTTCACACCCGGCATGTGACCGGGGAGTGGGTGGCAGTGGTGCGGGTGGCCGCAGATGCACACCCCGCTGCGGTCACTCATCGGTTATCCAATCGGGTAATGCGCCAAGCCCACGTTCCAGGCTGACCACCACACCATTCCCATACGCGCCCTTGGTCATCGACATGGCAGCGGTCAGGTATCGGCCCCAGTTCGCGGATCACCGCGTCGGCCACATGGTCATCCCACCGGGTTCCGACATTTCCGCACTGGCAATCCGACCACTCGTCGTATCGGTCGTCCGCTTTGTGACTGTTCAGCACGGCGGCGATGCGGGTGCGGAGGTCATCCGGCTGTCGATCAACCGGGATCATCGACTCCCCATTGGCTTCATCGCGATTTCGATACGGTCGGTTAAGCGGTTCCATTGTGGTCACGCAATTTACTCATCGTCATCAGTAGTCCTTAAGCAGTCGCATCGGTTATGGGAAAGGCCGCAGAACGGGCACGGTTGAAGCTCTGGCAGTTCAGAGATCAGCACGTCGGCAATTCTGTCTGCGGCTGGCGGGTGGCATGGCACTTCCCTGCGTATCACGGAGGCGATGCGGGTGCGAAGGTCGTCACAGTTCATGCCTGCGCTCCCCTCCTGCGAGCTTTCTGATACTCACTCGCCCACTTCCGGCACCGCGCACACGTGCACTTGAAGTGGGTGTATCCGGTCGACGTCCCATGCTTGTCGTCGGGACACCCCCGCGCGGCGGCACGCCGGCGCGACTCCTCATTCTTCTGTGTGTGCCTACGCTGCCGACACTCCGGCGAACACACATTGGAGGGCCGACCCCGATGCGACTGCCACTCGAACGAAGTCCCGCAGGACACGCACACATACAGATGCGGTGTAGTCATCATTTCCTTTCACTGTCCGGAAACCGGACACGGCGGAGAGGTGGCCCGCCGCCCCCCCTGTGCGGAGAGAGGACGCAACGAAGGGGGCGGCGGACAGCTTCTACCTACTGGTGGTCGTCGTGGGTGATCTCCTCCAATGCCTCGTCGGAGCTTTTCGTCCCGGCCATGACCTGCTCCACCACGGAGGGCGAGTAGCCGCACTCCGCGAGGAATCCCAGGTACTCCTTCGGGCCTACCGGATGCGCCGACGGCGCACGCCAGGCACCCTTCGGGGCGCGGACCTCCAGCGCGCCCAGCACCAGCGCCAGCGTGACAACCTCGGCGCGCTGGGGGGTGACCTCACCGGCGACCGACGGGGCCAACTGATCGGCCTCGACGCCCAGCAGTTCGGCAGCCGTGGACGCCGACAGGTATCCGGACAGCAGACCCGGATCGGCCGTCAGCATCCTCGCCACGAACACCGACGCACCCTTGGGCGTGGTTTTGCGCTGCAGCAGGGTGGTGACGAACGCCCGGCGAACCCCGACCGCGGCGTCGCCCGCCTTGTTCAGTGCCAGAACCTTCCGGCGCTCCCGCTTCTCGGCCTCACGCTCGGCCAGCGTCGGCGTCGGTGCCGACGTCGGGTCGGCCTCCCGCCGCGCCCGGTCGCGCTGGAACCGCTCCGACAGGCCCAGGCCCACCGCCTCCGTGTCGAGGCAGTAATACTCGACCGGCAGGAACACGACGGTTTCCGTGACAGAACTCGCGTGGACGAACCCCTCCTCCGGCTCGGCGTCGGGATCGGCCTCCGTCGCCCAGTCGATCGCGGAGTCCGGAACGGTGTTGCCCTCGGAGTCGGTGAACACCGCCTCCTCTTCCAGGCGCACCGCCCACTTTGACGGGTCGGCGTCCACCAGCGCCTGGATCGCCTCGGCGTCGAGGTCGTCGCCGCTGGGAGTGACCAGCGAGTACTGCGACACCAGGTCGAGGCTCCACCGGTCCTCCGGATGCTCCGACAGAACGGTCAGGCCGCGCTTGGCGTAGACCTCGGCGGTCTGCTCGTAGACCTTCCGCGTTTCGCGGTCGGCCTGCTGCCGGGCGAGTTCGTGGTCGAAGTAGTTCCGCTTGGCGGCGTTCACCAGCCTTTCCACGATGGCCGGGTCGTCCTCGAACTCGGCGATGGCGGCGGCCTCGTCCAGGGTGACGCTCTCCGCCTGGAGGGCTTCGAGGGCGACCTTGGACCGGGCGACGGCGCTGGACTTCTTCACCTGCGCGGAGGGGATCGACAGCTTCTTGGCGATCTTCGTCACCGACATGCCGGTGTCGATCAGCGCCTGGATTCCGGCGACCCGGTCATCGTTGCGCAGGCCCAGCCGCTGGTCGTTCTCCACGATCTGCGTGACGAGCCGGGAGGCGTCGTCGGTGTCCTGCCCGGTGATGTAGACGGGGATGGATTCCAGTCCCGCCTCCCGCGCTGCGGCGGTGCGGCGCTGACCGGCCCGCACCATCAGGGTTCCGTCCGGATTCCGGACAGCGACGACGGGCATGAGGACGCCCAGTTCCTTGATGTTGGCGACGAAGTCCTTGGTGAGGGACGCCTCGGTGCGGACGTTGTCCTCCAACTGGAGGTTCCGCGGATCGACCTGCTGAATGGTCGGCTGCTCAGTTGTGGTCACTGTTGATGTTCCTTTCGTGGGGGATGGGGAAGGCGAGATTTCGCCCCCTCAACTATTAATACTACGCTTGACGTCACCCTATGTCAAGATGCTTCTTTTCTCCGTTTCCGTCCACTCGGTGAACCCCCGGCGCAGAATCGGGCCGATATCACGCACCCACGCCTGCCCCGGATAGTTCTCGCCCTGCTGATCGACGTAGGCCAGCAACCCGGCCCGGAACGCCCTCGCCGCCGCGAACGAATCGAACACCTCGACGCGGTGAACCCACACCCGCTGCGGAGCGTTCTCCGGGCTGAAGCGGTCCCACTCCAACTGGTCCCACTCCAGCCGGTACTGTCCGCTCACCGGACAACCCTCGGCTCGGCACTGGGAATCCAGCCCGGCTCATCCGGCAGCACCGTCGCATCGGTCACCGGATAGGTGTCGATGACCTTCAACTCATCGACCCAGTAGCCGCCCCAGCACGAATACCTCCCACACTGGAACGGGACATAGTATTCGTTGGCGAAGAAGCCGCGCCGACGCTCCCAGGAGCCGTCCGGACGGCGGTCGCTGTCGCAGATCACCCTGGTGGAGGCACGCAGGCCGCGCCACATCCAGAAGTCCTCCACGCACCCCTCGCCCACCGGAACGGCCTGCGCTGGTGCCGCCAACGGCAGCGACACCAGCACCGCGGCGGCGGCGATCACCCGCTTCACAGCGGCACCGGGGCGCCAGCGGCGGCGGTGGCAATCCTGGCCGCCGCCGCTAACAGCGCCGTTTCCTGGCCCGCCCGGAACGCGCTGAGCGCCGGCGACTGATCTTCCGGCGACTCGGCGGCCAGGAGTCCGTCGATGATTTTGCCCGCCTCCGCGGCGAAGGCCAGCCAGCCCGCCCGGTACGCCGTGCTGGTCGAGAGCAACTGCCCGACGACCATGTCGATGACGTCATCGGCGGTCACGGAAGCTGCTCCGGCAGTGCGTCGAGCCGCTCGCGAATCTGGGCCTCCAATTCGTCCAGCGACTCCATTCCCTGCTTGAACTCGTGCTGCATCCGTTCCACGACCTCGCTCTCGTCGTAATACACATGCTTAGCCATGACTTTCCCTTCTCTCGGGGTGATTCTGTCCGGAAACCGGACGGAGGGGTTCTCGGCTGAGTGACCCACCCAACCCACCGGGGCGTGAACCCCGATGGGCTGGAGTGCGACTCAGACGTGGGTCAGTCGACGCCCCAGGTCTTGCCCCCGTCGTGGGAGTGCAAGCCCTGTTCGATCGCCTGCTTGTTCACGCTGCGACCGGCCAGGCGTTCCGCCTTGGCGAGCGCCTGCTTGGCCTGGTGCGAACCGCTCGACCAGATTTTCTTGATGATGCAGACGTCGGTCATGCCGTCGCGGACGTCGTCGGGAATCCCGGCGAACGTCACACCGCCGGTGCGGCGGTCCACCTTGATGGTGGCCTTGCCGCTGGCGATCAGCTTGTCGATGGCCTCACCGGCCTTGCGGACCTCCTTGGCCCGGTCGGCGACGGTCTGGCGTGGCTTCAGCCTTGTTGCGCACGGCATGATCAGACCGCCTCTTCGATGTCGGGGCGGCGAACCGGGGCCGTGAACGGAACCGGCATCGGGGCGTCGTCGTCCACGAAGTCGAAGTCCAGGAAGCTGTTGCGCACCGTGCCGATCTTGGCGATGGCCTCCTGGTCGATGGCGACGATGGCCTTCTCCCCGGCGGCGATGATCCGCTGACGGGCAGCCTCGGCGGCGCGGGTGGCCTCCAACACCATCTGGTTGGCCTGCCCCGACATCATCTGCCCCAGGTCGCGGGACTTGTTGATGGCGGCGCGGACCTTCTTCGGGTCCAACTCCTTGAGACCTTCGATCATCTCCGCCATGAACGCCTGCTGGCTGGTGAAGATCTGCTGCGCGGCATCGACGCCGTTGTCGACGATCTCACCGACCCACACGTCGATCTGAATCTCGGTGTAGGTGGACGTGGCGTTGAACCCGGCCACCAGCGCCCTCGCCTCGGCGATCGCGTCCTTGAGTTCGTCGCGCCGGTCGTTCGGGCAGAGAAGCTGCTGCATCTCCGTTTTCACGCAGTTCCGGGTCACCAGGTAGCGCGCCCGGTTGGCGATCTGCTGCGCCCGCTCGGTCTCGTCGGGGTCGTAGACGAACTTGTCGGTCTCCCACCGGGACACTTGCGCCCCGGTGTCGGTGAGGCGCGGGGATTCGATATCCCGCTTGGTGTACGAGACACCGCCGTGCTGGCGGGTTTTCACCGACACCAGCAGTCCCGGCTTGATTCGTGCGATGTTGACCATTTCTTCTTCTCTCTTTCTCCCTGTGGGGAATCGGGTGATTCTGTCCGGTTTTCGGACAGTTACAGGTCGAGTGCCCGGCCGCGGGCGGGCTGGGCGGTGGCGCCCCTGGCGGCGCTGGACCGGCTGGCGGGCTTGGCCCGGTTCGACCAGGTTTCGCGCAGCCGGACGATCTTCTCCGACTGCGTTCTCGCCATCGGCACGACGTCGCGGGCGGCGTGCAGCAGGTCGTCGGTGGTGATCTCCCGCTTGCCGTCGGCGAAGGCGGTGTACATGGCCTCGGGGACGAGTTCGGCGATTTCCGCACCGGAGAACGACTCCGTGGCGGCGGCGAGGCCGGGCAGGTCGATGCCCAGCTTCTCCGGGTCGCGGTTCTTCTGTCGCAGAGCGACGGCGAGAACCTCCTCCCGCTCCGTGGGGGTCGGCAGGTCCACCCAGAACAACTCCGAGAACCGCCCCTTGCGCATCAGTTCCGGCGGCAGGGACTCGACGTTGTTGGCGGTGGCGACGATGAACGCCGTGCCCTCCCGTTCCTGCATGAACGTCAGCAGAGTGCCCAGGGCGTCGGCGGACACCCCGGCGTCGGCCTGCTGCCCGGTGGCACCGGCGAGGGCTTTTTCGATCTCGTCAACGAGGACGACGACGCGGCCCAGCGATTCGATGACCTTGAGCGCCTTGCGCAGCTTGGCCTCCGACTCGCCGACGTACTTCGACTTCAGCGAACCCAGGTCGAGCCGCACCAGCGGGACGTTCCACGCGGCGGCGAGAGCCTTGGCGCAGAGCGTTTTCCCGCAGCCGGGGATGCCCAGCAGCAGGACGCCGGTCGGCGGCACCAGCCCGTAGTCGCGGGCTTCGCTGGTCCACGCCGATTCGTGCTTGCGAATCCAGTCCTTGAAGTTCTCCAGGGCACCGACGGAGTCCAGGCCACCGGCCAGGGGCTTCATCAGTTCCATCCCGGCCTGCTCGAACAGCCGCTTCTTCTCGCCGCTGATGCCGGCGGGGTTGATGGTGCTGTACTCGATGATCGACCGGGCGAACGCGCCCTGGATTTCCTGGCCGCTCAGGCCGACGGCGGCGTCGATGGCGGCGTCCCGGTTGCCGTTGCGGGCCAGCGCTCGGCGAACCTTGGTTTGCAGCTTGTTGGACTCCGGGGTGTCGGGCAGCACGTCGACGCACTGTTCGAGGATGGTGCTGATCTCCTCGCGGTCGGGCAGCGGCCAGTCGATCGTGGTGATCGAATCGCTCAGTTCCGGCGGCGGCGTCGCGGACGCCGACAGCAGGATGATGGCCTGGGCGACGTTCGGGTAGGTGCCCGACAGGCCGTCCGGTCGCAGCAGGTTCTGCAGCTTCCGCAGGGTGAGGGCACCGGCGACGCCTTCCAGCCAGGGGGCGAAGCCGCGGAGAATCCAGACGTTGCGGTCGGGGGCTTCGCCGTCGCCGAGCTTCTGCTGGCTGCGCTTTTCGATGGCGTCGAGGACGGCGTCGGGGTCTTCCGGAGAGTTGTACTCCCGGTTGCCGCGGAGGGCTTTTCCGTCCATCTCGGTGATGCCGTTGGCGAGGTCCCAGAGCAGCGGACGGTATCCGGCTTTGAGGATGGCGGGGAACAGGTCGAGTTCGGTGCGGTTTTCGTCGCGGGTGGTGACCCAGAAGTGGCACCGGGCCTTGAGGCCCATCGTGACCGTCTTGGCTTCGCGTTCGCCGCGGGTCAGGTTTTTCTTCGCGGTGTCCGGTTTCCGGACAGTGGACGGTGTGGTCATTTTCTCTCTCCTTGGGTGTCGTGGGTGTCGTGGGTGTCGTGGGTGTCGATGCGCCAGCAGTCCCGGCACAGCCATGCCGAGGACAGTCGAACCATGTGTGGCGCTGGGCGGGTTTTTCCGCAGTCCTCGCAGATGACGAGGGGGTCGTCCGGTTTCCGGACACGATTCACGGGCTTACTCTCTCTTTCTCCGTGGGGTGGGTGGGGAATGCGGAGGTCAGCTCTCGACCTCCAACTACTATTCTACGCCTGAAAGAGGCATATGTCAACGACTGTGACACACGTTTTCCCTGGTAGAAGGGGCAGAGCCAGGGATGCCGCTGTGGCGGCGGGCCAACTAGCGACCCGCCACCACAGCCAACACCCCCAGCGCCACGCACAGCGCCAGAAGCACCACCACCGCGGTGGCATCCCTGCGCCGGGCACGACGCTCCCGGGACACCGCGAACAGCAGACGCACCAGCAGATACCTCATGATGCGCTCGTTTCCTCGCGGGGGTGAATCTTCGGCAGGGACGGGATTTCCGTGCCGTTGCTGCCGCTTTTGTAGTACGCCAGCGCCTGGCGGCGCACCATCATCTCCTCGGCCCGGCGCTCACGGAACGCCTGGGCCTGCGCCGACCGCACCGGCTCCGTCTGCACGGCGACGCGGCGGGTCGTGGCGAACACCCGCAGCCGCTCGCCGGGACGGCGGCGCAGCATGTCACGCTGCGCCGCCGCCGGGGTGCTGTGGCGGCTACGGGTCTGCCAGTGCCCGTTCCAGACCTGAACCTCCCAGCACGGCTGGGTCGTCACGATCCTCACGGCATGTCCGGATTCCGGACAACGCCCACCGGCACGTCCCCCAGGCGGCAGAACCAGGAGATCGCCGCCGGGTTGCGCAGCACCAACTGGTCGGTGTCCACGTCGTACAGGTACGGCGACCCCTCGCACATCGTGCCGTCCCACCACACGGTGCGGACCTCGCCGGTCAGCGCCTGGAACTGGTAGACGGCGGCACGGCCACAGGCATGGCCGTCCACCGGGACACCCCACAGGGTGCCGACGAGGGCACCCCGGTGGTGGGGCTTGCGAACCCGCGAGTACACCCGCGGATTCCACGACAGATCCGTGACCGGCAGCGGATCATTCCAGTCGGTGCGGATTTTCATGACTCCTCCGTCAGGGCCGATGGCTTCGGTTTCTGGGTCGGGTAGATGGCGCTGAACCACGACGTGCACTGTTCGACGTAGACGCCGATTTTCTGCAGCCGCAGGCGCAACTCCTCCATCAGGTCGTACGCCTCGTAGTCCCAGTTGAACGCCGGGGCGTGGTCGCCGCCGTCGTGGGTGACGACCAGCAGCGAACCGAGTCCGTACTCCTCGCCGCGGTCCTCCCACTCCTGCGGCGAGTAGAACCTCCCGCCGCCGCCGTGGTCGGTCATGTCCTTCTCGCGCAGGAACGCCAGGATTTCCTCGGCGGCGGCGCGGCCACGGCTGCTGAGCCGGGCAGGGATGGGCCAGTCGGTCATCACGCCACCTCCCCCAGCATCGCCGCCCGCTCGCGGGCGGACGTGCCGCCCCATATGCCCCGCTCGCCGTGGATGAGGGCGTACCGCAGGCACTGGGCGATCACCGGGCAGCCCCGGCAGATGCGCTTGGCCTCGCGGCCACTGGAACGACCGTCGGGGAACCATCCCTCCGGGTCGGCCGACGCGCAGGCGGCGTCGGCCATCCACGGCTCGTTGTTGGCGATGATCATGCTGAAACCTCCTCGGTGTCGGTGTCCGGTTTCCGGACAGGGGGTCGGCTCAAGCCGGCGTAGCCCATCGGGTGGTTCACCGACAGGGTGTATTCGATGTCGTGGATGCGGACCTGGTACACCCGGTCGTCGCTGCCGAACGACGGACCGTCCGAACGGGTGTGGGCGTCGTCGGTCTCCTGCCCGTAATCCCACTGGGCCAGGTAGAACACCATCTCGTCGACACCCATGTCGGCGATCTTGGTGTAGTCGTCGCCCTGGGCGAACACGACGTCGACCCAGGCGCTCATCGGACGGCCCCCGCGAGCAGAAGCGCGGCGCGCATTCCGTCGAGGAACTTCGCGGCTTCCCGCGCCGTCCCGAAACCGGACAAATTCTCGACGCCGCTGGTGCCGGGAATGCCGTTCTGGACGGCGACAGCCCCGTAGGCGCGGTACAACTGCACCGTGTCGCTGCCCAGCAGGCGGTTGACGTTGGCGACTTTCTGGTCCAGCACGGCGCTGGTGATGCGCTGGGTCATCGGATCACCTGCCCGATGTTCTCGGGCACGACGCGGCAGGTCTTGCCGCTGCGGTCCATGTGGACGTGCAGGTAGAAGCGGCCGATTTTCACGACCTCGCCGAAACGGTCGCCCATCATCCAGCGATCCAGGTGCGGCGCCAGTTCGACGCGGTCGCCGACGGCGAACTGGTCGAGCAGCAGGTTGCCTTGCATGGCAGACCTCTCTTTCTTTCGTGGGATTTGTCCCCGGCTGGGGTGACCGGCCAGGGTGGCGTCCGGAAACCGGACAAACCGCCCTGGCCGACCATCGCGGCCGGTGGGGTTGCGACAGGCGTGGAGGACTAGCTGGCGAGGATGCTGGTGCCGAGCCGGTTGTCGATGGGGTTGCCGTGGGCGTCGCGGATCGCGCAGGACGGCGACAGGACGTAGGGGACGCCCCCGAGGTTGGTGGCGTGGGGGCCGGTGTGTCCGTAGTAGTCGGCGCACTGTTTGAAGTTGCGTTCGATGCGGTGGCCGATGTAGGCGACGAATTGGCAGGTGGTGGGGGACATGGTGAATCTCCGTTTCGTGGGGAAATTGTCCGGAAACCGGACGGGGGGCGGAGGCCCTCTCTCTCGACCTCCAACTACTATTCTACGCTTGACAGGCTCCTAGCACAAGGGGGCGGCCACCGCCAGAGCCGTCCGGAAACCGGACAAACACCGACGGCAGCCGCCCCGGACTTCCCGGGGTTCAGTCGCCGATCGCGAAACCGTCCACACCCCCACACCGGGCGCACTCCACCGCGTCGAACCAGGCGTGCTGCCGATACACCGCCGCATTGCTGCGGCAGTACCGGCACCGCGGCCGCGCACTGACGTAATGCGTCGGGCCGTCCCCGCCGTCGCCGCCCTCATGAACCCAACGGCCCAGACCCCAGCCCACACCCTTCGGGTGCGGCCGATGCACCACCGTGCGGTCGCAGGCGTTGCACAGCCGCACATCCGGCAGGATCGGCACGTCGATCGTCGGCAGGGTGCAGTAATTGCCGGCCCGCTGTCCGGCGAACGCCGCCAGCGTCGTCGCCGCGGTCACTTCCGGCCCTCCATCTCGTTCAGGCGGCGCACCTCGACCGCGAACTGGGCGACCCAGTGATCCTTGTTCGTGGTATCGCCGCGCTGCGCAGCGCGGCGGGCCATCTCGGCGGCGCGCATGATCCGCGCCTTCTGCCAGTGAATGCTGTCGGCCATGATTTTCCCTCTCTCTCTCTCTGGGTGATTGGAATTGTCCCCGGCTGGGGTGACCGGCCAGGGTGGCGTCCGGAAACCGGACAAACCGCCCTGACCGGCCATCACGGCCCGGAAACTACCCCTTGTCCTGAATGGCGGCGATCACCACCCCTGCGATGAAGCACAGCAGGAACAGGACGAACAACAGATCGAAGCTCACGGACGACCGCCGATCGCACCGGCGCGAACATCCTCGCTCCAGCGGTCGGTGGCCGCCTCCAGATTCACCTCCCCTCCGGGGTCTTCGACCCAGCGCACCGCGCGGTCCAGGGCCAGCGAAAGGCCCCGCGCGGTGTTGAGGTCGAGATAGATGGTGAGCGACCGGGTATCGACCCGCAGCAGGACAACCCTGCCGTCGTCGCCGGTGATCGTGGTGACCACGCTGCCGCGATCAGCGGCATTTATCCCGGTCTCCATCGTCGCCAGGCAGTAGGTGTTCTGGAACGGTATCTGCTTCATCGGCTTCCTCTTTTCTCTGTCGTGGAAACATCCCCGGCTGGGGTGACCGGCCAGGGAGGGCCGTCCGGAAACCGGACAAACCGCCCTGACCGGCCATCGCGGCCGGGTTTCACCGCTCCCAGCGATGGCAGGCGATCCCCTCCTCGATCAGGGTGAGCACCCGGTCGGCCCAGGCGTCGGCCTTGCGGTACGCGGCCTCGTTCCTGCCGCGGTGCAGCGACCGCAGGCGCATCGCCTTCGCCAGGTCGCGCTCCAACTGGGCGCGGCGGCGCATGTCGGCCTGCTCGAACCGGCCCACCATGCGCCCGTCGATGACCGGACGCGGCGGGTAGTCGCCGTACGCCACGAACACCGACGGCGCGGGCCGGGTCTCCGTGCGGTACGGACGCCGGGGCGCCGGCGGCCTGACGCTGGGCATCTGCGCGGGACTGGTCATGGGTCTCCCCTCTCTCTCTCTCTTGCGGAACAGCCGTGTGCTGCTCGACACCGCCCACGTCGCCACATGTCCGGAAACCGGACAGCAACGACGTGGGCGGCATCCAACGCACAGACGTCAGACGTGCTGCGGTGCCGGGCGGGCCGACAGCGGCAGCACCGGGAACGCGGCCAGCGCCACCGCGTACTGCGCCCGGTGGTGACCGCAGAGCAGCAAGTCACCGCTGGGCGTGATGACCTGGGCTTTCGCCGCAGCGCCGCAGCGGTCGCAGCGGTTCATGATGACCGCCTCTCCCGCACGTCGTCGCGGGCCGCGGCGTTCACATCGGGCACGAAGTCGATGACGATGCGGGTACGCAGGCGGTGCCCCGGCGGGCACAGCTCCATCATGGCGTGCTCGGCGTTGCGAATGTGCAGCGCCGTCTCACGCTGGCGCTTCTCGACCAGCTTGAAGCCTTCGCGCTTCGCGCGGTCGGCCTCGCAGTCCAGGGCGACGTGCAGGTCGAGGCCGCAGACCTCGAAACCGTACTCGTTGACCATTTTCTTCCCTCTCTCTCTCAGGGTGTCCCCGGCTGGGGTGGAAGGCCAGGGAGGGCCGTCCGGAATCCGGACAAACACCGCCCTGGCCGACCATCACGGCCGGAAAACTACGCTGCTGCCCGGACTTTTTCGGCGCAGTTGACAAGCCGATGACGCAGGAAGTCCACGTCGGCCTCGGCCGCGGCGAGTCGCCGTCGGCACTCGGTGACCTTGTCCAGCGCGATTTTCTGCTCGGCTGGAATGTCGTCCTCGGCCCACTCGGTGACCATCACCAGTTCGTCGATGGCGTCAACGAGGTCGAGGCGCAGGTCGATGAGCGCCGTGGTGGCGTCGGCGATTTTCGCCATGACGCGCCGCTGGGCGTCGGTGACGGCGGCGGTCATTTTTCGCCACCGCCGTCGCAGGCCCAGCAGAGGCCGTTGACCGTCATGGAGTAGCGGAAGCACTCCTCGCACGCCGCGAACGCCGTGATGATGTTTTTGGCGTCGGCGTGGTTTTTGTCCGGATTCCGGACAGGCCGCGATTTTTTCCCGACCAGCGTTTTTTCGCCGGGGAGATATTTTTCGTGGCGAGATTTTTTTCCGGCACCGCGCCGGTGGCTTGTCCGTGTGGACATGGGCCATCGTTCCTCTCTCAATCGTGGGGGTTGTCCGGAAACCGGACAGCGGCCCGGTCGGCCGCGCGGAGGCCCCTCTCTCGACCTCCAACTACTATTCTACGCTTGACAAGCTCCTAGCTCAATGGCACGCGCCACCAACCGACCAGCCCCGCGTATGACCCGACACCGGGCGCGCGCCGCCCCCGGCCCGACACCGGGGCGGCATATCGGCGGCGCAGTGCCGTGCCCGACACCGACAGCGCGGTGCCGTGCCGGTGCCGTTGCCGGTGCCGTGCCGGTGCCGTGCCGGTGCCGTGCCGTGTCCGGAAACCGGACAGTCCCCAACGGCGGCGTGCCGTGCCGTTGTCCGGAAACCGGACACCACGCGGCGAACACCACGCGGCGAACACCACGCGGCGTATCAGTGTGTGAACCGGGAATGGATTCACGGGGTGAATCCGGGGCGGCGACACACCGGGGCGCGCCCCCGAACCTCCCCGAACTCCGACACC
>Ga0233451_10001374_pt1 | contig 23382 bp, 27 predicted proteins | sample 011ome_29_FD_183052 | JGI IMG/M metagenome (GOLD analysis project Ga0233451, IMG submission 183052) | Coastal salt marsh microbial communities from the Groves Creek Marsh, Skidaway Island, Georgia - 011504CT (spades assembly) | ecosystem: Environmental > Aquatic > Marine > Intertidal zone >... | reverse complement strand
CATCATACTAATAGCAGTCTTGTAAGCAGGCCACGATACTACATGGGGCATAGGGATGACAACTTTAAATACTGGACATCTTACAGAACAGAGAATAACGTAGAGCGTGGTATTGCAAATAAAACTGCTCGTGGATCAAACTACATCGATGATGCGTCTCCATTTGTAGTGTATGACTCCCCAGTGCCAGCTAACAGGATTGTCGTAAAGATGCAAACCAACGTAGGCTCTGTTGACCTAGGAACATTCTCTAACAGTTCTGGGTCTATTAGTGATCCTCTTTTCGGAGATGAGAACAAGACAACTCCAGTAGAATGGTCTATTCAATACTTAAAAGATAACGTATGGGTAGAAGCAGCAGGATTTAATGCTAACACGACTAGAAGAAATGGTAGTGCTATTGTCGGTAGTGACGGATATGTAGAGCTACAGTATGGAGTCATAATCCCTAATCAGTATGTAGACATCTTTACATTTATGGGTGAAATTTCTTCAGCTACTCAGTTACCAGATGTTGGGTCACCAGGAGAGTCATACTACGTCAAGCCTTATGGCCAGAATATTGGCACCTTTTATATCTGGCTAGACACCACAGGAGCCTTTGAGCAGTTTACCCCTACATTTGGATGGCAGCTTGTAGACAGCGAAGAGCTATCCGACACTATTAATTTTGTAACAGAGTTGGTAGACCCACCTACCTACTATGACCAGTATTCTGGAAAGCAAGAGTATACAGAGTTTCAGTATATTTCTGGCCTAAGGGTAGTTGTTGACACTATGAACAAATATGACTCAACCTTTGACTTAATTGAAATGTCTCCTAGGTTAGTGGCAGATTTAACTGGAAGGACACTGTCCTTTAATATTACTAAGTCTGCATCAGATCTCGGAGCATCTGGCTTACCAGTAGGTCAGCTTCTAGCAGCTACTGGTTCGCTAAGCATATTTGACTACGACCTAGCATTTAGCAAGATAAATACTAATAGTATTGTTAAAGATTTTCTTACTCAGAATTTGCAGGTAAAGGTATATGATGTAATTAAAAATGTAGAAGGTTATAACTACTACGTTCCACTAAAGACAATGTATGTGGATGGCATGCCAGAAACATCTATCAGTGATAGGTCCCTAGAAGTTACCCTGAGAGACCTGTATTTCTATTTTGAGGGCATTTCAGCACCAGAGCTAATGATTCCTAACACATCTTTGAGCTATGCCATAGCGACTATGCTGGACTATGCTGGCTTTAGTAATTATACAATAAAGACTATTGAAGGAACTCCAGAGCCAATTATTCCTTATTTCTTTGTAGACTCTAATGAAACACTTGCACAAGTTTTGGAAAAGCTCGCTGTTTCTACGCAGTCGGCAATGTTCTTTGATGAGTACAACAACTTTGTCGTAATGACAAAAGAATACCTAATGGCAAGTGAGGAAGATAGGCCAGTAGACCTTAGCCTATACGGAAGCTCCGATGCCTCAAAGCAGGGGGTATACTCTAACCTTCCAGAAGGAACCAAGGCAAACATCATAGAGATATCTGCTAAGGATAATGTTGTATTTAATGACGGGCTTGTTCGCTATACATCAAGATACATTGAGAAGTCATCTCGTGATAGATCTCAGCAGTTTAGGCTAGCAAGAGATAAGAACTGGGTATACACGCCATCTCAGCTATGGGAGGTCACCTCTGAAGAGAAAGTTACTTCTAGCAACGAAGACTCAAAGAATCAGTCTGGCTATACGCTTGGGGCTTTTCCAATCAACTCTGACCTAACAGATGTAGAGCCATATGTAAACAATAACAGGATATATAACAACACTATTGATATCGGAGAGTCTGTCTACTGGATGTCAAGGTATAACGGCTACCTGTATGCCAACGCAGAAATTATCAAGTTTGATGCGGTAGAATACAATATCCCAGGATTGACTGACTCCGAGTCTGGAAACGGAAATGTTTGGATTACAAGCACTAGAGAGTATCAGAACTATTTTTCAAAAGTACCATTTAACGGCAAGATTTATCCAACTGGATTGGTACGCATCTATACAGAGCCAGAGTATGAAGTAGTAGACGGCAGGACAAGGCTCAAGGCTGGCACAATATCTAAAAATGGTCGTGGACAGTTTGGCACAGAAATTGCTTATCACTCAGCAGGACTAAATCCATACTGGTATGACAATGATAATGTGCGTGGTTGTGAAATGGAGTCAAGTCATATATTTGGAGTAGATGACCCAGAAGATATTCGTGCAAGTATATCTGGAATTAATTTGGTTACAGGTGCTGCAGGAGTTAATAATGCAGTTGGAGTCAGCACTTCTCGTAATGGAATTATTAAGAATTTCTTTGCATCAAACTTCCCAAAGGATGTAGACACTAATAAGCTATACACAACTCAGGTAGGAACCCTGCAGTCATCAGCACTGGTCATGACGGGAGGAACGTTTGCAAGCACCCAGAATCCTCTAAACTATCTTTCATATGTGTATAAGCCTCTTAACAATAGCTACAAGCACTTTGGAACTAGGGTTAGGCTTATTGGAAAAGTCGAAAACAATGAGACACAATCACAGACCCCATACGGAAGCATGTCAGTATATGCAGGTGTCAGCGGTTCTAGTGCGGGTATAACCTGCATGGTAAATCCAGAAACAAACAACGGATACTACATGGAGATCATTGCTCTTGATGCAATAGACACTTCTGAGCTAGCCAGCTCTGACTCTATGTTTAATGTTGTATTCTACAAGATTATGAAAGATGATGATACTGGTAAGGCAATCCCAGTTATGCTTTGGGGAGGCATCAGCAATATCGTAGTTGACTCTGGTGACTTCGTTGGACAATATAGAATGGTAGGAGAAGAAAACCCAAGCGTCTATGACCTTGCTGTTGAGTATGAGGATATTGGAAGCTTCCGCAGGTTCTACCTGTATATGAACAATAAACTAATTAAGGTAGTAGATGACGAGAGTCCTTTGCCTGTTTATAATAATATGGGTGTATTCGTGCGTGGATCAGCCAAGGCCATGTTTGAAAACATCTATGCTGTTGGCTTTAAGTATTCAGAGAATGCATCTAGAGCACTTGACCTTCCTAGCAAGAATGCTTTTAATGATGGAGAGGTCAGTGTTAGTGAGGCATTTAGAAAGTATGCTGTAAGTGGCATTGTGCAGTCTACAGCCCTTTCTGGTATTAGTCCTGCAGACGAGCCTAAGTATAACCTATACTTTGAAGAATTTGGGACAATTATGAGAGAGGCAGCCTACTTTAATGTTAGGTATGATAAGGCCTACCCAGCACTCTATGCAAGACTAACACCAACCTTTAACAGAATTAAGTCATATGTTGTATCTGGTTTCATGGCTGGTGCATATGGTGCAGAGTTCTTAGTATTTAATGCTACTGACACTACTATTACGCTAGATGAGAATAGCGGAAACTATCTGCAAATTCAGGGAATTACATTTACCCAAAAGTCGGATAATCAGCTAACCATGGACGACTACTATTCCAACAGAGGAGACCTGTCAGACCCAGTAACAGTAAACGGAGAGGTTACAATCTCACCGCTTACCGTAAAAGAAGAATTTAACAAGGTTAAAAATAGTAGGTCAAAGTATGGAAGACGAGAGTTTACTCTTGAAGGGGCATACATACAAAGCGAAGATGATGCTTACGCTATGATGGACTGGGTTGTTTCAAAGCTATCTAGCCCAAGGCTTGCTGTAGGTGCTAAGGTATTTGCTAACTCTACAATTCAGCTTGGCGATATTGTCTCGGTAGATTATCGAGATAACTCAGACCTGGACATGTTTATTGACTCCTCCAAGAGATTTGTTGTATATAGCATTAGCTATACACGAACCCCAAGTGGACCAGACATGACCGTATATCTAAGTGAGGTGGTATAGTGACATCAGCAGAGCCAGATATGCCATCGGCAATATCATCAAAAGTTTACAATGTAAAAGAGGCAACACCAGATATAATTATTCGTGAGTCTTCCGTAAATATAGATGAAGCAATGTTCGACATCTACTTTGAGCAGGTTGCAGCTCAAGAGATAATTACAATTGCAAGGCATGACACTGTTAATGGTCAGCCTATTATATATCAGCCAATCAAGAACTTGCCAGATCTTGCAATTAAGTATGGCCCACAATCAATTATTGCACTACAAAATTCTAGCAAAGCATTCTTTGATAACTTTGCAATCCGCCTTGAGAACTACATTCCAAATGAAGGTGAGGGTATTGGCGGAACAACTGTCTACATTGATAACGATAACGCACTTGTAATTGACCTTGTTAACCTGAAAGAAAATGAGCAGGTAGAGGTACAAATTCTAAAATCTGGAGAGATTAATAATGGTACAATATACTAGAGGTTTTTATGATAACTAACACTGGAAAAGATTTGCTATCCAAGTATCTGGTAGGCAATGTGCCTTCATATGCATCATACTTGGCATTTGGCTGTGGTCGTAGCCCACTGGGCACTTCTGACAGCTTTAATACAGAAGAGTATTCCGAAAGGCAAGAGCTAGAATTTGAAATGTTTCGTGCTCCTATCATTTCAAAGGGATACGTCACACAAAACTCTATAGATCAAAATGGGGATGTTGAGGTTGATGAGTTTGGCAACCCAGTTCAGTACACAGAGATTGTATTTACTTCTGAGCTACCAACTGCAGAGAGATACGAGATCACAGAGATTGGTGTTTACTCTGCAGGATCTAACCCAGCTGCAACCTCTAACCAAAGCAAAAACTTGTTTCTATTTAGCAAGACGGAAAACTGGGAGTACCACACAGAGGTAAGCTCAACAGATATACCAGAACACCCACAAGATCTTTATAAGCTGGCAGATGGAACTACACCAGAGGGTGCACTTGATAGCAGCATTAATGTCGCAGAGTCCGTATTCCAGGCAAATGCAGACGACATTGTTCTTGACAATGCTGTAAGGACTTCACGTAACGAAAGACCAAGATTCTTAAACAATGTTGTATTTATGTCAGGAGACTCTTGCTCAGTATATGGTTCTGGAGACGACAACCTTTATATAGATAATGACTCTGAATCTACAGAATATGACCCAAGGCACATTCACATTAACGGATCTACTTTTGACCTCGACAGGTACTCCCCTCAAGATGAGATGAAGCTAGCGTTTTCGGTAATCAATAAAAACGCAGACTCTACTTACCCAACAGACGTAAAGATCATTGTAGAATTTGCAACCCCAGAGGGATCTAATAACCCACAGTATGCTAGGTTTAAAACACATCTAACTGCAGTGTCTAATGACTTTGCAAATAACAGATATTTTGTTGTTACTAAGAAGCTGGAAGAGCTTGATAAAAGTCCAGAGTTTTCTTGGACAGGTGCAAGTATCGTAAAGGTTTATGCAGCAGCCATAGACTCCTCGACAGAATTTTCGTCAGACTACTACATTGCCCTAGATGCACTCAGGGTAGATAACGTAAGCTCACGCAGTCCAGTATATGGACTAACAGGCTATACGGTAACTAAAACAGAGTCTGGCCTTCCAATTATTAAAAATGCAAACACGACCAACCTTGTCGAGTTTAGATTTGCCATGGACGTGAAATAATGGCGGATTCAGGTATTAAAAAGATTGTTATTCCACAGTCAGATTTGCCTCCAATCAATAGTGATGAAGAGCGGTATGTTGTAAGATATCGTATTATTTCAGATGACCGCAACAGGGTATCACACTGGTCTCCACAACACCTGATAGCACCAAGCCCACTAGATGTTCAGGATAACTCAGGCATAACTCTTACATCTGCTAACGGAATGATTACCGTGCAGTGGGAAACTGAGCCAGGAGATACCTCTTCTTATGACGTATGGGTTGCTTGGGGGACACAGTCTGGAAGCACTGGCCTACCAGAATACAAAGCAACAGTTACGGGAAACTATATCTCACTTCCAATTCCTGCAAATCAAGTTTCAGTGCAGGTATATATACAGAATATGTCTGTTCCAAGAAAGCTGATGCCAGCACTAACAATAGCCAGAACTGCCATTGTTGATGTGATATAATTAATTATGGCCATTATACCGCTACCAGAAAGAGGACAACCTCTTGACCTTGCATATGTTTATTCTTTAGCAAATGCTGTCAATGATTTATCTGCACAGATCTCGCCTGCATCGTCTAAGACTACGACGGTGGACACTATCATTGGTAAGCAAACACTAAGAACAGCAGACACCAAAGTTATTGGCGGTATTAAAAGGGTCACGAACAACAGTATTGTTACAGCTGGAAACGAGAGCACATTCTCGTATGACTTTCCAGCAGACTTTAAATATGCTCCAATAGCAACTGCTACAGTTGTCAACGTTGGAGACACCCCAGCTGGTAAGGATGTTTCGGTGGTGCTTACGTCGATTACCACATCAAGAATTGAAGGACTCGTCAGGTTTGGCACTTCTGGTGAAGTGTCGGTATCTGTAAACATTATAGCAATCGGTGTTCCTAACTAGAGGTCACAATGGCACCCAATCCAAAACGTGGATACAGAACTAGGGAAGAATATAATGAAGCACCAGTTATCCCTGGAAATAAAAAGGTATGGTTTCTAAATGGAGATTTGGTACGCAGTCATCACATTAATAGGTCTAATGGAATTATGTCTGTTTATAATATTATTCAAGATAGAATTGAAAGCTGCTTACTCTCGGACTTTAAGAAAAACAGAGAGCGTGCTTACACAGTTGGAGAAACTGCTGATCTCGTAAACAGGCACAAGAAGTATATGCCACAGCTTGTCAAGCGTGGAGTAATCCCAGGACCAACAGGAAGCCAGAAGGGTGGCAGCACTGGCTGGCAGGTAAGAAGTTATTACTCAGAGTCGCAAGTTAAAGAGATTCGTGATATACTAGCTACCTATCATATGGGCAGGCCTCGTAAAGATGGCCTAGTTACAAATGACATAACTCCTTCTCCGCAAGAGTTGACACGGAGGATGGGAGATGGTATACTAACGTATACGAGAACTGAAGACGGAAGATTCATTCCAGTGTGGTCTGAATCTATTTAGAGAAAGAAACGGGTATGAATAACGAAGACACTAAGGTCAAGGTTGGCCTAGGATACACCCTTAATCTGGGTAACTTCCAGTCACTACGTGTTGACATCGAGGTTACAGACAGCAAGCGTGAGGGTGAGAACACATCAGATGCGTTTGAGCGTGTCTATGAGTTTGTTGAGAACAGGCTAACTGAAAAGGTTAAAGAGGCTTCTGCCCAGCTAGAGAGTAAGTAATGGCAGATCGCAAGGAGCGTTTTGCCTTGCTAAGCAGATACTCAAAGCTACATACACAAAAGTATGAGGCAAGGCCGCAAATTAATTTAAATGTAGAGCAGTGGGCATCCGATGCTCTTGTAGAGTCGTATGGACTCCAGGAGTGCTATGACCTGCTCGAATACTATTTTGAGGTGGCACAAAAGCCAACATGGAAATATTTTGCTAACTATGCACAAGATATCATAGACAAGCGAAACCAATATGCACAAGATTTAGAAGATCGTAAACAGCGAAGACAACAAGCAAAGAAGTGGTTAAGTGAAAATTAAGAAGAGGCGTTCATATGAGCAATACAGAAGCTAAGTTAATATCAGCAGTTCTATCAGACAAGCAGGTTCACGTTTTGCTACAGGCAAACGTAGAAAACCTTTTGACTACACACACAGATGTGTGGCAGTTTATTAGAAGCTACTACGAGAACAACCTCACAGCTCCACCAGTAGATTTAGTTATAGACAAGTTCCGTGACTTCGCACCAGTAGATGGCGTAGGTGCTACAAAGTATCACCTAGAAGAGTTGCAGCATGAGTTTATGAACACATCTCTTAGAGAGTTGCTAAAGACTGCAGCTACTGATGTACAATCAGACAAAGCATCGGAAGCACTTGAGATGCTTATCTCAAAGACTGCTGAGCTCAAGAAAAACTCTTCTGCTATTCGAGACATTGATGCAACAGATATAGACTCAGCAGTGGCCTACTATGAGCAAGTTCAGAAGCAAGCAGAGCTAGGCATAACAGGAATCAAGACAGGCCTTCCTGGGTTTGACGACTATCTTCCAGCAGGAATTCAGCCAGGACAGCTTGGGGTCTTCTTAGCCTATCCAGGTATTGGAAAGTCGTGGCTCTCCCTATACTTTGCAGTGCAAGCTTGGAAGCAGGGCAAGTCACCAATGGTTGTCAGTCTTGAGATGAGCGAAACAGAAGTTCGTAACCGTGTATTTACTATTATGGGAGATGGACTTTGGTCTCATAGAAAGCTATCTGCTGGTCAGGTAGAGATTGATGACCTCAAGCGTTGGCATGGAGAAAAGGTAAAGGGCAAGCCAGAGTTTCATATTATTTCTAACGACTCAGGTGGCGAGGTAACTCCTTCTGTCCTTCGTGGAAAGATTGATCAGTACAAGCCAGACTTCGTAATTGTTGACTACCTGCAGCTGATGTCTCCAAACCAGAAGTCTGACAATGAGACGGTGCGTATGAAAAACCTATCTCGTGAGCTAAAGCTTATGGCTATTTCTGAAGAGGTCCCAATTATTGCTATCTCATCGGCAACACCAGATGACGTTACCAAGCTAGACACTGTTCCAACATTGGGTCAGACTGCATGGTCTCGTCAGATTGCATATGATGCTGACTGGGTAATGGCTTTGGGACGTGGACCCAACTCAGATGTCATTGAATGTGTATTTAGAAAGAACCGTAACGGATTTATGGGCGAGTTTTTGGTCCAGGTAGATTTCGATAAAGGTTGGTATAAGTACCGAGACTTTGAAGATAACTAGTATAATAGATGCATGAAAACAGTACATCATAAGCCTATAAAAAGGTTCGGACTAGATGGAATCATACTAGACGATGCACAGATTGTCCGACTCAAGTCTGAATACATCAGGCTTTTATGGGTAGAGATGAGACTGAGTGGGTATGTACCAAGACTAGATATTGACTTAGACTTTACAATACAGTATAATCAAGAAAAAGAATATTTTGAATTCGAACTCTCAGTATACGGAGTGTTCGTAGGAAAAAGGAAAAGCGAATGGATAATAGGACTAGACGGCTCAAAGGCAATTCATACTCAGCCGAGCAAATCAAAAGAGTACTCGCAGGGAGTGGCCTCACGATTGAGGGCGAAGTAGATACAGACTATCTACTGTTTTGCCCTTTTCACCCAAACCACAGGACTCCTGCTGGTGAGGTAGATAAAGAGAGTGGCACATTCTTCTGCTTCTCATGCCACCACATTGCTGATCTTATTAGTCTTGTTATGCATACAACTGGAAGAACATATTTCGAGGCTGCACGATTTATTAAGAGCAAAGAGCAGCAAACCAGCATCGAAGCTGATATAAATAAGAAACTAGTTGTTAAGCCAGAATACACCCCATTTGACGAAATACTAATTCAAAGACTTAGCAGTCAGGCCTTGGAGTCTCCTAGGGCTACTAGATACTTTGCTGGCAGAGAGATCACAGAATCCTCTATGAAAAAATTCTTGCTAGGATTTTCAGAGAAACAGGATATGGTAACTGTTCCAGTTCATTCACCAACAGGAATTCCCGTAGGATTTGTTGGTCGTTCTATAGAAGGCAAAGACTTTAAGAACACGCCAGGTCTACCCAAGGGCAAAACTTTGTTTAACCTACATAGAGTTAAGACAGCAGACAAGGTATATGTTGTAGAGTCATCATTCGATGCCATCAGACTTGACCAGTGTGGAATCCCAGCGGTAGCAACCCTAGGTTCCAATGTTTCTAATTTTCAAATAGACTTGCTTCAAAAATACTTCAACAATATTTATGTTGTTGCTGATAATGATGAGGCTGGCGGTAACATGAAAGATCGTATCGTTGAAAAGATAGGGTCTAAGGTTACTGTATTACAACTTAATAAGGAATACAAAGACATAGGCGACATGTCAGACGAAGAAATAAAAAATCTTGAAATATCATTTGACAAGTCAATAGCCAATATGCTAAACTAAACAACACACAAATAGGAGAAAAAATGAGTGTAATTAAAGGGCTAAAAGATATCAATGCACTACTTGATAAGCCAAAGTATGAAGGAACAGGACAGAAGGTCCGCTGGGTAAAGCTAGCAGATGGTCAGTCCTCTAAGATCCGATTTGCTGAGGAACTAGACTCAGAGTCGGCACACTACGCAGAAGCTCGTGGGCTATCTGTCGTTATTGCACAGCACACCAATCCAAAGGACTACAGGCGTTCAGCTGCATGCTCTATGGATTCTGAAGGTCGCTGCTATGGTTGTGAGATGGCCCGTAAGGACCCTAAGAGTGGATGGCGTTCAAAGCTACGCTTCTACTGCAACGTGCTAGTAGATGATGGCCTAGAGGACCCATACATGGCAGTATGGTCGCAGGGTGTAAGCAAGCAGTCTGCATTCAACACTATTCGTGAGTATGCACTAGAGACTGGTAGCATCTCAAACCTAACATGGAAGCTAAAGCGTAATGGCCAGGGCACTGAGACCAATTACACTCTAATTCCTACTAAGCCAGATTCTGAGCCATTTGACTGGGGCAGCTTCGAGCTTTTCAACCTAGAAAAGGTTGTCCGTGAGATTCCTTATCCAGAGCAGGAGTCTTTCTACTTCGGGTTTGATTCCCCGTCTGTAACTGCTACCAACGTTGATTGGTAGGGGTTGCGTTGAGCTACAACGGACTTCACGTTCACACACATTACTCTCTGTTTGATGGCATAGCCACACCAGAAGAGTATTTGACTCGTGCCCAAGAGATTGGCATGAAGTCTCTAGCAATTACAGACCACGGTTCACTTTCTGGACACAGAGAGTTCTATCGTATTGCTAAGGAAAAAGGCATTAAGCCTATCCTTGGTATTGAGGGGTATATTACTAATGATCGTAAGGACCAGCGTGCACCAGATGTGCGTGACGGACTTCTAGACCTAGTATATAACCACATCATTGTTCTTGCTAAGAATCGTGTAGGACTTGAAAATCTAAATAAGCTCAACGAAATTGCGTGGACTGAAGGATTTTTCAAAAAGCCACGTTTCGACTACGAGGTGCTAGAGAAGTACTCAGAGGGACTAATCGTCCTTTCTGGGTGCCTCTCTGGTGCCTTGGCAAAGGCTATTGAGGCCGAAGAATTGGCAGAAGCCAAAAGAATTATTGAGTGGCACAAAAGGGTATTTGGTGAGGACTATTACATTGAGGTAATGCCACACAACCCACCAGAAGTAAATAAGCAACTAGTAGAACTAGCCGATAAGTATGGGGTTACTCCAGTAATTACTCCAGACTGCCACCACGCACATACTGGACAGAAAGAAATCCAGGAACTTAAACTAATCCTAAACTCTTATGCAAATAAGGTTGAGAAGAGTGCTACATACGAAAAGTCATTAAAGCATGACAACCTTATGGATAGACTTAACTATCTATATGGTGAGAGACAGATTTCATTTACAAACTTTGACATCCACCTACTATCTGACGAAGAGATGCGTAGTGCCATGGAAGCTCAGGGTATTGTCAGAGAAGACATGTATTCTGCAACAGAAGAGATATCTGAAAAGATTAAAGACTATGGCATTAAAGACCACCTAGACCTGCTGCCAGTGCAGTATCAAAATCCAGATGCAGAGCTTCGTGAGCTAGCAATGGCTGGCCTAGAAAAGCGTGGAGTCCTTTCAGATGACTATGTTGCTAGGCTAGATGAAGAGCTACAGGTTATTAAGGATAAAAACTTTGGCCCATACTTCCTAGTAGTTCGCTCTATGATTTCCTGGGCAAAGAAGGAAGGCATCATGGTTGGGCCAGGACGTGGTTCTGCTGCAGGCTCACTACTTTGCTATGCACTAGAGATTACAGACATTGACCCAATTAAGCATGGGTTGCTATTCTTTAGGTTTATTAATCCAGATCGTAATGACTTCCCAGATATTGATACAGATATCCAGGACTCACGACGTGATGAGGTTAAAGATTATCTTGTTAGACAATATAAGCATGTGGCATCTATCGCTACATTCTTGCAGTTTAAAGACAAGGGTGTTGTTAGGGATATAGCACGTGTGCTACACATTCCCCTAACAGACGTTAATAAAGTTATGAAGGTGGTGGACACTTGGGATGATTACTGTACATCAAAGCAAGCAGCGTGGTTTAGAGAGAAGTATCCAGAGATTGAAAAATATGGCGATCAACTTCGTGGGCGTATTCGTGGGACTGGCATACATGCTGCTGGTGTTGTTACCTCTAAGCATCCTATTTTTAGGTATGCTCCCATGGAAACTCGTACAGCTCCAGGCACAAAGGAAAGAATACCAGTAGTAGGGGTAGACATGGAAGAGGCAGAGCGTATTGGTCTTATTAAGATTGATGCACTAGGTCTCAAGACCCTGTCAGTGCTAAGGGACACCCTTGATATTATTGAGAAGAGGCATAAAAAGCAAATTGACCTCCTATCTATAGACACAGAGGACCCAAAAGTCTATCAGATGCTCTCTGACGGCTTTACAAAGGGTGTTTTCCAGTGTGAAGCTACACCATATACTAACCTGCTAGTAAAGATGGGTGTAAACAACTTTGCAGAGCTAGCAGCATCTAATGCCTTGGTTCGCCCAGGTGCAATGAATACTATCGGTAAGGACTACATCCTTCGTAAGCATGGTAAGCAAAACATTGCATACCACCACACGGTAATGAAAGAGTTTACTGCAGAAACCTATGGCTGTATCCTATACCAGGAGCAAGTTATGCAGGCCTGTGTTAACCTAGGCGGAATGTCTATGGTTGAGGCAGATAAGGTTCGTAAGATTATTGGAAAGAAGAAAGATGCTAAAGAGTTTGATCAGTTTAGGGAAAAGTTTGTTGAAGGTGCTACAAAGTATCTTGCTCCTAATGTCGCAAGGGATCTATGGTCTGATTTTGAAGCCCATGCTGGGTATTCGTTCAATAAGTCTCACGCTGTGGCATACTCTACGCTCTCGTATTGGACGGCGTGGTTAAAGACATACTACCCACTAGAGTTTATGTATTCTATCCTAAACAATGAGAAGGACAAGGATGCTCGCACAGAGTACCTCATTGAGGCAAAGCGTATGGGGATTAGCATTAAGCTACCACACATCAATGACTCAGACCTAGACTTTAAGATTGAGGGCCAAGGAATTCGCTTTGGACTTACTGGTATCAAGTACATTTCAGATAACATTGCAGAAAAGTATCTTGCTGCTCGTCCATTTAATTCCTATGCCGAGCTATCAGAGTTTACCAATGCAAAGGGTAATGGAGTAAACAGTCGTGCCTTAGAAGCAATGAGAAAGATTGGTGCAGCTACTTTCCCAGATAACCCTAGGAATGAGGCTGAGATTCGTGAGCACCTTTATGAGTATCTTAACCTGCCAGAATTTAACATCTCTGTCCCTCAGCACTTTTACGCATTTATTAATGATGTAGAAGAGTTTGAGGAAAAGGGTGCCTACGTTCTTATGGGTATGGTAAAGAGCATTAAGAGGGGCAAGGGATGGTCTAGGGTAGAAGTACTAGACAAAACAGGTAGTGTGGGCATATTTGATGACGAGCAGACTGAGATTGAGCCAGGAAAGACGTATCTGTTGCTAGCAAGCGACAATAGAATTGTTAGCTATGTCCCTATTGACGACATACCAAAGGCTGAGAATGCCTTAGTAAAATACTTAAACTACAAACAGCTTCCCTATAAAGACGACGAAATGTTCTTAGTATCATTCAAGTCCAGGGTAACAAAAGCTGGAAAGAAAATGGCGTACATGACTCTAGCAGATTCTGCCAGAGAGTTGCACCCAGTTACCGTATTCCCTACGCAGTTTGCAAAAGCATACATGACACTAAAAGAGGGAAACGCATATAAGTTTTCGTTTGGAAAGACGAAAGATGGAACAGTTATATTGGAGGACATTCTGTGACAACAATCGAAGAAGCTCTAGCACTGCTAGATCCTAAGCTTAGGAAAAACCTGGGTCCCGCAGTAGGTATTGCTACTACAAGCCAGCCTACGCCCAGCACAGGGCTTAACAGGGCACTAAATGGAGGCCTGCCGTATGGACGACAAGTCCTTATTTGGGGTAGTAAGTCTAGTGCTAAGTCATCTCTGTGTTTGCAGACTATTGGTATTGCACAAAAAGAAGGCAAGCTATGTGCCTGGATTGATGCTGAGATGTCCTATGATGAAGACTGGGCAGTAAAGCTGGGGGTAGACCCTGAGCAGCTAATCTACTCTCAGGCAAGAACAATTAATGAGATGGTAGATGTAGCAGTAGCACTAATCAACGCAGGGGTTGACCTTATTGTTATTGATAGTATTACTTCTCTTTTGCCTGCTATCTATTTTGAGAAAGACTCGTCAGAGCTAAAGCAGCTGGAGAATACCAAGCAGATTGGTGCAGAGTCAAGAGACTTTAGCAATGCATGGAAGATGATTAACTATGCTAACAATAAAGAGAAACCAACACTTGTTATAGCTATCTCCCAGTCTCGCAATAATATTAATGCTATGTACACACAGCAGCAGCCTACTGGCGGACAGTCTACAAAGTTTTACTCGTCCACGGTTATTAAGCTGTTCTCTTCAGAGTCAGAGAATCAGGCAATTAAGGGCAAGATTGCTGTAGGAGATAAGTTAATCGAAGAGAAGATTGGCCGTAAGATTCGTTGGGAGCTGCAGTTCTCAAAGACATCTCCTGGTTTCCAGTCTGGCGAGTATGACTTCTACTTTAGAGGCGACAAGGTTGGTATTGACACCATTGCAGATCTTGTTGATACAGCAGAGATGAACGGTCTTGTAGAGCGTACTGGTGCATGGTATAAGCTAGAAGACGGAGAAAAGATTCAGGGTAGAGATGCCTTTATTGAATATGTTAAGACTAACGAAGAATACCAGAATCAGTTGAGGTCAAGTTTAAATGGCTAGATATACAGTTGTTTACGGAGATTTTCCTTGCCATACTTGCAAGGAAGTGGTAAAATCGTTAAGACAATATATTGAGGAAAAAGAGCTTACTTGGGTATGTAGCCAAAAGCACATGTCCAAGGTAAGCCTTGACGTAAGGAAGAAAAAGAAGTGAGCGAGCGTGGAGAGATCAAACGCCTAAATGCTAAGGGTATTAAAAACTCAGGGCGTGGTATCAAGAAGGGCGATGCAACTTGGGAAAACTTTACAGTAGATTTTAAAGAGTATCCAAAAGGCTTTACCGTAAACCAGGATAACTGGGCTAAAGCTGTAACCGATGCAATTAAGAATGGCAATGACCCAGCAATTGTGGTTGTTCTAGGAGAAGGAAATAAAAAGACAAGGCTAGCGATTGTAGAGCTATCTCTACTTGAGCAGATTATTGAGGAATCAAAATGAAAAATATACTAATGCTAGATATAGAAACAACTCCAATTAAAGCATACGTCTGGGGGCTGTGGGATCAAAACGTAAGTATTGACCAGATTATTGAGCCAACAGAAATGCTATGCTTTGGTGCTAGGTGGCTAGGAAAGAAGCAGGTTATCTTTAAGTCCGTGCACCACGATGGCAAGAAGGCTATGCTGGAAGAGCTTCACAGACTTATGGACCAGGCAGACGTTCTTGTCGGATGGAACTCTGCAGCGTTTGACCACAAGCATATTAATCGTGAATTCTTAGAAAATGGCATGCAGCCTCCATCTCCAGTTAAGGACTTGGACCTAATGTCAATTACAAAGGCAAACTTCCAGTTCCCATCTAATAAGCTAGACTATGTCGCACAGCGACTAGGGGTAGGTGCTAAGGTTAAACACTCTGGATTTAAGCTATGGATTGAGTGCATGGAAGGTAATGACAAGGCCTGGAAAGAGATGAAGAAGTACCAGGTTCAAGATGTGAACCTTCTTATTGATCTGTATTATGAGCTATTGCCGTGGTTTGTAGGTAAGGGTAACGTTACTAGCACAGAGAAGCAAAAGATTCTAGAGTCTGAGTCCGTGGTATAATACTAGCATGAGTGATAAAATTACTGATGGCGGAATGTGGAACTATCTGACAGATATGTCAGAGTTTAAGAAAGAGCTCCCATTCTATGTTGATGACCTACTTTCTGAAGAGCAGGTGCAGTCATTAAATAGTATTTTTGATGAGCTGCTTGCTAGAGAGCCTGAATATTATCGAATGCCAGGGGACCAAGAAGAGTATCGTGGCAAAGATTGGTATGACCCTAAAAGGGTAGTGCACATGTCTAGGCAAATGCTAGAGTTTGAGTGTCCAGAGGATATTGAAAAAACTCTAGATGAAGTAGTCAAGCCAGTTTATCCAGAAGAGATTAAGCTTGCACACTACAGCTATATCGATTATGATTTGCGTCACGGCGAGGGTCGTTATGCACCATCATTGCCACCACATATTGACAACAGTGAAGACATCGTAACTTTTAATTATATGCTAGACGGCAATATTGATTGGGAGTTATATATTAATGATGTCCCATATACTCTTAGAAAAGGTCAGGCACTTGTTTTTAGTGCATTAAATATGCCACACTTTAGGCCAAAAAGGAAATGGAAAGAGGGAGAGTTTGTTAAAATACTAAGCTTTGACTATTCCCCACTTACAGATTTTAGGTTTACTGGAAAAGACTATGCCCTAGATCCACTTAAGTTTCCAGAAAGAGTAGAGCGGTATATTGAATCAGTAAACAATCATCCAAAGATGCAGTCAGCATGGACCCTTTATACAGAGCTAGGAATAGCAGAAGGAATTCCAGAAGGTCTTCACGCTGCGTTTGCAGACTAGTATTCTTTAGTGTATAATATAATAATGGACTTTAATTATAAAAACATTATCCTTAAGGATATTTTTAATGACCAAGAGATTACAGATATCTATAAGCATATAGAAGAAACACCAGAAGATAGAAGGCAATTGGTGGAGCAATTTTCTCACACAGCCTACCTTTCTTGGCTACCACAGCATGTTGTAGACACTATCGTAACTAGAGCACAGGAAGCGTCGGACAAAGAACTTGTTCTTCGAGAGCTTTCATTTGCAAGATATGAAAAGGTGCGGGATAACCTAGAGGTCAGACTTACCCCACATAGAGACGAAACGTTCAGAGAGCCAAGGGTAACTGTTGACATACAGCTAAAATCAAACATTGACTGGCCAATTGTCGTAGAGGGAAAAGAATATTTGCTTAAAGATAACGAGGCTCTTACATTTGCAGGAACTCACCAGGTGCACTGGAGGACCAAGAGGGAATTCTCAGATGGAGAGTTTATGGATATGATCTTCTGTCATTTTAGTGCTAAGGACTATGTTCCAGAAGAGCTTGGCCCGTTCCCAAGTGACCCATCTATGTATAGCGAACATGATAGGGTTATGAAAGCAAAAGCAGATTTTTGGACAGAAAAATATAACGAAAGCTAGAGGGTATGACGGATAAAACAACAATTGAATCAGTAAATGGTCTACAAGAGATTGCAGACTTTATGGGAGATGAAGAGCTTACACAGGCTCTTACAATGGTAGCCAAGCTTATTATTAAGCCAGATATTCCAATTCAGGTAGCCACCATTGAGATCGTAAGGTTGCAAGCAATTGCAGCCAAGATGTCTCTAAAGGCAACCTGGATGGTTAACGTAGAAAAAGGAGACAGGGCAAAGAAGAACATATACTTCACCGCTGCAGATGCTATTAATGAGCTAGTTGCAGCACTCAAGTATATTGCCCGATAATATGATGGCTAAGAATTTACTTAATGAGGTAATGCTCAAGGCAGAGCTAGCTGCCAAAAAGAAAAGCTTCCTAAATACCGATGAGCTAATTGAAAAGATTAACTCTGGGTATATCGTAAAGCGTGTTCCAAAACACACACAGAAGAAAACTTTTGCACCTAGCACCATCGCATTCTCTCATGGAGAGTGCCCAAGGTATTGGTACATTGCTTTTGACGGGGCAACCTTTGAAGACAATGCTGATGCTTATGGCGGTGCTAACATGACCAATGGAACCAAGTCTCACGAAAGAATTCAGCAGGCTATGGCAGATGCTGGAATACTAAAAGATGCTGAGTTTAAGATTACTAGTAATGATCCACCTATCTTTGGATTCGGAGATGTCATTCTAGACTGGGAGGGTAAAGACCTCCTGGGAGAAATCAAGACAATGCCGTCTGAGGGGTTTGAGTATCGTAAAGCAGCAGGTAAGCCAAAGCTAGGCCACCTAGTTCAGCTGCTTATTTACATGAAGATTCTAAATAAGACAGAGGCAGTGCTTATTTATGAGAATAAAAATAATCACGAGCTACTGGTTCTGCCAGTTGAAATAAGCGATTATTATATTAAGTGGGTAAACCAGACATTTGACTGGATGAGGGCTGTTCGTAAGGCATGGGTTGACAGAACCCTGCCAGAGAAAAACTATAGGTCCAATTCCAAGATATGCAAGACCTGTCCTGTTAGGGCAACTTGTGACGTGGCTGGCAAGGGAGACATAAAACTACTTTCTTTGGAGCCACTAGATGAAAAGCAAGCACTGTAGCTGGTGTGACCACATTTTCGAAACCAGCGTATCTTATCAAATTTACTGCTCTCCAGAGTGTCGTCAAGACGCAACTAGAGAGAAGATAGCTGAGCGGTATGTTCAAACTAGACAGCAACGCAGAATAGGCAAGGACAGAAGGTGCAAGTCCTGTGATAAGCCACTATCAATATATAATGATGATGATCTATGTGATATCTGTAACGTTAACCCTAAGGAAGTTCGTGCTGTGCTTCGGGAGCTAAAAAGGATGACTAAAGATGAAGAATAGGTTTTTCTCTATTGACGCAAGCACCAACAGTCTTGCATTTGCCGTATTTGAAGACAGCTCTCTTATGTCTTATGGCAAGATTAATTTTTCTGGCAATAACGTATATGACAAGGTTGCAGATGCGGCTCGTAAAAGTATAGCCTTTTTTGGTGAGTTTCCAGATGTTGACAATCTAATCATTGAGCATACTGTATTTATGAATAGCCCAAAGACAGCAGCAGACCTTGCTCTTGTCCAGGGTGCACTGCTTGGTGCAGCAGCTCAGGCAGGTATCAAGTTAGCTGGAGCGGTAAACCCTATCACATGGCAGAGCTACTTAGGCAATAAAAGACTTACCAAAGAAGAACAGTTTAAGATTACTCAAGACCATCCAGGAAAAACAAAGTCTTGGTATAAGAAGCTTGAGCGAGATATGAGAAAGCAAAGAACCATTAAGCTTATTGAAATTAACTATGACAGGCAAGTTACCGACGATGATGTCGCAGATGCAATTGGAATTGGTCACTATGCACACAACAACTGGGACAAGGTGGTTGACAAAAATGGCTAAAGCTGGTAAACTATATACAAATGAATTGTGGCTTCGTAAAAGATATCACTTTGATAAGAAGACACCAGAAGAGATTGCAAAGGAGTGCAAGGTTAGCGTAGAGACCATCTATGTATATCTTGCCAAATTTGGATTGAGGAAATCACGCAGATGACACAAAATGATATCGTAAGGGTATGTACAGATATCAGCATTATGCTACAAGAAAAGAATATAGCATATGGTGATTCGGCATTGGATCCTGTTCGTATTTTTTCTAAGTCAAGCCCAGTAGAGCAGCTCCTGGTACGCATTGACGACAAGCTGTCTAGGTTTGCAAGGGGAACAGACTACCCTGGAGATAATGACATTGATGATTTAATTGGATACCTTGTACTATTAAAGATCGCTAAGGAGAGACATGGGTAGGCGTAAGCAGGTAGTTATACAGCCAAGTGGACTGGAGACAGTGCCATATATGGAAATTGATGGCTTTGCTATCAATGCAGGTGATATAATTAAAGTAAAAGGTGAATACGGAACTAAGTTTAAATTTAAAGGAGTTACCACTAACACCCTTACTGGTGCAACATGGGTAGACTGTTTTGAGATTTTTAGGGGAAAGGCCCAGCAGTTCCGTGCCTTTAAGGAAGATCGCATAAAGCGAGTTCCGCAAAAGGGAAAGAGAGCAAGGCGTGTCAACTGAGGAAGACCTAATTGGTCATCTAGATGAGGTAAATAAGGTAGTCGGCGAATACCTGAAAGGTAGTGAGCCAACAAAGATATCCAAAGAGCTGTCTATACCAAGACAGAAGGTTGTTGCCTATCTAAATGAGTGGAAGGCTATGGCTGCAGACAATGCAGCTATTCGAGCACGGGCCAAAGAGGCACTAGTTGTAGCTGATACCCACTACTCAAAGCTGATAGAAAAAGCTTATGAGGTTATTGACGAAGCTACCATGACAGCTAATCTAAATGCTAAGTCTGGTGCCATCAAGCTTGTTATGGACCTAGAGTCTCGTAGAATTGACATGCTACAAAAAGCAGGCTTGCTAGAGAACAAAGAGCTAGCAGAAGAGATGTTAGAGATTGAATCACGCCAGGAAGTTCTTATTGGAATACTAAAGGATATTGCTGCAGAGCATCCAGAGATTAGAGACAAGATTATGAGCAGGCTATCCTCCGCAATGAAGCAGGGGCAAACAGTTACGGTGGTATCTGAATAATGTTTGATGATTTCCTCGATGCCCTCAAGTCTGATATCTTTGATGAGATACCAGTAGATGCTAAGACATTTGTCGAGGGAGAGGACTATCTAGGACAGCCACCACTTTCAGATACACAGTATGATATCGTAAAGGCTATGAGCCAGATATTCCGTAAAGAAGATCTGATTGACATGATGGGCACTGAAGAGGGGTCTCGCTATTACAATAAATATACTAAGAATGAAATCATTCTCCAACTAGGAAAGGGAAGTGGTAAAGATTTTACATCAACAGTTGCGTGTAGCTATATCGTTTATAAGCTATTGTGTCTTAAAGACCCTGCTCGTTATTTCGGTAAACCTAGTGGAGATGCTATTGATATTATTAATGTTGCCATTAATGCTCAGCAGGCCAAGAACGTTTTCTTTAAGGGCTTTAAGAGCAAGATCGAACGGTCGCCTTGGTTTGCTGGCAAATTCTATGCTAAAGCTGAGAGTATTGAGTTTGATAAGAGTATCACTGTCTATTCGGGACACTCTGAACGAGAATCCCATGAGGGCCTCAACCTTATTCTGGCAGTACTGGACGAGATCTCTGGTTTTGCTAACGAGGTTGGCACAGGCAATGACCAAGGCAAAACTGCAGATAACATCTACAAGGCCTTCCGAGCCTCAGTAGACTCTCGTTATCCAGATTTGGGCAAGGTCGCATTGCTCTCATTCCCAAGGTACCCAGGAGACTTTATCTCTCAACGTTATGACGATGTAATCGCAGACAAAGAGGTAGTTACAAAGACACACACCTTTGTCATGAATCCAGACTTGCCAGAGGATCAGGCTGGCAACTCTTTGACTATTGAGTGGGACGAAGATAGTATTATTAGTTATAAGTATCCAGGAGTATTTGCCCTCAAAAGACCAACATGGGTAGTAAACCCAACTAGAAAGATAGATGATTTTAAGCTAGCATTCTTTACCGATATGGGAGATGCTATGCAGAGATTCGCCTGCATACCAACGTTTGCCTCTGACGCATTCTTTAAGCAAAGGGATAAGGTGCAGCAGGCTATGTCGATTAGAAACCCAATAGATAGCGTGCGTCGTTTTGAAGAAACGTTTAAGCCAGACCCAGACAAGGTTTACTATGTTCACGCAGACCTTGCTCAAAAGCATGACAAGTGTGCTGTGGCTATTGCTCACGTAGAGAAGTGGGTAAACATTCAGGTAGTCAAAGACTATGAGCAGATTGCACCAATTGTAGTTGTGGATGCTGTTGCTTGGTGGGAGCCAAGGATAGAGGGACCAGTGGATCTTTCAGAAGTAAAGCAGTGGATTCAAAACTTACGCAGACTTGGATTTAATATCGGGCAGGTAAGCTTTGACAGGTGGCAGTCCTTTGATATCCAGAATGAGCTAAAAGCTATAGGAATGAGAACAGATACTGTCTCTGTAGCAAAGAAGCACTACGAGGATATGGCCATGCTTATCTATGAGGATAGGCTAGTCATGCCAGCCATTGACCTGCTATTTGAAGAGCTTACAGAGCTAAAGATTGTAAAGCAAAATAGAGTAGACCACCCACGCAAATCGTCTAAGGACTTGGCTGATGCCGTCTGTGGTGCTGTTTATGGAGCTATCTCTCACACGCCTCGTAACATGAACGATCAAGTAGAGATTCATACATTTAGGGATAGACCTAAAGATAATGTTGCAGAACCTCCTAAAAACGTGATACAATATAAGCCCAGTAAAGAGAAAATAGAAGAGTATTTGGCTCAATTTGATGTCATTTAGAAAGCGAGGTATTGGTGTCACTACCAATCCGCCTTGTTTACTTTTCTAATGTTTCAGAAAATACTAAAAGATTTGTAGAGAAGGTAACCAATAATGGAGTTCGTATCCCAGTTCGTTCTAGCGATGCTAGGGACTTCAGCGTGGATTTCGAGTATGTATTGGTTGTGCCAACCTACGGTGGCGGGGCTGAAGGTCCTGCAATTCCAAAACCTGTAAGGGTTTTTCTTAACAATCCTGCCAATAGGGATTTATTGCGTGGTGTCATAGGCACTGGTAATACAAACTTTGGCAAACATTACTGCAAGGCAGCGGATATGATTTCTGCTAAAACTGGCGTACCTATTATTGCCAGGGTAGAAATCACGGGCACGCCTTCAGACATAGAACTAGTAAAACAAAGGTTGGAGATACTATATGGAACAGGTTAGCTACCACGAGCTCAATGCAATGCTTAATATGTACGATGCAAACGGAAAGATTCAGTTTGACAAGGATAAGGAGGCAGCTAAGCAGTATTTCTTACAACACGTTAATCAGAACACAGTATTCTTTCACAGCATTGAAGAGAAGCTAGAGTATCTAGTAGATAATGATTACTATGACAAGGCTGTTCTTGACCAGTACTCGCCAGAGACACTAAAGGACTTGTTCAAGCATGCTTACTCATATAAGTTTAGATTCCCAACCTTTGTGGGTGCTTATAAGTTCTACACCCAGTATGCACTAAAGAATTTTGCTGGAGACAGATACCTAGAGCGTTTCGAAGACCGTGTCGTAATGAACGCACTGATGCTTGCTCGTGGCGACAAGAAGTTTGCCAAAGACATTATTGATGAGGTTATCACTAATCGTTTCCAGCCAGCTACTCCAACATTCCTGAATGCTGGTAAGAAGCAGCGTGGAGAGTTTGTGTCCTGCTTCCTGCTACGTGTTGAAGACAACATGGAGTCTATTGCTCGTGCAGTCTCTTCATCCCTACA
>Ga0233451_10001367_pt1 | contig 23479 bp, 19 predicted proteins | sample 011ome_29_FD_183052 | JGI IMG/M metagenome (GOLD analysis project Ga0233451, IMG submission 183052) | Coastal salt marsh microbial communities from the Groves Creek Marsh, Skidaway Island, Georgia - 011504CT (spades assembly) | ecosystem: Environmental > Aquatic > Marine > Intertidal zone >... | reverse complement strand
CCATGGGAATGACGATGGTGTTTGGGCCACGTCAAATGACCACAGGCAATAACCCATGATCGTGACCGATGCTGCAACCCCCCACACAAAGCGCAGGTATCCAAGGGTGTAGCCATCGAGTGACTTACGTCGTGTGGCACTGATGCCTTCTGTTTCTTCTTTTTTCAATTCGCTGTATCGCTTGCCTGCCGCCATGAATAGTGAGCCAAAGCCAGCCACGATAAGGAACCAAGTCGAAATAGGTAGGTCAGACGCGGCGCCACCTGCAACAGCGCGCAGTAAAAATCCAAGTGACAACAATGCGAGTTCAATGACCGGTTCATGTTTTAAAAACAGTGAGTAGGAAAGTGTGAACACGGCATAGGCCAGAACAATTCCAGCCAGTGCCGGTTGAATTAAATATGAACCTATGAGCGAAAGTGCAGCCAACACGATCGCAATGGCTATAGCCATCGGTATGGAGAGTTCACCAGCGGCAATGGGCCTGCGAGACTTCTCGGGGTGAGTTTTATCGCTCTCAACATCTCGAGCATCGTTGACCAAGTACGTTGCGCTGGAGATTAAACAGAAGGCAACAAAGGCCCCGATGCTCGGCCAGAAAACATCGGGTTGGAATATTTTCCCCGCAGCTAGTGGAGCGGCGAAAACCAAAACGTTTTTGGCCCACTGACGGGGACGCAGGGCAACAACTACTGCGATCGGTAGTGATCTGTGCTTGACAGTGTTGTTCATAGCACCGCTCTGTTCACACGAGCGTCAGGTTCAGTGTCGCCAATAATGCGAGCAATTTGTGGTACTACCAAGAACCATGTGATCACGTGGGGAACTGACAGCCAGATGGCCGTTGACACCATTTCAGCGCGCATGATGGGGAAGGCCAATGATGAGATTGCAATGAGTGTTCCGGCCCAAAAGACAATTCGGCGAGCGTGCGCGCGCCCTCGAGCCAGTAATGCGGCCATAGCGCCGGCCTCAGCCGCGGCCAGCGGTACAACTGCAACTGCAATCCACGTGATGAAAACGGGAATTCGATCAGTTTCCACAATCATGGGAACCCCAATGAGCCTCGCGAAACCATAAACAACAAGACTCAAAAGTGATGACCAAGCACCGGTGACAAGTCCGGCATAGGCCAGAAACTTGGGCCCCGGATCCATGGATGTCGCAGGAGCAATAGGTGTTTTTGACCCCAACCAAGCCGGCTGAGCAGGATCGGATCCCGCGGCCTGGCCTTCAGTTGTCAACACGACCCTATTCTGCTCAAATGAGACGCCCTACAGGGAAGCGACCCTCAAGAAATTTCAAAAATCTTGCTAGTCACGCAGCATTCGGCGCAGGATCTTGCCGGATGCACTCTTGGGGACTTCATCGATGAATACGACGTCATGGATCACTTTGTAGGTCGCAACGTGACCTTCCATGAAAGCCGTGATGTCCGCCGCCGTGACTTCAGTTCCTGGCTTGCGCACTACATAAGCGCGTGGAATTTCACCGGCCTCAACATCAGGCACCCCAATGACTGCTGCATCGGCAATATCTGGATGAGTGAGTAGAAAAGCCTCAAGTTCGGCAGGAGCGACCTGGAAACCCTTGTACTTGATGAGTTCCTTGAGGCGATCCACAATGCTGACAAAGCCTTCGCTATCTATCGTTGCGATATCGCCGGTCTTTAACCAACCCTCGGAGTCAATGGTGATCTCCGTGGCCGCGGGATTATTGAGGTAACCCGTCATTACCTGAGGTCCACGGACCCATAGTTCACCAACACCACCAACACCTTGGTCTTCACCTGTTTCAGGATCAACGATTCGGCTCTCAGTGTTGGGGGCCGTGATACCAACGGTCCCTGGCTTATCACGACCCGCTGGAGAGATATGGCTTACGGGTGAAAGTTCAGTCATGCCAAAACCCTGAACCACATCGCAGTCGATACGTGCCGCGGCTTCTTGACCGAGCTCAGCGCTCAATGGTGCTGCACCGGAAAAAACCTGCTTCAAACTTGACAGATCGTATTGATCAACGAGTGGATGTTTGGCAAGAGCCAAAACAATAGGTGGCACGGCAAAGAAGCGAGTGATTTTCTTGTCTTGAATAATTCCTAGAGCCTGCTCGAGGTCAAATCGAGGCAAGGTCACAATTGTCGAACCTCGTGAAAGAAACTCATTCATAAGTACCTGCATGCCATAAATGTGAAAGAACGGAAGAACGGCAAGGACAACTTCGCCATCTTCAACTTCCAGTGCATCTTCAACTTGTGCCAAGTTAGCCACCAGGTTTCTGTGTGTCAGCATGACCCCTTTGGGCAACCCAGTGGTTCCTGATGAGTAAGGCAACACGACAATCTGAGTCGCTGGGTCAATATCGACCTGTGCAATGGGTTGACCAAAAAGTTCAGTGAATGCAATCGTGCCTTCAATTGGTTCACCAATGATGGCGATATCTGTGACACTCGTGGCCTCAACGGCAACTTTGGCTGTGTCATAGAAAAGTCCAATAGTGACCAAGAGTCGCGCTTGCGAATCATTGAGTTGGAATCGAACTTCGTCTGCCGTGTAAGTCGGGTTAATGGTGCTGACTGCAACACCCGCGACCGCTGCGCCATGAAAAACGATGGCGTATTCAGGAATATTCGGAGCCATCAGCGCGATCGTGTCTCCCTTGCCCAATCCACGAGCGGCAAGACCCCCAGCAAATGCGTGAATCATGCCCTTGAGCTGCCCATAGGTATATGAGCGGCCAGACGGCCCATCCACCAGTGCAGGCCGATCAGGGACACGGTCAGCCTCACGCAATATGTATTCGCCTATAGAGACATTGGGAATCTCAACTTCGGGGAGAGGGCTCTTGTGAATGATTTGACTCGACATTGGTGGCGCCTTTCTGTCACGATCAATTACCGGTGCAGGACTCAACCCCCAATCTCAGAAAAATCCTCCGGATCGGTAGTTATTTAGGCTTGAGTGTCTCAGGAACCGAGCAATCGTGGGGCAATTCGACAAAAATCACAAATTTTTCTGAACTTGCGCTTGCAAAAGTTGCCACGGGGCTCCATCATTGTTACTGACGGGTAACTTAGCCCGTCTCAGGCACACTGAACTGCATCACATGGGAGACGCTATGTCGCATTACAAGAGCAACCAACGAGACCTCGAATTCAACCTCTTTGAGGTATTCGGTGCTCAGGACCGAATGGGCAAAGGCCCATTCTCTGAGATGGATGTCGACACCGCGCGCGATGTTCTCGATGAAGTAAATCGGCACGCAGTAGGCGAACTCGCGTCGACTTTTGCCAGCGCAGATCGCAACCCCCCTGTCTACGACCCAGCAACCAAGTCCGTCACCATGCCTGAGGATTTCAAAAAGAGCTTCAAGGCACTCATGGACGCAGAATGGTGGCGCCTCGACCTCCCCGAACACCTAGGTGGCACCGGAGCACCCCCATCACTGCGTTGGGCAGCCAGCGAACTTCTCCTCGGCTCAAACCCCGGCGCATACCTGTTCATGAACGGCCCGGGCTTTGCCGCAATCCTCGACTCACTCGGCAACGACGATCAAAAGCGCTGGGGAGAGCTCATGATCGAAAACGGTTGGGGAGCATCAATGGTGCTGACCGAACCTGATGCAGGCTCCGACGTCGGCGCTGGCCGCACTAAGGCTGTTGAGCAGGCTGATGGTTCATGGCACATTGAAGGCGTTAAGCGTTTCATCACGAGCGGCGAGCACGACATGGCGGACAACATTGTTCACTTGGTGCTCGCTCGCCCCGAAGGTGCAGGACCTGGCACCAAGGGTCTCTCCCTCTTTGTTGTTCCTAAATTCCACGTTGACCTTGCAACCGGCGAGATCGGTGCACGCAACGGTGTGTATGCAACGAATATTGAAAAGAAAATGGGTATCAAAGTGTCAACAACATGTGAGTTGACCTTTGGTGAAAACGAACCAGCCGTTGGTTGGCTGGTCGGTGATGTCCATGATGGCATTGCTCAAATGTTCAAAGTTATTGAATCTGCCCGCATGATGGTTGGCACGAAGGCGATTGCAACTCTGTCCACCGGCTACCTCAATGCTTTGGAGTACGCCAAGACTCGCGTTCAAGGTGCCGACCTCACGCAGATGACAGATAAGACGGCACCACGCGTCACCATCACCCATCATCCCGATGTTCGTCGTTCGCTGATGCTTCAGAAGTCATACTCAGAAGGTCTGCGTGCACTGATCGCCTACACCGCTTACTGGCAGGACCTGATCGAAATGGGTAAGGCTGGTGACACCTCTGTTGATCTTGACATGGCAGAGCGCATCAATGACCTGCTACTGCCAGTCGTTAAGGGTGTTGGCTCCGAGCGCTCCTATGAAATGCTCGCGGTTTCATTGCAAACATACGGTGGCTCCGGTTACCTCCAGGATTACCCCATTGAGCAGTACCTGCGCGATGCAAAGATCGACACCCTCTATGAAGGAACGACTGCTATTCAGGGTCTCGACTTCTTCTTCCGCAAAATGGTGCGCGATCAATTCAAGTCGATCAGCTTCCTTGCTCAGGAAATCACCCAGACCGTTAAGGGTGATGAAGGTTCCGGTCAACTTTCAGTTGAGCGCGAACTACTTGGCCAGGCATTGGAAAATGTTCAAGGAATTTTGGGAGCCATGGGCCAGTGGGCCATGGCATCACAGGAAAACCCAACCGAAATTTACAAAGTTGGCCTGAACTCAACCCGACTGCTTTTGGCATCCGGCGACTTGATCATTGGTTGGCTCCTGGTTCGCCAGGCTGAAGTGGCACTTGCTGCTCTGGCCAATGGAGCAAGTGAGCGCGATATTCCCTTCTACACGGGCAAGGTGGAAAGCGCACGCTGGTTCGCCCGTAACCGTCTCCCACTCATCGCTGCCGAGCGCAGCATCGCTGAAGCAACAACCGGCGAAATCATGGAGATCCCTGAAGAAGCGTTCTAAACAATTTAATTCGCGCGCTTTCCCCAAACGTGGGTGAAAGCGCGCGAATTTTTGTGCACCTGCGACACTGGATCCATGAATGCGGGAGTTGATTTTGTTGCTCACGTAGGTGCCGCCGCATCCGATGAAAGTTTCCCCGCCCTGTTTCTCGAGTTTGGCTCCCTGCTTTTGGTCCTTGGCCTGCTGGCCATGTTCGCTCGCAAGTTGGACATCTCTGCCATTCCGTTTTATCTCATTGCAGGATTGATTCTCGGTCAAGGTGGGTTTGATGTCATCGATCAAAGCAACAGCTTTGTGCCAACACTCGCTGAACTTGGAATAATTCTTTTACTTCTGCTTCTCGGCCTTGAATATTCCGGGCGTGAACTCGTTGACACGGCACGTGCGCAAAGCAAGTCGGGCGCTATTGATCTGATAGCAAACTTCACCCCTGGAGCACTCTTCGGATTTCTGCTTGGGTGGGGGCTTCCGGGAGCCGTCGCACTTGGTGGTGTGACCTATATTTCGTCATCAGGCATTGTGTCCCAAGTTGTTCGAGATCTTCGCTGGCGAAGCAATCCCGAAACAAAACCTGTCGTGAGTGTCTTGGTTTTAGAAGACCTTGTCATGGCCCCGTACCTACCAATTCTGACAGTCATTTTGACTGGAACTGGCCTTGTCACAGGGCTTATCAGCGTTGGTGTTGCACTTATTGTCGTCGCCATTGTCATTGTGATCTCAATAAAGCGGTCCAATGCCATTCAGCGACTCTTCAATGCCAGTGAGCCTGTCGGCCTACTTCTGGTCGTTTTCGGTGCCGCCGTGGCTGTCGGTGGCTTGGCTGGGCTCGTTGATTTCTCTCCGCCTGTAGCGGCGTTTCTCGTTGGGCTGCTGCTCACGGGAGAAATCGCTGAGGTGGCTCGGCGACGCCTTGACCCACTCCGTGAACTTTTTGCCGCCATCTTTTTTGTGTACTTTGGTTTGAACACCGATGTCAGCGAAATCCCCAGCATGCTGCTGCCAGCGGCCATCTTGGCCATCATCACAATCGCCACTAAATTCCTCACGGGCTGGTTTGCGGCGAAAACGGTGTCAAAATCCACCATCTCCCGTTTGCGAGCCGGTGCTTTGCTCAGTTCACGGGGCGAATTCAGTGTGATCATTGCTGGGCTTGCGGCCACGAGCACCTTGCTTCCTTCGAGTTTTCAGGCTTTGGTGGCCGGATACATCCTCCTCACCGCCACCGCCGGGCCGATTCTCGCTCGCTTTGCTGAAGGGGTTGGCTGGTGGTGGGACCAAAGACCAGGGGTCGTACCCTCGTAATTGTGAAAACCATGGGGAAATCCAGTGTCTTGGCAGTCGTTTCAATGTTGCTTTTCTTTGCAGCTCCTGCCGCAATTCATGCCCATGCTGAACTCACTTCGAGCAACCCGGCTGACGGCAGTGCGTTGGCACAGGTTCCGGAAACCGTGGAGCTAACTTTCAGTGAGGATCTCCTCGCTGACACTGTTGAAATTGCTGTCACCGACTCGACTCAAACCTTGGTAGATAACATCTCCGTTGCAACGGATCGGAACACGGTCACAACAACTTGGCCCACTGATCTCCCAGGTGGCGAATACAAAGTGGCCTATCGAGTTGTGAGCAACGATGGACACCCAATTACTGGCGTAATTAGTTTTAGTTATCCGGAAACTGTCGCAACTGAATCAGAGCCCAGTACTGAGGCAACCACAGAAGACTCCCCAGCCGCCGTGCCCTCGGATCAATCCAGCACAGTTCAGGACACACCAGAGCCTGAATTGATTTCAGTAGAGTCCACGGACGATGAACCAACCTCAGGAATTTCTCCAATCTGGCTGATCATTATTGGCCTTGGCATCGGCGCCGTGATCGGGTTTGTCATGCTCAAACGCGGTGCATCACGAGCATCAAAGAATTGATTGGCCAATGAAGGTCACGGTTAGCGCTGGAAAGGAAACATCCAAAGCGCGCATTTCACTCGTTGGTGCGCTGTTGGTTTTTCTGGCCGTGAGCACTACCGCTCTCGGACTTGTAATTTCCGGTGGCGCCTACGCGCCCGCACCCGTTGGAATCTCAGACCCCGGGCCACTTGTCGTGTGGGGCTCAGTTCTCTTGCGAGTACTGACGGACATTGCAGCGGTAACAACGATCGGGTTCCTCATTGCTGCTGCATTCTTGGATCCGTCGGGTAAGGACGGTGTGCTCTCACATGCTGGCCGCAAAGATGTTGTTCGTGCATCAAAGTCCGCTGTTGTGTGGATGTTTCTAGCCTTGGCGCAGACCATCTTCTTACTCGCCAACGTACTCAGCTTGTCACTCACGCAAACACTTGATCCAACGGTCATTGGTACCTATGTCAACGAAGTTCCCGCAACGCGGGCACTAGTTGCTGCCGCCATCGTTGCGCTTGTTATAGCCCTCGGAGGCTATGTAACAGCGACGACAGGGGTGAGCGCTGCTTGGCTCGCGCTCGCTTTGATTACTGCCTCTCTACCCGCACTCGCCGGACATGGTTCCGGGTCTGGTGATCACGCTTTAGCGCTCACCGCAGGTGTCGCACATGTCATCGCTGCAACGTTGTGGGTCGGCGGTGTCTTCGTTCTTATACTTCACGCGCTGCGCAAAGACATTCCAATCCAAAGGTCTCTGCAGCGCTTCTCACCAATAGCCCTCACAGCCATCGCACTGCTAGCCCTCAGTGGAATCACCAACGCCTACACCAGATTAAATTCCGCCTCAGAGCTTTTCACAACTGGCTACGGGCAAGTTGTCACCATGAAAATCACACTGATTGTCGCCCTAGGAATAGTGGGATGGCAGCTTCGTCAGCGCGTTATCCCCCAATTAAACAAACTTTCGCGCGCCGTGATTTTTGTGCGCACCGCATTGGTTGAACTCATCATCATGGTTCTTGCCATGAGTTTGGGAGTTGCCCTAGCAGCAAGTCCCTATCCACGGATCGAAACGGAACTGCCCAGCTACGGCGAGTCACTTCTTGGCTTCCTTTATCCAGAGCCACCAACTTTTGAGCGAATTGCGTTCGGATTCCAACTTGAACCATTCTTTCTCGTTGGTTCACTTGTTGCTGCCTCGCTCTATGCAGTTGGGTATGCGCGACTGCGAAATCGAGGCGATTCATGGCCCATTATGCGTCTGGTTTCATGGATGGCAGGCATTGCTGTTGTGATCTGGTGCACGAACTCGGGCATCGCTCTGTATTCGCAGGTTTCCGTTGGTTTACACATGACGCAACACATGACATTAACCATGCTTGGTCCTATTTTCCTCGTCATGGGAGCGCCAGCCACACTTGCGCTGAGGGCGCTTAAGCCATCAAGCACTAATGAGCGAGGGCCACGGGAGTGGGTTGTTTGGTTCCTGCACAGTCCAATCAACAGGGTTCTCACAAACCCGTTCTATGTATTCATCGTTTATGTGATTGGTCTTTATGGGCTCTACTTGACGCCCGCATTTGGCTGGCTGATGGGTAGCCACGTCGGTCACATCATCATGCAACTCCATTTCGTTACTGCGGGCTACCTTTTCTACTGGGTTCTCATTGGAATTGACCCCAGGCCGCGGCCACTTCCCTACTGGGGACGCATTGTGTTGCTGCTGTTGTCTCTTGGAGTGCACGCATTTTTCGCAGTCATTCTGATGATGGGAACAACACCGATGGCTGTCGAGTGGTACGGGATCGTGCGGCCAGATTGGGTGACCGACCCACTGCAAGACACGCTATTCGGTGGCCAAGTTGCCTGGGGTTTGTCTGAGATTCCTGCCCTCATCGTCTTGATCGTGATCATGGTCCAGTGGTCACGCAGTGATGACAGGGAGGCGGTGCGCAAAGACCGTCAGGCTGATCGTGACGGGGATGCCGAACTTAACGCCTACAACGAGCGCCTTGCCAGCATGAATAAGCGCCCCAGTTAAGGCAGCCCACTAGCGACTAGTTCGGTGGTTGTTATACCCTAGGGGGTATGAAGATGTCCGCGATTGGTGCCGCTCTGGCGGCCACAGCCCTTGTCCTAACCGGTTGTTCAACATCCACCGATGCAGCAGAATTCGCCTCTGGTCCAGACACCTCTGTTGTTGTGGAGCAGCCTGCGGCTCCCGAGCGCGTTGACCCCGCGATGTTTGCCAATGTCGTTGCAACTCCGGGCGTCCAAATTATCGATGTCCGCTCACCTGAGGAATTTGCACAAGGGCACATCGAAGGCGCGGTCAATTACAACGTGCAGGGCCCTGACTTTGCCGCTCAGATTTCAACACTCGACCCAGCCGGTACTTACGCCGTCTATTGCCGAAGTGGAAATCGCTCCCAGCCAGCCGTTGCTGCGATGTCGAGCATCGGAATCAATGGAATCTTTGAACTTGAATCCGGAATCGTCAGTTGGGAAGATGCGGGCTTTCCTGTAGTTTCCTAGGTGTGAACGTGAACAAACCTCAATGGTGGGTGAGATTGTTGCCTACTATTGCCATTTCTTTATTCGCTTTTTCAATCATTCCAATCGGCGCTCAAGCGCAACCAACAATTCCCAAAATCGTCTCTGAGATTCAGGGATCTGACCAGGTAGTCCTTGTCCAGGCACCACGGTGGAATTCCACAAAAGGAACACTTCGCGCATTTGAAAAACGAGGCTCCATGTGGGTTGAGGTCATACCCGCTGTTGTAGCAAATCTCGGATATGGGGGGCTAGTCCCAGGAGATAATCGAGTACAAGGCACGGGTAAAACACCAACAGGTGCCTATAGTCTCGTTTCAGCGTTTGGCACCAAGAAAAATCCTGGCAGCAAACTTCCCTATAAAAAAATTAGAGAGTATGACGCGTGGACTTATAACCCAAAGTTTCCAAGCACCTACAACATCTTTCAAACTGTCAAGAAATCTTGGAAAAGCTATGGGCAATTTGTTGAGCGCCTAAATTACTACGGGGTTCAGTACAACTACTCATTGATTTTGGATTTCAATCTGCCCCCAGGGAAAATTACGTCGGGTGCGAATGGGATTCGGAGAACGAGTGAGCCTGCAAACACTCAGCGTGGCGGTGGCATCTTTCTGCACGTGACAAATGGTAAAAAGACAGCAGGGTGCATTGCGGTCAAGCAATCCGTCATGAAAGAACTGCTTCAATGGGTGGAACCTTCACGCAATCCCGTGATTCACATCGAAGTCACTGATTAGATACTTCGATTAGATCCACAGTAAATTCACAGCCTCAAGTCAGGCATTTCCCAGACTCACAGCACAGAGTGCCGTCAATAGGAAAAATTACTTGAGGAGTTAGTATGAAAAAAGTAATCAAGGCAGTAGTGCTCACCGGTGCAACGGTCTCACTTCTTGCAGCAGGAATGGCAACAGCAAGTGCCGCACCGAATTCAGGTGCGAATCAGGGGACGCAGACTCGAGCCGGTGCTGGCAACAGTTTTGCTGTCACCTGCGATTTCAGCCACTCGGGTCGCTTTGACCCGATCGTGATGCCTGGTATGGCGATGACGAGTCATCTCCATCAATTCTTTGGCAACACCACAACCAATGAGAGTTCGACAGGAGCATCTCTGCTCTCCGGCGGCACCACCTGCGGCGATCAAAACGATCTGTCCGCTTATTGGTTCCCCGCTCTCTACCAAGACGATGTTCTCGTCGAGCCAACAATGCTGCGCGCTCGCTATGCCCGACTTGGAGGCAATGTCACGGCCTTCCCCCAAGGATTCATGGCAGTCACAGGACGTACCGACTCGACGGCACGCTGGGGTTGCACTGCGGGCGGTCAAACAACATTCAGTTCAACCCTGGCTAATGTCCCGGTTTGTGAAGGTGGAGCGCGCTTGGTGGCAGAAGTGAAGTTCGGAGACTGCTGGGATGGAACAAGCTTGGACAGTGCCGATCATGCGTCGCACCTTGTGGCATCAACCACGGGCACTAGTGGACGCCCCGAGTGTCCCTCAACTCACCCTGTGCGCGTACCTGAGGTGACTCTGCAAGCCCAATATGCAGCTGCGGCAACAGGAGGCGCAGGGGTGACTCTGGCAAGTGGCGCCGCAACAACCCTGCATGCCGATATTTTTGAAGCATGGGTTGGCACGAGTCTCCAGAACCGTGTTGGGAATTCTCAAAGAGGGGACGCCAACTGCACAGATAAAGCGCTCAATGGGACGACCACAAATTCACGCAATGGTCGAAGAGCTGGTAATGGCGTGACTCAACTCAACGGGAACGCGCAACAGTTCCAGGGTGCCAACACCCAACAGTTCCAGGGTGCCAACACCCAACAGTTCCAGGGTGCCAACACCCAACAGTTCCAGGGTGCCAACACCCAACCTCAGGATCAAGGCAACCAGAATGCTCGTCGTGGTGGTCGCGGTCCCAATGCAGGAGGTCCTAATGTCAATGGAGCTCTTGCTGGCGGCACACAGCCCTCAAGAAATGGAGGGCGGGGGCAACGATAAATTCATTGCCTTAAATGCCACACATCAAGATGAAGGCGATTGGAACCGGCAGTTGTTGCCCCAGGCAGCGACTGCCGGTTCTTTTCTGCCCAATTAGTTGACCTCGCAATAAACAACATCGTCGTGAGCAGGAAACTCCGTTCGCCACTCATTCGCAAGCTCTGGTTCAACGTCCCACGTCAAAACTTCTTCACAGTCACCACCGAGAGTTCGAGTGACACCCATGGGGTCAATGATTGCTGAGTTGCCACCCAGCACATGAGTGCCTTGAACTCCAACTTGATTACCAGCGACAACCCAGGCTTGATTTTCTATTGCCCTAGCGGGCAAGAGAGCATTCCATTGGCTGATACGTGCGGTGGGCCATCCCGAGGGGATAAGAAATGCTTGGGCTCCTGCATCCCGCATGGAACGAAACATCTCGGGAAATCGGGTGTCGTAACAGGTGGCCAGTCCCGTGAGACCCAGCGGAGTTTCAGTCACGACATAGTTCTCACCAGGTGTCATGATGTCTTGCTCATTGGCATAAGTGAACACATGAACTTTCCGGTATCGCGCAACTAGTTCGCCTTGATCATTGAACAGAACACTAGTGTTGAAAAGCGACTCGCCATCCTTTTCGCAGAATGAACCACCATGGATCCACATGCCGTTCTCACGTGCCTTTGCCGCAAGCGCTGTTGGAAGTGGTCCATCGATTGGCTGGGAATGCTCTCTGCTGGAAATAAGATCAAATGCTCCGGTGTTCCACAGTTCCGGGAGCAGTACGAAGTCAGTATTACCCGCCAATTGGTCAAGAAGACCCATCACCCGACTGACACGTGCTGCCATAGTGTCTGCGCTCGAGCAGTTCAATTGCACAATACTCGTTCGCACACCCATGGCTTTAGCCTAATCCCTGCATAACGGCCTTTCATGCGCCACACTTTTCACATGACCGCTGAACTTCAAGAAATCAAATCTGACAAAGACTCCATTAATACCTACAAGGAGGCAATGTCAGACATCATTGACCTACTCAGTGAAATAGCCCCGAGTCAATGGCAGTCACCGACTCCGTGCCCCGGCTGGACCGTTGCAGATATTGCTGCCCATTTGATTGATTTGGACACCGGGGCCATCACGGGGACCATGGTTGATCATGAACCTCAATGGGAATCTCTCGCTCACGTGACCAATGCTGGCAGTAAGTTCACTGAACGCGGCGTTGACTTCCGGCGTGGGACCGCGCCGGATGCTTTGCTCGACCAACTATCGGAAACTGCGCAGGCACTTGTCGATCATCTGAAAAACAACGAGAATGAAATTGGCCTGAAGCTTCCATGGTTTAAAGGTGAAATGTCAGTTGAGCAATTCCTATCCATGCGCACTTTCGACATCTGGGTCCATGAACAGGACATTAGAGCCGCTCTCAATATCCCAGGAAATCTTGGAAGCAACCCTGCACGCGCTTCCCTCCAACGAATGATCAGTGCGCTGCCATTTATTTGGGGCAAAAAAGTTGGTGCGCCACCCGGATCAGTCCTCACCTTGCATCTCTCTGGCCCGGAAATCCAAGGATCAGTTGGCGTTGTTGTCAATGACGATGGTCGAGCAGAGTTGGTACATTCACATCCTGACGCGGAAAACACCGTATCCATGTCATGGCCCTCATTTAGTGATTCATTTTGCGGCCGAATGGGAGTTGGCGAAATGTTGGCTTGTGCTGAACTGAACGGTCCACTCGCCGAAGCATTTGTCACCCAACTACCGTCGACGCCTTAACTGAAAATATCTCTGACAACTCTCACAAGCAAGGAGTGAGTCAGGAGTTCGTTTTTCCGTGCATAATGTGGCCATGGATGCGATCCGAGTTTTCCTTCTTGACGATCACGAGATAGTACGTCGAGGCCTGGCTGAACTCATCAATCTGCAAAATGACATGGAAGTGGTTGGCGAAGCAAGTACCGCTGACGAAGCCTTGCGCAGAATCCCTGCTGCGCGACCAGATATCGCAGTTCTCGATGTTCGTCTTCCTGATGGCAGTGGAGTTGAAGTGTGTCGGGAGGTGAAATCGGTAATGCCCAGCGTTAGCTGCTTAATGTTGACGTCATATTCAGACGACGAAGCTCTTTTAAATGCAATCATGGCCGGCGCTTCGGGATACGTGCTTAAAGAGATCCGTGGAAACGATCTCATCAAGGCCATTCGCCAGGTGGCCAATGGGGAAAGCCTGCTGGATCCCAGCGTCACTGAAAAGGTACTTGAACGATTACACAGTGGAAGGAAAGTGGATTCCGAACTCGCCGGGTTGACAGATCAAGAACGTCAAATTCTCACTCTCATTGGTCAAGGAATGACAAACAGGCAAATTGGCGATCACATGCATCTTGCAGAGAAAACAATCAAGAACTATGTGTCAGGCCTTTTGGCAAAACTGGGAATGGAACGCCGCACGCAAGCCGCTGCGTATGTGGCCCGCCTTGAATCAGAGCGCTAGCTTAGTGGGACTGACCATACTAATTGAGTGCCTGAATCTTTTTCACCTTCAATAGTAAAAACTCCACCAAAGTCTGTTGCTCGCTTCTCCATGTTCCGCAAACCTGATTTTTTATCTGTCGGGATATAGCCAACACCATCGTCTCGGATCACACATGTCAAACAGGATTCGGTCACCTTGATATCAACCGTAATGGTCGATGCTTGGGCATGCTTTGCAGAATTGGCCAGAGACTCTCGAATCACAGCAAGCAAGTTGTCTCCAAGAGCTCGGGGGACTCTGGAATCTATGGCCCCATTCAGATGCAACTTTGGAGTAAAACCCAAGGCAACCGAGGATGACTTCACCTCCCGAGATATGAGTTCCTGCAAACTCTGGGAGCCATCATTTTCATGGAGATCAAAAATTGTTTGACGAATCTCTCGAATAGTCTCATCGAGTTCATCAATAGCTTGATCAATTTTCGGCGCTGAAGGTGAATCCTCTCCCGCAAGTTGAGAGGCACTTTGCAAAACCATTCCAGCAGCGAATACCCGCTGGATAACAAGATCGTGCAGGTCACGACCGATTCGCTCCCTGTCCTGCAGCACCGCGATATTCTCTTTATCTCGCTGGGCTTCGGAGAGAACCAAGGTCATTGCAGCCTGAGATGCAAAAGATTCAACGAGGTCAATTATCTCTCTTCCTGCCATGCGCAAACCTTGTGGCCACATGAGTAGAAGCACCCCGAGCACGCGATCTGAAGTTCGAAGTGGCAACGAAACGGCTGCTCCAAATCCTGCGCCCATGGACTGGTCGCTCGGGATCTCGAGATCTTGCCAGAGCAGACACTCCTGCTCAATCACGCTTGCTCCCGCTTTGAAAGATCGATCAATGATCGATCCTGAAGGAACGGGTTTGCCAATCCAATGTTTTAAATTAGAAGCATCGGTTGCTGCTGCCTCTTTCAGGCTCACGATTTCAATTGTTAGTTGCCCACGAGAGTTGGGAAGGGCGAGAATCGTCGCCATTGCCTCAGTAAGGTTTCGGCTGCTGTCCGCAATCAGCTTCAAGGTTTCCCCTGAATCCCTGCCCGAAAGTACCGAGGTGCCGATCTCTGCGATTGCCCGTTGCCAGCGTTCGCGTTGCCGAGATAACTCAAAAAGGCGCGCATTCTCAATAGCTACGGCCGCTGCTGCTGCGAGAGCCATGACGGTGCGTTCATCCTGGGCCGTGAACAACTTTCCATCGCGCTTCTCGGTGAGGTACAGGTTTCCAAAAATTTCGCCGCGCACGCGGACCGGAACACCAAGAAATGTGGTCATGTCGGGATGATCCTTGGGAAATCCGCCAGACTTAGGGTGATCGCTGATGTCGACCAGTCGTAATGGTGCCGGATTTTCCGTTATGAGTCCCAGAATTCCTTTCCCTTGGGGCAAGGCACCAATTTTCAGTGCTTGTGCCTCCGGAATGCCAACATGAATGAATTCGATGACACTTCCTTCAGAATCAAGAACTCCAAGCGCGCCATAAGAGGCATCAACGAGTTCCACGGCATTGGTCACGATCCTTCGCAAGGTTGAGTTGAGTTCAAGCCCCGCCGCAACGGAAACAACGGCCGAAAATAGCCCGCTATTCATGTCCATAGCCATATTGTTACCTCAACTCCGCGCCATTGCATGGCTGATGGGTGGTTTAGAAATCTGGTCCAATATCTAATTCTGGCTCAGTTGACTTGCCCAATCCATGCCCCGAAGAATCCGGGCCCAAACCTCTGCCATAGTTCGCGTGTGGCAACAGATGTGCGTGGGGTGTCGGGGGTACCCATTTCCACCGTAATGCCGCCCCTCATCACTCTTTGGATTGTATGGGGCTCCACGTATATGGGTGTGGCACTCGTTGTTCAGTCAATGCCTCCTCTTGTAGGTGCTGGCACTCGATTTTTAGCAGCAACTACCCTTCTCGCACTTGTCGTTGCGGCATTTCGTGGATTCAGCGCATTTCGCATGTCGCGGGCTCAATTCCGTGGGGCAGCCTTTATGGGAGTCGTCATTCTCGGGATCGGAATCGGCATGGTGTCTTTGGCCGAGCGCTACGTGCCATCCAGCATTGCCGCACTTGTGGTTTCTGTGGTGCCTCTATGGATAATTATTTTCCGGGTTCACGCGGGTGATCGGCCTTCGCGGCTCACCTTGACGGGGGTCGCCGTGGGCTTAGTTGGCCTTGCCTTGATGCTTCTACCCGGTGGCACTGAGGCTGTTGGTGATGCAAATGCCACGGAAGTTGCTCTCTGGACATTTGGAATTGCTTGCGGCAGTTTCTCGTGGGCATTCTTTTCGTGGCGCTCGACACGTTATGCACAACCTGAAAATCCACTTGTCACGAGCGTAATCCAAATGTTTTCAGCTGGTATTGCATTGACGGCGGCAGGATTCATCATCGGTGAAACCTGGGACTCATCCACTTTCACGGCTTCGTCGTGGGGCGGCTGGATTTTCCTAGTCTTTGCATCTGCGATTGCTTACTCCGCATATGTTTGGTTAATCGGACATGCACCAATGTCACTAGTGTCGACTTATGCCTATGTAAATCCCGTCATTGCTGTGCTTCTCGGATTTTTCATTCTTAAAGAGTCAATCACGACAGATGTTGTTCTGGGACTAACAATTGTGGTTGGCGGTGTCGTATTGGTCGTCTCCGGTGAACGTCGACCCACTAAACCAGGCCGGATAAAACGTCAATAACGCGATCATTGGCTTCTGGCTCGGCAATCGTGATTCGCAATCCTTCATTGGGAAATGGTCGCACCGATAACCCAGCTTCTTCTAATGCCTGATACACCTTTTCAGTTTGTTCATTGAGTCGCAGCCAAATAAAATTTGCGTAGCTTTCTTCAGGTTTCCACCCTTGAGCTCGCAATACATCAAGGACGCGCGTGCGTTCTCTTTGAACAAATTCAACCCGCTCCATGAGTTCGGTCTCAGCTTTCAAAGCGGCTGCCGTGGCAACCTGCGCGAGGTTTGAAACACCAAATGGAAGCGCTGTTTTGCGCAGCGCAGCGGTTATGCGCTCCTGTGCAATGGCGTAGCCGACACGAAGTCCTGCAAGCCCATACGCTTTGGAGAATGTGCGTAACACCACCACATTGGGGTGCTCCCGATATAGGCGCATGGAATCTGGGCGCATGTCACCTGGCAAATATTCAACATATGCTTCGTCGAGAACAACTGTTATTTCAGGTGATACCGACTGTATAAAATTCTCGATTTCCTGTGCAGAGGAAATTTGTCCTGTCGGATTATTGGGTGAACAAATGAAAATCACTCGCGTGCGATCAGTGATAGCAGCTTTCATTGCCTCAAGATCATGAGATTCATCAGGCAGCAACGGAACTTGAACACTTGTGGCTCCAGCTATCTGTGTCCAAATCGGGTACGCCTCAAAACTTCGCCAGGCGTACATGACTTCATCTCCCGGGCCCGCCGTAGATTGAATAATCTGCCCACACAACGCCACACTTCCTGTTCCGAGTGAAATATTTTCCCGTGGAACAGAGAAGTGCTCGGAGATAGCAGACACCAATTCTGCTGAACTTGGGTCTGGGTATCTATTGATATCCCGCAGGGCATTTGTGATTGCATCGATCACACTGGGTAACGGATCATGATGACTTTCATTGCTGGAGACTTTAAATGTTGTGATACCCGCAACGGGCTTTGGTCTTGCACCCGCTTTGTAGTCGGGGATGCTCTCAATGTCTGGGCGCAAGCGCGGAAAATTCTCAGCCACCCGCACAACTTAGACCTTGATCACTCCGTGTGCAGAAGGGAACCTGCATAGTCGGGAACATAGTGATTGAGTTCCCGCGGTGGGCGTTCATAACCTCGAGCTTCTGGCCGGTCTGGGATCGCAAGCTCAGGAGGTGTTGCTGAGTAGTAATCAACACTGGAAAGAAAGTGTTGCATTGAGTTAAGGCGCGCGCGACGCTTGCAATTTGCCTCCACCACGTACCAAGGGGACTCGGGTAGATCGGTATGGACCAACATTTCGTCCTTAGCCTGTGAATAGTCCTCCCATCGACTTATTGATTCCAAATCCATGAGAGACAATTTCCACCGACGCATGGGATCTTCATGTCGGGATCTAAAACGACGTTCTTGTTCGTCATCGGAAATACTGAACCAATACTTGCGCAGGATTATTCCATCCTCAATTAGCATCCGTTCAAAAATTGGCACCTGATGAAGAAACCGCCTGTATTCGGATGGAGTGCATAAACCCATCACTTTCTCAACCCCTGCCCTGTTGTACCAGGATCGATCAAAAAATTTCATCTCACCGGCTGACGGCAAATGATTGACATAACGCTGGAAGTACCACTGTGTGCGCTCTCGCTCCGTTGGTGCAGGGAGGGCCACGATGCTCGCTTGCCGTGGATTGAGGTATTGGGTGAATCGTTTGATCGTCGAGCCTTTTCCCGCCGCATCACGACCTTCAAAGAGGATTACAACGCGTTTGCCTTCGATCCGAACCCACTCTTGGAAATTAACCAGTTCGGCCTGAAGGCGAGCTAATTCATCCTTATAAAGCTTCTTGGGAATCCTCGCGGGTGCACCTGATGACTCACTCATTCGTCCAGATTAGCCCTGGCACGCAAATTTCTCCCGGCAGTGGCTCAACAGATCTCGAGTTTTTCGATACCCTGAGCGCGTGACACTGCGAAGGAGAGTACTCATTGGGTCTGGGGTAGGACTTGGCCTGATACTTATCGGCTTTCTCATTGTCATTTTCCAATTCTCATCAGTCTCTGGGAAACAGAACACGCTTGACACAACTTTGAATCCTGCAGCCCAGATGGCTGACTCACTGTTGTTGGCTCAAACTGCTTCCTCTGGTGATCTTTCAGACTATGTACTTACCGGTTCAGAGGAAGCTCTTGCCAGTTATCAAAGTTCAATCTCCACCACAAATTCATTGAGTAATTCACTGATCAAAATTCTTGGTGAAGAAAATCCTGCACTCATCGCTCTGGTTGAAAGTGCCGCTGCTGCTGAGAGAGCATGGATTAGCGCGGATGCCCAACCGACCTTGGATGCAATGGCCGATGGAAAGACTACAAAAGCTGCACGTCTTACAAATAAGCCTCGGGCTTGGAACACCTTTGACGCGATGATTGATGCAACCTCAGAATTACAAACTGAAATCGAGGTTCAACGCGCTAATGCAGTCAGCGATCTTGCCGGATCCGCGCGAACACTTGGAGTGTTCTTAATTCTAGGCGGCATTGCGCTCATGGGAATTTTCTTGGCGTATTTCATTTTGCTTCAACGATGGGTGATTTTCCCTCTAATGGATATTCGTAAAGACCTACAACTTGCAACACGCGACCCTGCTCATACACATCCCATTGAGCCCATTGGACCCTCGGAACTCAATACCCTCGCAAAAGATGCCGAGAGCCTTAGGCGCAAACTCGTGACTGAAATCGATGAGGCCATGGCCGCGCGCAAGGGTCTTCAGCAGGACGCCCCACTTGTTGCCGCCGTGCGTGCTGAGATGCAGGTTGACACTCGCATTCATTGCCCCGGTGTTGCCATCGCAGGTCTTGCTTCGAGTGCGGAAGGTGTACTCGCTGGCGATTATTGGGATTACATTCCCTTGAATGAGAATCAAGTCGCACTCGTTATTGCCGATGTCTCAGGTCACGGACCTGCGGCCAATGTGGTCGCACTTCGAGTTCGCGCAATCATTAAAGCCTGCCTCGAGAACAACGGGTCGATCGCTGAATCAGTTGCGCTTGCGGCGCGTTCAACTGCACGTGACGAACATTTCGTCACAGCCATTCTCATGGTCGTTGACACCCAGAAAAACACATTGGAGTGGATCAATGCGGGGCATCCCGCTGCCATCGGTGTCGATCATGACAAGGAACAGTTCTATCTCGATCCCACCGGCCCACTAATTTCCTCTCTCGGTGGGGATTGGGAAGTAAGGGAACGACCATTTGTCCCCGGGGACGTAGTTCTGGGGGTCACCGACGGCTTTCTTGAGGGCCAGTCCACGCCTGATTCAGACTCCGATACTGAAAGTGCAGCGATTGCCCGGGTTGTTCGGGGGCTTGATGCCCCCGTTCGGCAGCATCCTGAGGAGATCGTGCAGCGGCTCGTGGCCCACTTCCGGGAGATATCCCCGCGCTGGCGCAGTGATGACGTCACGGTGGTTGCTATGAGCAGGTTGAGCTGAGCAGGTTGAGCTGACCTGCTCAAGAAAACAGCCCTAGCAGGTTGGGTTGAAAGTCAAAATCCCCTCCATGGCACACTGTCGCTATGCGAAAAATTACTAAATCAAGCCTCCTCGCCCTCCTAGTAGCCGCTCTCGTCGTTCCGATTGCTTCCCCTGCACAAGCCGCGAAACTGAAAAACCCTGCTCAGAACCTCAAAGGCACGGTCATCCAAGATGACCTTTTTGGCCTGCACGTGACCGATGTTCAAACCGGAGCGTGGCCATCCGTGAAATTTGGTTCCATCCGCCTCTGGGATAACGACACAGCGTGGGCCAACATTGAAACGTCAAAAGGTGTTTTCAATTGGACTGCGCTGGACAATGCTGTGGCCACTGCAGAATCCAAAGGGGTCACAGACATCCTCATGGTTTTAGCTGGAACGCCTACTTGGGCTACCGACCAACGTAACTCCGCTGCACTTCCACGACCCGACGCTTCAGGTGCTCCACGCGATATGAATGACTGGAATGACTGGGTTCGTGCCGTCGCAACTCGCTACAAAGGCCGCATCACCAGTTACCAGCCTTGGAATGAAGCAAACCTCTCCACATTCTTCACGGGCACCCCGCGTCAAATGGCCGACATGACCAAAAGCACTTACGACATTGTGCGCGGCATTGACCCCAAGGCCACGATCGTTGCTCCCAGTACAGGTACGCGCCTCGGTGGTCCTTTTAAGAAGTTTTACCCCGCCTACCTCGCTGAGTTGAAAAAAATGAATTGGCCGGTTGATGCATGGTCGGCACATACGTATCCAGCATCCTTGGGTGACACGAACGATCGTGCGGATCTGGCCAATTCCTGGATCTCCTACTTGAAAGCAGCTGGCGCACCGGATCTTCCGCTGTGGGATACCGAGAGCAACTACGGACTTGCTGGTCCCGGACCAAGCAATCCCGATCAGGACATTGAAGGCACCAGAGCCGCCAATCTCGTTGCAATTACCTACCTTGATGCTCTGCGCCTTGGAATTTCGCGGGTTTACATGTTCCGTTGGGGTCCTTACAACGATCTCCTTGGAATCCAATTCAGCGACAACACCGTCGGTGCCGTCGCTATGGATACGCTCCAGGATTGGATCGTGGGAACCGAGTACCGAGGCTGTAAAGAGACTAAACGCAAAGTAACCTGCACATTTGGTGCAAAGAATGGTCGCCAGCAAGTGATTTACTCAGAGATGGGCACCAAGAGCTTCAAGGTCAAAAAGGCTTATAAGCAAATGTGTTCCCTTGATGGGACGTGCAAGGCCGTTCCCAGTAATCGCAAGGTTCGTGTGTCAGGGCCTGTGTTGCTGACACGCTAGAATCATTCCCCTGATTAAAGGCCGGTGAAATATTCACCGGCCTTTAATTTGTTCGTTCCTCACCAATGGTGTTTCCACCATCGACGGCGATACATTGCCCTGTGACATAACTTGCACCCGGACTTGAAAGAAACGCGGCAACGGAAGCAACCTCGGTCGGGCTTGCGCTTCTTCCTAATGGCACACGCTCTGATTCACGAGCCTCATGCTCTGTCTGTGAACCGGTTTGGACCCAACCTGGTGCAATGGCATTGGCAGTAATTCCATCACTCGCATAATCAACTGCTAGGGATCTGGTCAGTCCAACAACTGCAGCCTTTGCAGATGCATAAGCACTCTCTCCACGCATTGACATGAGTGGCCCTGTGACACTTGAAATAGAAATGATTCTCCCCCACCCATTTGCCTGCATGTTTGGAAGTGCTGCCCGTGTCACATTAACCGCCGTCATCAGGTTTCTTGACATTGCTTGGCCAAATATCGTGAGATCAATCGTTCCTAGGGATCCAGATTCAACTCCAACGGGAGTGTTCACACTTGCCATCCCTGCGTTATTGATGACTATGTCGATGCCACCCAAATCGTGACTAATTAGCTCGAACATGGAATTAGTTGCACCTGGATCGGTCAAGTCGCAGACATAACCCTTGACAACTCCTAGGGGTGATAATTCCGATGCTCGCTCATGAATGTGTTCTCCCGTTGCAGTAATCGCTACTTCTGCCCCCAACTCCAACAGTGCCATTGCGCAGGCAAAGCCGATTCCAGTCTGTGAGCCGCACCCCGTGACCAATGCCCGTTTACCTGCAAGCGATAGCCATTGAGGTGTCACTGAGCAATCCTGGACAATGCCTCAGCAAAAAGTGAGGTGTGCAGATCAACATCGGCAGGCGTCGTGGCCGGGCACATAAGAGCCATGTTGTGAAATGGAGTCATAAGCACTCCGCGATTACTCATAAAAAGATGAAGATATTCCTCAATCTCTCCGTCGAATGCCTGCGCTGACTCCGTTCCGTTGCGGGGTGCCGGTGAACAGAACCTGTATTCGGTCCGTGCGCCCAATTGCACAATGGTCCATGGCATCCTTGTATCTGCGAGAACCATTTCGACACCAACCGTGAATCGTGTTGCCAAAGCGGTCATGTGAGCAAACGCTTCGGGGGTCAACACTTCACCGAGTGTGGCACGCATTGCAGCGGTGGATAACACATTTCCCGCGAGGGTTCCACCGACTCCGCCGACATCCTCCAGGTCAGCGTCCGGTGAGTTCATGATGCGATCGGCCAAATCCTGTGTGATGCCATATGCCCCTGATGGAATCCCGCCACCAATGCTCTTTCCAATCACAAAGATATCCGGTGAAAGATTCCACTCCTTGGTGCAACCGCCCCACCCAGCTGAAATTGTGTGTGTTTCATCGATAAGAAGTAAGGCTCCGTACCTGTCACATAACGTTCTCAGGTCATCAAGAAATCCTGGTTCTGGCAGAACGATTCCAATATTTGTCAGAGCGGGCTCGGTAATCACCACTGCGACGTCGCCGTGCGCGAGAGCCTGCTCAACTGACTCCAAATTATTGAACTCGGCTACTCGAGTTGTCTGCGCAATGTCTACCGCTGGGCCAACATTTCCTTCACGGAGAATGGCACTTCCATTCGGTCCAGTTCGCACCAAAGTTTCGTCCACGGCTCCGTGGTAGCAGTAGGAAAAGGCAAGCACCTTCGATTTGCCCGTGACCTGGCGCGCGATGCGAAGTGCCCACCTATTTGCGTCTGTTGCCGTCAGGCTGAACGACCACAGTGGTAAGCCAAAGCGATTGCTTAACTCGGCTGCCACCCATTCGGCGTCTCCACTAGGCATCATTGTTGTAATGCCACCGTCGACTGCGATTCGTTGCTGAACTGCACGAGTTGTTGGTTCGGGAGAATGACCGGCCATGGCTCCTGTATCGCCCAGGGCAAAATCCACGTAAACATTTCCATCGACATCAGTGATTCGATTGCCATGCGCATTATCCAAGTAGAGCGGG
>Ga0233451_10001363_pt1 | contig 23558 bp, 20 predicted proteins | sample 011ome_29_FD_183052 | JGI IMG/M metagenome (GOLD analysis project Ga0233451, IMG submission 183052) | Coastal salt marsh microbial communities from the Groves Creek Marsh, Skidaway Island, Georgia - 011504CT (spades assembly) | ecosystem: Environmental > Aquatic > Marine > Intertidal zone >... | reverse complement strand
GAACTCTCCTCCAGACGCAAGCTGTCTGCATGACTCAGACGGTGTATCGGATTAGAAGCGGACGCCCACTGGTGTGGCGAACACCCCAATGCATTCAAATTGGCATCGATGAGCCCCGACTCATCGTTGACGGCATCCCCGACAACGCAGCCCCCTTAATTCAGGCGCTGCGCGATGGCATCAGCGAGGACGGGGTGGCGGTGCTTGCCAAACAATTGCGCTTGAGCCCGGCTGATGCAGACGAAATTGTTCGCTCCTGTGCTCCCGCGTTTGAACCAGAATCCACTCCCTTTCCTGTTCGCACAACGGTGCTTGGGAATTCGAGAATGAGTGCAGCACTGTGCGCCCTCCTCGAGCAATGGGGCGCACAATCCAGCCACGTGACATCGCTTCCACTCCCGGCGAACCCTGGAGTGGTTGTACTAGTCGGTGAGTACGTGGCTGATCCCAGCTGGAATGCACGCGTGACTCACACTTCCACCCCACACCTCCCGGTGGTCTTTTCTGACCTCTCAATCACCGCAGGCCCGGTGATCACACCGGGGGTGACCCCGTGCCTGGCATGTATCGAACTGTGGCACCGAGATGAGGAGCCCGAATGGCTCTCCCTAGGAAGCCAACTCTGGTCAACGCCTGCCCCCACGGCGAGTGCCCAAGGAGCCCACCACGCAGCGGCGCTGTGTGGACTGTTGCTCGGGCTGATGGGCTCACCAGGTTTACTGGCGCTCTCGTCTGGACTTGTAGTGTCCACGCGCCTCGACACGGGTGAGACGACAACACGCAATGTGGATTTTCATCCCGACTGCCGCTGCCGCGGGCTTTAGGCCTCAGTAACCCCGATGGCTGCCATGAAAGGGCTGAGCTGACGCGAAGCGTTGACGCCTGGTTTGTGGCGCTTGGCCCAGCTCAACGCGAGCTTTTTTCTCGCCCGGGTGATCGCCACGTAGAACAACCTGCGCTCCTCGGCAATTTCTTCCTCGGTCTGGGCATATGAGATGGGGAATTGCCCGGTGCTCATGCCCACCACAAAGACCACGGGCCACTCTTGACCTTTTGCGGAGTGGACGGTGGCGAGGGTGACCGATTCGAGCGCGGGTTCATCGTGGGCCTCGGCACGCTTCACGAGCTCCTCAGAAAACTCGCGAAGGCTCTTTTCCCCGCTCGCCCCTTCGGCGAGTTCTCGAATCGCGCGCAAGTCTTCCCAGGTGGTGCGACTTGCGCCCTGATGGTCGGGCGCGGTTTCGGTGAAACCCAAGCCGTACAAGACGTCGTCAACGGCGCGCACAAGCGAACCCCCCGCGCCTGCCACTGCCGCTCCCCTAATTTCCATTACCGCGCGCTTGACGTGGGGTTGGTCAAAGAACCGCGTTCCCCCCTGGACTCGAGTGCTCACCCCCGCGGATTTCAGGGCACCCTCGGTGAGGAGAGTTTGGGCGCTAAAGCGGTGCAACACCGCGATATCCGACGCTGGGGTGCCAGACGCGACCACGGCACGGATCTGCTCAGCCACCCAGGATGCTTCATCTTCGTCGGTGTCGAGATGCCCCACCAGGATGGGAATGGTCTCGGTTTCTTGCGGCTGGAGCGCAAGAGCGCCTGGCATGCCGTGAACAGTGAGGTTTGCTGCCTGAATGATGTCTGGAGTGGAGCGGTAATTTTGCTCCAGTTGAATCACGCTCGCCTGTGGAAACGCCTCCTGGAAGTGCACCAGGTAATCACTGGTTGCCCCGGCGAAGCTATAAATCGTCTGACTGGCGTCCCCTACGACACAAATGTCGTCCGACTCCCCCAGCCACACATCCAATAGCCGCTGCTGAATGGGAGACACATCTTGGTATTCGTCCACCACGAAGTGGCGATAGCGCGAGCGAATTCGACTCGCGATTGCGGGCTCGCTCTCCAACATTCCCGCCGCGGCCAACAAGACGTCTTCAAAGTCGATTCGACGCCTCTCGTCTTTGACCTGTTCGTAGCGCTGCATGATCTGGACCATGGTCGAAGCGTCAATGCCCGCGGGCAGTGGGCGCCCCTCGCTTAAGACCACTTGCTGGTAGTCATCGAGCGTGTAGGCCTTCACCTTGCGCCATTCAATTTCGCCAGAGAGTTCCCGAAGTACCGCCTGGTCTACAGAAATTCGCAGCCCCTCCAGCACGTGGGAGACCACACCTGCCTTGCTGGCGATGATGTCGGGCAGATAGCCGTCGGTGAGCTGGGGCCAAAAATGTTGCAGTTGGCGAAGCGCAGCAGAGTGGAAAGTGCGCGCCTCGACCTGGTCAACTCCGAGAGCACGCACACGTCCGGCCATCTCTTGGGCCGCTTTTTGGGTAAAGGTCAAGGCCAGAACATTTTCGGCCTCGTATCGGCCCGTGTTAATCCCGTATGCGATGCGGTGGGTGATTGCTCGTGTTTTGCCGGTACCTGCACCCGCCATCACGCACACAGGTGTATCAAAGCTTGTCGCGACAAGGCGCTGGCGCTCATTGAGCCCAGAAAGGAGCCCATCTGCCATCAGCTATCCCCATCCTCGATGGGGCCGCCATACCAGTGTTCAATCATCGCCCGGGCGATCGACGTCTTGCCCGGCAAGCTGATCTCGCCAAGAGCGTGGGCCAGCTCGTCTCGGCTAAACCAGCGGAGATCCACAATCTCTGTTCCATCCGGAGTGAGCTCACCCGAGGCCTCATGATCGAGCTCAGCGTGAAAGCCGACCATGAGTGATGCGGGGAACGGCCATGGCTGACTTCCCATGTAGGTGGGGTTTTTCACCCGAAGGCCAGACTCTTCAAACACTTCCCGAGCAACTGCTGCTTCGAGCGATTCGCCCGGCTCCACAAAACCTGCAAGCAGTGAATAGCGCTGAGATTCCCAGAGCGCATTGCTGCCCAGCACAATTCGATCGTCCTTGTCGGTGACTAACACGATGATTGCCGCGTCGGTTCGGGGAAACACTTGGTGGCCGTTTTCTTGATCGACTCGCACCCAGCCGGCACTGTCTACTTCTAGTCTCTGCCCGCTCACCGGTGAGTGCTGGTGGGACTCGTGCCAGTTCGACACCGCCAGAGCCGACACCAGTACTCCGGCATCTCGCTCATCAAAATGGTGACCAGTGGTGCGACCACTCACCCACATCGAGACATCCACATCGAGTGTCGAGGCAGACTCGTCATCGATAATTGCGGCCACCACAGGTACGCCTTCGCCCAGGGGATCTCCCGGGAGGGTCTTGCCGAGATAGGAGACGACCGTTGGGGGAGGGACCTCGGCCGGGGTTCGATAGTCGATGGAGTGGCCAAGAGGCCCTACGCACAAGACCTCGCCGCGCCAGACACAGACGACTTTGGTCTCGCTCGATTGCCACAACCGCTCGAGTAACCCGGGGATACGCCTAGAGTCGGCGTCTCGATCCAGCCTGGCCCGGGAGAGAGGAAGGCGATTAGTTAATGACACATCTTCTCCCCTCGGCTATCCATCCGGTGTGGCTACGGGGTGGCCTGTGTTTGCCGGCCTACCCTGGAGGGCATGACCCACCTGTCTCTCATGCTAGCGGCGCGTGCATCAGCGGCAGTTCCCGGTTTAGAACTGGTGAGCACCTCAGATATTTCTGATCAGCGCAAAGTCGCCGCACTCGCCACCGACACCGAGTCGCGCGCGTGGGTGATTGAGCTTCCCCGAACAGATGACGAAGAAGTCGAAGCTCGCGAGCGCATTCCCGCCCTCAAAGCGATGGGTGATGGCCTTCGCGCTCGGTTGCCGTTTGGTGTGCCCCGCATCCACGGTGACGCCAATGTGAAAGCCCGCACCCTCACGGTGGCCGAATGGCTTCCAGGTTTTAGAACCTCAGTATCCAAGGTGACCCCCGGGCTCGTCACCGCCATCGGCCAAGCAATTGCCGGGCTTCACGCAATTCCCGCCAGTGCCCTCTACGACCAAGGCCGCACCATCAACACCGCGAACGAGTCGCAGCGCATTGCGGTGGGCATTGTCGACCGCGCAGCGTCCACCACCTTGCTGCCACAGTCGTTGCTTCGCCGCTGGGAAGCCGCATATGAAGACCAAGAACTATGGTCTTTTGAACCAACGATTTGCCACGGCTCGCTGCGTCTGGATGACTTCTTAGTAGAGGGTGAACGAGTTACCGCCATTACGGGTTGGCGCTCACTCCACGTGGGCGACCCCGCGCGGGATGCTGCCTGGGTAACGGCGCCCACCATGAAAGACATCACCCAGCCCATTGAACAGGCCTATCGCGAAGCGCTCCCTGGAGCAGACCGCAGGCTTTTCCAACGCGCACGATTCTGGGCAGAGCTCGATATCGCACGCTGGTTACTCCACGGATTAGACACCGGCAACGAAGAAATCACCTCGGACGCGACCGAGCTGATTAACCAGCTTCACGACCGCGTGGGCAACAACCTCGATAGCGCGTTGACCGAACCCATCACCCATGTTCCCCACCCTCTTCACCGAGACCGCACCACAGAGGGGTAGTCTCCCGCTGTGGACAGGTTGTTGAGCTGGGCATACCCGCTGCTCGCGGCATTGCTGAGAGTGCCAGGGATTAGTCACCTGCTCTCCCCCATTTTCCGCCTCGTCACAATCCACACCTCCCCTGGGGTCGGATCGGTTGAGTCTGGTGTGTTTTATGAGCGCTCCGCTGCGGTGGTCAGCAGATGTCAGGAACTAGGGGTTGCCCACGTCACTCCAGAACCCGAAGAGTTCCCTGCCGTGGGATGGGCCGTTTTTGAAAACGCTGAAGTCACCAACAACCGCTACTTCCCGTACCTCCTCCACGGCAACACCCTGATGGTCGGCCCCAGGCGACTGCCTGGCCCCTATCAAGTAGTGATGAAACGAAACCGAATCATTTGGGCTCGCGGCGCCACTGCGCTTGTCAATAGATTCCAGGGCGAGCGGATGAGTGTCGATGAGGCAATCTTCATCGGGGGCCGCGATTTCACCAACTGGTATCACTGGCTCGTCGATGGGCTGCCCGCGCTTCACTTAGCCAAGTCTCTTCCCGAGCACCTGCGCCACCTACCAGTGCTCATTCCTGAGCAGATCTTTAAGTACCCGACGATGATTCACGCTCTGGAGTTGTTTCTCAACCACCGCGACATGATCGTGGTTCCAGAGTGGACGATGGTTCACGCCAAGAAGCTGGTCTGGATTGACCCCTTGGAAGTGAGCAACATTCCTAAGACGTCGGCGAGAACCGACAAAGAACCACGCATCCACCTGCTCCACCGCGAGGGCATGGAAAGCTACCGCGACGTGTATCTCGAGGCGTTCGCGAAAAAGCGCACCCCGCACAACAAAAAAATCGTGTTGGCCCGCGACACTGTGCGCCGCTCCTACAACCAAGAAGACGTGCTCGAGGTTGCCTCCGAGTTCGGGTTTGAGCCGGTGTATCCAGAAAAACTAAGCCTCGCGGAACAGGTCCAGGTATTTCGTTCGGCAAGCCACATTTTGGGGCCAAGCGGTGCGGGCTTTGCGGGACTGTTGTTTAGCCAAAAAGGCACTAAAGCGCTGTGTTGGCAAGACACCAGACTGCGCTTTATGACGATCCTCCCCGACCTCGCCACGCTCAACCACAGTGACTACCAGCACCTGTTCTATCAATCAGATGAGAACCGTGGACTGTTCCGCTCCAGCTACACCCTCGACACCAATGAGCTTCGCAAGGCGCTAAGCGACTGGGTGGGCTAACCAAGCCCTTTCGCATTGAGAAGCAATCGCTCCAGCTCATCGTGCCCAGGAAGGGCCTCTGGCTTAAGAGTGTGATCAGTGGCTGAGAACCAAAACGCCGCATCCACCTTGTCGAGCTCCACTCCGGCCCAATCAGCCCAGGCCAGCCGATACAACGCCAACTGCAGCGCCTTACGAGTGGTTTGTTCGGCCCCTTGAGGTTCACGACCGGTCTTCCAGTCGATGATGAGAACTCGACCCTCGTGGTCAAACACGGCGTCAATCTTGCAAATTATTAAGTGGCCCGCCAACGGGTAGTGAATTTCGCGCTCGAGCGCCAGAGGCCTCATCGATGAGTAGGGGCTGCTTTCAAACGCTGCTTGCCACGCCTTAATGTCTTCGGGGTAGTCAATCGGCTCATCACCGTCGATGTCGACATCGGCAGAAAGATGTGCGCCAGCAGATTCCGCAAAGAAGCCCTCGACCCATTCGTGGAATAGCGTTCCCTGCTGCTGGGCCGTGCCAATCGTGGCTGGGCGCGGCTGGACCCGCGACTGCAACATCTTTTCTGGCTCAAACACCCATCGATCAAATTGGCTTGCAGGAATCCGGACTGGCCAGGCAGGTGTGGGCGGGGTAGCACGAGATTGCTCATCGGCTACTACATGGTCAATACGGGTGCGAATATCGCCCGCAAGCTCACCTGGAGAGTTGATCGCATCCCAGACTGCGTGAGCGGAGCGCTCGAGATCAGGGCGCCGGGACCCCAGTGGGTCTCCTGGCCACACCATGGTGTCGACTTCTGCCTCGGGGGGCTCGTCCATGCGTGAGCTCGCGGGCAGAGCGTCGATGATTTCTCGCTCGGCGAGTTCGGCCAGGAACACAGAGGGTTGGCGCGGCTTTTGTTGGTGGGCCCAAAAAGACCCACTCATCAAGAGGGCAGACTTCGCCCGGGTCATCGCGACGTAGGCAAGGCGTCGCTCTTCGGTGAGGTGATAGTCCTTCACCTCTTCCCGGAATGCCTTGTAGGCGTCGACGAGGTCTTTCCTGGTCTCTTGGTTGTTCCACTCGAACCGAGGAAGGAAGTTCTTATCCCCGCGGAAGGGATAGGGAAGAACACCGGGGGCGAGCCAACCAGAAGAGCCTTCACGAGATTTGCCCGGAAGCTCGTCACTGACCGCTCTCACCACGGCGACTAAGTCCCACTCGAGACCTTTTGCACCATGGATGGTGAGGATTTGGACACAGCCTGGTTCGGGAGGTTCGGAGCGCGGTTGCAGGCTGTCTCGCCATTCGGCTTGTTCTAACCAGTCGAGGAACCCGGAGGCTCCTGCTTCGTCGCTGATCGCTTGGTATTGCCGCATTGCATCAAAGAAGGCTTCGCGAGCATTGTCGGACGCCACGCGATTGGGATTCGATAGCCGCTCGATATCTAACAGTGAGAGCTTCTCCCAATGGGTGACTTGCTCACCAAGCGACTCGTGGCTGACTGCGCGCTGGGCCTGAATTAACGTCGCTGCTTCTGACAGCACCGAATGGGCAGCGGAAGAAAACTTCGACCAGTGTCGGTGATCAACGGGCAAACGAACCAAATAATCAAGGGCATCTGCCAAGGACGCAGCAGGCGAGCCCAATGCTTCATCGAGAACCGCTTGGGCTTCGTCATCTACATCGAGCTGGTCCACATCTCGGCGCCCGAGGTGCCTGGCCACCTCAGAGAGTTGGTAGAGGTCGGCTACTCCCACCCGGAATCTCCCGGAGCTCAACAGCCTCACCAGTTCGCCGTTTGCATGAGGGCGGTGCACCACCGAGAGGGCACAGACAATGTCGGCCACGACGGGGTCTTGTAACAAACCTCCAATACCCAGGATGTGGACCGGTATTCCCCTCTTCGTCAGCGCTTGGGCAAAACGAGCCTGGTGGGTTCTCGAACGCACCAGCAGCGCCGCACTGGGTGCGTTAGCCGTGCCCGAGAGTGTGGCACCAAACCATTCGGCCACCGCCGCGGCTTCTTCATCAACGGTTTCTTCAAACACCACGTCCACACGCCCGTCCGGGGCATCCGGGCGTGGGCGGAGAATGCCAACTTCGTGGCGCTCATCGCGAAGAGGCTCTGCCACTGCGTTCGCGGCGTCCAACACCGTAATCGGATTTCGCCAACTCACTTGGAGCTCAAACGAGTGGTGGGGGTAATCCGTTGCGAAGGCGTTGTGGAAGTCAGCCAGGTTCGCGGCGCTTGCGCCCCTCCAGCCATAAATGGCCTGATTGGGGTCTCCTACGCTCATCACCGGGTGGTTGGCAAAGAGCTGCGAAAGCAGCTGCGTTTGCAACACACTCGTGTCCTGGTACTCATCGAGCAACACCACTTTGTAGCGCTCTCTCACATCAGTCACAACCCCGGGGGCCGTGTGGGCAACCTCAAGAGCAAGGCGCACCTGGTCGGAGTATTCAACGACTCCGCGTGAGCGCTTTTCGGCCGTGAAATCTCGCACGAGCGACACCAAGACTGGAAGGAGTGCCTGACTTCCCACAATGGCGCTCATTTCGCGCTCATAGGCGGCTCCCCGACCTCCCAGCGGCAATTCCATCAGTGCAGACATGTGCTCACAGTGAGAATCAAGCTCGTCCAAGTTCACATTGTGCTCAGAGACGGCTTGTGCAAACGTCCACGTCAGGGTCGCTAGTCGATCGACCGAGTAGTCGAGATCGCCTAGGCCTGGGTGCTCGGAGTGTTGAACAACCCTCCTCGCAATGGCCCATGCGGCCGCCTGCCCCGCCACATCGACTTCGCCGTCGAGGCCCAAATACACCGAATAGTCCTGGAATAACCTCGAGGCGAATGCGTTGTATGTCGAAACCTGGGGCATTTGGAAAATGTCGGTATCTGGCAAGTCGGGCAGAGCGCGGATGCGCTCTGAAATACGACTTCCCAGTTCGCTCGCGGCTTTCCGGGTGAAGGTCAGACCCAAGATTTCGTGCGGGGCAACAAAGCCGTTTGCGACAAGCCAGACCACTCGAAGCGCCATGGTCTCTGTCTTTCCAGACCCTGCACCTGCTACGACTTTATAGACACCCTCAAACGGGGCTTCAATGATTGCCGCTTGTTCATCGGTTGGTGAATAACCGCCGAGGAGCGCGGTGATATCAGCTGCGGAATATTTCATCTCAGTCACCACACACCGCCCCCACTCGCTGCCAGCGGTGTTCGCTCACCGTGTCGGCACCAAAGGTCTTTTCTCGGGGGCCTTCGAATTCATTCGATGCCATCACAGCTGCAGAATCAAGAATGTGTTGACGGAAGCCCTCGAGAGCCTCGGCGTCAAGTGGTTGTTGAGTGGCGAGGCGGTATCTCTTCCCGCCCTTGCCTTCGCGGACAAACAACAACCACGCACCAGCCACGCCGCCCTCGGTGTTCAACTCTGTGGCCAAATCAGAATCCCGTAAGGCCAATTGATAGGCGGAAAGTTGGGCGTCCTCAACGACTTGGTTATCCGTCAGAGGAGCACCAGTCTTAAGGTCGACAACCGCCAAACTCTGGTCGTCGTTTCGCTCAACCCGGTCGATATAGCCCACAACCGTTGCGCCATCAAGGTCAATTTGGAAGCGACGCTCTCTTAGCTCGACACTGGCTCCGACGCTGGTGCGATCGCTCAAGTATTCCGCGAGCGCCGCGACGTAGTTCATTGCTTTTCGGTAGTGGGCCTTCTTTTGCCAGCCCGCATCAAATTCCAACTCGTCAAAACGGGTGTCGACGAGAGCCGCCAGCTCATCTCGGGTTCCTGCCGGGGCGTGTTCGAGGGCGTAGTGAAGCAGCGAACCCATTCCCACACTCGGCGGGAGATCCTCGGGGGCAATTCGCGAGAGGAACCAGTCCATCGGAGATTCTTCGACATCGGAGAGTTTCGAGGGGGAAATAGGCACGTTTACACCGTCAAACAATGGTGCGAGCGTGGTCGGTTCACTGAGGCCCCACCACTGGTCTGGTGTTGAGCCCGGGATGCCGCGAGAGGCAAGGTGCGCAAGCGCCTGGGACGCCGTCTCGTCGCCCGCTTCGCTACCTCGTCGGTATTCCGCAACGAGTTCGCGGCTTGATAACGCCAGCGACGCTGTCGCATCAATGGCACGGGAGCCTTCGGCGAGGAGGTAAAAGAGTGCACTGGGCTGCTCGTCATCTGAATGAACGGCGGAGACCACCAGCGTCGACGCTGCCCGAGAAATAGCCAGGGCCGCCATGCGCAGTTCATCGTCGATAACAATTCGCCGTTGGTCTACGTCGTCGTCTAATTGACCGCGGAGTGCTCGAATCACAAGGGGTGCGCCCAACAGAGAGCCCCGGATTCTGGTGTTGGGCCAGACGTGTTCGTTAAGTCCCGCGACGACGACGGTGTCGAACTCCATTCCAGCCACTTGAGCAGGTGTCGCGATGGTGACGCCTTGACGCTGGGTGGAAGGCATGAGCACGTCTTCTGTGACCTCAGCGTCAAGAACTCGTTCGAAGAAGGCCATTGCGGAGACTCCGAGGTGGCTGCCCACAAACCTCTCTGCGGTGCGAAGGAGGGCCGAGACCTGGTTCAAGCTTTCTTTGGCAAACGCCGAAGGTGTCTCGGGGTCCATTGCCTGCTTCACCCACTGGTCTTCCACACCCCAGAGTTGCCACGCGGTTGAGGCCAACACGTCTGCAGTGGTGGAGTCGGGAAGCGCTCGGATGCCCTGAATGGCCCCAAAGATCGGCTCAAGAGGCTTATGCCAAAACTCGGGTAGTTGCTGGGGCAACACTCCGTCTCTCACCATGCTGGCTAGAGCATCACCTGGCGAGCGACTAATTCCTTCCACCTGGTCGAGAGCGCGAAGGACGTGTCCTAGGCGGCGGAGGCTTCGCCGATGAAGGCCTCCGTAGACGCCCGTCATCAACTCGGCGATTGCCTCAGAACTCACAAGCTCTGGTGTGCGAGCGAGTTGGATCCAGCCAATGAGCTGCCGAGAAGCGGGGTGAGTCGACAAAGGGGTGCGAAATTCAGTCTCGGTAGGCACTCCCACCTGGTGGAGCGATTGAGCAATCGCCGGGATTGCTCCCGCGCGGCGCACCACGATCGCCATGTCGGAAAAGGCCACGCTGTCTTCACGGTGTCTGGCCAGCAAGAACTTAGCCACCGTGTGGGCTTCTTTCCCAGGAGACGACGCCGTAAGTGACCACACCGATCCAGGTGTTGCCGAATCAACCGACTGAGCGCTTCGTTGTGAGCCCGCGAGCGCCGTGCCAATGCGCGAGGTGATGGCGCTCACCCTGTCCCTGATTTCGCCGCCGTGGCGATAGACCGATTCGAGCACGATTGGCTCAACTCCGAGGCTCCTGGCAAGACGGGCTGGGGCCTCGGGGTCTGCGCCTCGAAATGTTTGACCCGCGATATCTGGCTCCGCCAGCACAAGCAGTTGAACGCCCTGGTGGTGCAGTGCCAGGAGGAAGTCAGTGGTCGCGGGCGACATGTCGTGAAAGTTGTCCACAATGATTGCCCGGAGTGGTCTGGCGCTGAGGACGCCGTCGTTGACCAGTCCCGTTGCCAATCGAATGAGCTCCGCGGGATCGAATTCGTCTGGCCTGGACCTCGCGATCACCATTGAATAGTCGGCGAGGAACTGGCCCACCGCGGGCCAGGCAGGATGGGCGTCCTCAATTTCTGTCAATCCTCGCGCGTCAAGGCCCAATTCAGTGAGCCGGGCAATGAGTTCTCGAAGTTCAGTGCGAAATGTTTCTGTTTTTCTCACCTCTAAGCCCAAGTGCTCGGGCCACAAGGGACCCGTCCCCGAGGCCTCGTGTTCGGCGAGTAAATCCAATAAGTCTTGGTCGACGTCTGCGCCAGAGCGAAGCCTGGGGGGAAGTCCCCCTTGGCGCTCGCGCTCGGACTTCAACAGATCAAAGGCGAAAGCTTGCACACTCATCACCACGGCACCCCTGGTCGAGCGCCCCAAGCCCACGCTCACGTCATCGCGCAGCGCACTCGCCTGCACGCGGGTGGGGGTCAATAGTCGCAGCTGGTCGGGGTGAACCCCGTCGGCGCTTAGCCGGCGCAGATAGTCGATTGCGAGGGTGGTCTTGCCAGAACCTGCCGCCCCTAGGACGACGTGGGGAGCATGCAGGGAGAGTGATTGAGACAAGGGGGTCGGCCCTGGATGCTCACTGCCTGGCAACGTCATACCTCGAGGCTAAAGCCCACAGCCGACTGTCGTACGCTAGGAACGTGGAAATTCGTATCGGAATCACTAATGCACCCCGTGAGTTGAGCTTTGAAACCGACAAGTCGGCCAACGAACTCGAGAAGCAAATCGCTGACCAGGTTGCCAAAGGCGACGACGGTGTCGTGCGCTTAGAGGACTCAAAAGGTCACGTGTACCTCGTGCCGGTGAAGTCACTCGGCTATGTCGAGCTGGCCAACGAACCCGTGCGCAAAGTGGGATTTGCCCCCTAAATGGAACTTGTTCTGATCATCACGTTCTCAGGCCTAATTGGGGCGCTGGTGCGCTACCTGGTGCCCGGCCGAGATCGTCATGGCCTCTTTGTTCTTCCAGGGCTCCACATTGCAGCAGCCTCGCTGCTGTGGACGGCGTCGGTCTGGGCGGGACTGTCCCCGTACAGCGTCTGGCCGTGGCTGGTGTCACTGGTGCTCTCCACGGCAGGTGGGGTCTGGTTGGCGCTGTGGCTTCCCCGCCGCAGAGACGCCGAAGACCAAGAACTCCTCGAGTCGCTTTCTCGCTAACTTCCTATGCGGTGAGTCCTAGACGATCGAGGCGTCGGGTGTGTTCGGTGATGACATCAGTAAACAACGGCTCGTAACGGTCTTCACTCGAGACCGAATCCTGCTTCTTCAGAGCACGCCTGGCGATCAACATGGTGTCGCCCACGAGGCGGCGCGACCACAGGCTCACCCTCGAGCGATAGGCGTCGTCGTGTTCGATGACCCGGCGTAGGACGTTTTCGAAGAGTTCTTGATCGGCGTCATTTGCCAACACGGCTTGAATTTCTTTTCTCGCTCCTGCGGGTAAGCCGCCGGCGACGGTGTGAAAGAAATCTCCCAGGAATCCGCCCGCGACAAAGCAAGTGGCGACCCGCTCATACCAATGGTCAGCATTCATCCGGCGAAACTGCTGCTTCTGGTATTCCAGAGGCAACACCATCGCCTCAATCGGGTCATCGGCGTATTCGCTTAGTAACCCACGGAGTGCTTCGTATCGCTCGAGGACGACTACCGATGCCCGAGCCAGTTCGTCCTGGTCGACCACCGACCAGGCTTCCCGGGCGACTCTTCCCGCTTCGGTCGAGAGCAGAAGCTGGCTTGCCGTTGCATGGGCGAGAAGTTCCGCCGCAGTAGGCGCGAGCGAAGTCAAATCGATTCGGCTGGAGGTGTCACTCTGGCGTGAGCGAAGGGAGAGAACCCGGCCAGGGGTGCGCTTTTTCCAAAACTTCCAGTCCACGCCTCTAAGGGTAACGCTGGAAACCATCGCCCGAATTAGCGCAAGGTTCTGCCCCCTAGACTCATGGTGTAGATAGTTAAAAAACGTTAGGCACACTCCCCCGTGAATTTTTCCGACCTTGGCATTGCGCCAGACATGGTCGAAGCTCTCCAAGCAGAGGGCATTGACTCCCCATTCCCCATTCAAGAACAAACCATTCCCGTTGCCCTCACCGGCCAGGACATTATTGGACAAGCCCGCACCGGAACCGGAAAGACGCTGGGCTTTGGCCTTCCGCTTCTTCAGCGTTTGGGTGACAACCCAGAACCCGGCGTGAAAGCCCTCGTGGTCGTCCCCACCCGCGAACTCGCCATCCAAGTGACCGAGGACTTGGAGGTCGCCTCCTCCAAGCGCGGCGTCGAGATTGCCGCAATTTATGGCGGCAAGGCATATGAAGGCCAAATCGAACAGATTGAGAAGGGAGCCCAGGTGGTTGTGGGAACTCCTGGCCGCCTGTTGGACCTGATGCAACAACGAAAACTATCGCTTGGCGATGTGAAGGTCATGGTCTTGGACGAAGCCGACAAGATGCTGGACCTTGGCTTCTTGCCCGATGTGGAACGCCTATTCGCGAAAACCCCCGAGGTGCGCCAGACGCTGTTGTTTTCTGCCACCATGCCGGGTCCCGTGCTGACACTTGCCCGCCGGTTTATGACCAAGCCCCTTCACATCAGAGCCCACGACCCCGAAGAAACTATCGCCCAGGCAAACATCAAACACTTCATCTATCGTGCCCACCAGCTCGACAAGGACGAAGTAATTGGTCGCATTCTTCAGGCTGAAGGCCGCGGGAAAACCATCATCTTTACCCGCACTAAGCGCGCTGCCGCTCGGCTGGTAGAAGAGTTGAGTGACCGCGGATTCCCCGCCGCTGCTGTGCACGGTGACATGAGCCAAGATGCTCGCGAGCGGGCAATGACGGCATTCCGACAGGGCAAGAAAGAAATCTTGATCGCCACCGACGTCGCCGCCCGTGGGGTTGACGTCGATGACGTCACCCACGTGATCAACCACACCATTCCCGACGACGACATGACCTACCTCCACCGTGTCGGACGAACGGGTCGCGCCGGTAAAACCGGAATCGCGGTCACGTTTGTGGACTGGGAAGACCTACACAAGTGGGCGCTGATTAACCGCGCGCTCGAGCTGAATGTGCCAGAGCCTCAAGAAACCTACTCGTCGTCTGAGCACCTCTTCAACGACATGGGTATTGCCAAGGGCACCAAGGGGCGCATCAAAGACACCCCTATGCCAAAGCGCGAGCGAGAAGCGGGTAAACCCCAGCAGTCGCAACGCCGTGGCGCTCCCCAAAGGCCTCGCCAAAAGGATGACGGTGAGAATGCCAACCCACAGCGTCGACGTCGCCGTCGTCGCACCGGTGGCGAATCGTCTTAAGTCGAGATGACCTCGGAGCCGGTTGCGGCCTCGAGGATACGTTCGAGGTTGACCAGGGTGGTCTGGTTTTCGCCTAAGTAGTTGGGCTTCTTCGTGCCGTGGTAGTCGCTTGAGCCCGTCACAATGAGACCAAGCTTTTCCGCCACAACTGCCAGAGTTTCTGTGAGCTCCGGGTCGTTTTCTCGGTGATGAAGCTCCACCCCCATCAGCCCAAGAGACATCCATTTTTCATAGCGGGAAATGACGTCTTCCAATGATCCAGACACATCCGTAGCGGGGTTTCCGCCTCGGCTCAGCGGATGAGCAAGTACGGGCACACCACCTGCTTCTCTAATGATTCCAAGTGCACGGTCTAGCTTCGGCGCGTAATGGGGCACGTGATACGGGCCATGCGCGGCAAGTATGTGCTGGAACGCTTCTGTCGTATCCGAGACGATCCCCTTGGCGATGAGCACTTCAGCAATATGGGGCCTGCCAGGGGTTGCTCCAGGAGGAATGGTGGCGCGCACCTCTAACCAGTCGATGTCGTAGTCGGCGGCAATTTTGTCGACCATCATCTGCAGGCGGTTGTCGCGGTGAGAGCGGATTTTTGCCATTTCTTCCACCAACGCCGGATGGTTGGGGTCAAGCAGGTAGCCCAGCAGGTGAATACTGTGGGGCTCAAAGCCGTTGCTGTGATCAATGATTTGGGTGCTGAGCTCAATCCCTGGCACCAACTGAATGCCAAAGTTTCTAGCGGCCTCGGTGGCTTCGGCCCAGCCTGACGTGGTGTCGTGGTCGGTAATTGCCACGGTGTGAAGACCAGCCTGATGGGCTGCCTCGACAAGTTCTGTCGGAGTATCGGACCCATCGGATGACCTGGTGTGGGCGTGCAGGTCGATTATTAGGTCACTCACCCCTCCATGTTAGGTGCCACAGGATGGGAGACTTAGTGCGTGGCTAGTACAGGAAAGAAACCGTCTCGTCAGCGAGCGCCTGAATCGAAGGCGTTTGCCGAGTCGATGAGGAGCAATTGGGCTGATCCTGCCCGCACTCCCGCGGCGCCTGCGACTTGGGTCGGCCACACCAAGAATCGACGAATGCAACTAGTTGCCTCACTCGAGGGGCTTCCCGACAACGCACTCTTGATCATTCCCGCGGGAGCACCCAAGCAGCGCTCAAATGACACGGACTACCCCTACCGAGCCCACACCGCCTTCACCTACTTCACCGGCTGGGGGTCGCAGACAACGCCTGGCTCCATCCTCACCATCGACACCTCCAGAGATGTGGTTCGCACGACGCTGTATGCACGAGGCCCTGCGGGACGTGACACTGATGAGTTTTATGCCAACGCCGAACGCGGTGAATTTTGGACCGGACCCCGGCCCCACCTGGATGACATTGAGGCCACCCTTGGCATCACCACGCGCTCACTCGACGAATGGTCAGGAGTAGACGCAGACGATCTGCCGCGCGCAGTGTTTATCGATGACGCTGATCCGCTGAACTATCTCGAAATCACCCAGTACCGGGTGGACACGCTCGGCCAACAACGCGCCGATGACTTGCGCGAGGCCGACCAGCTACTGGGACAAATCGTCTCCGAGCTTCGGTTTGTCAAAGACGACTACGAGATTGCTGAACTGAGCGCCGCAATCGACGCCACCCACCGCGGTTTCAACGACATCATCGATTCGCTGCCGCGCGCGGTCGATGAATCCCGGGGTGAGCGGGTGGTGGAGGGGGCGTTCCAGGCCAGGGCACGCCTCGAAGGTCACGATGTGGGATACGGAACCATTGCCGCCTCTGGTTCACACGCGTGCATCCTGCATTGGGTGAAAAACGATGGCCCCGTCTCCTCTGGCGACCTCCTTCTGGTTGACGCCGGAGTGGAGATGGATTCTCTCTACACCGCAGACATCACCAGGACTCTTCCGGTTTCAGGCGAGTTTTCGCCCCAACAAAAACTCGTCTATGAGGCAGTCTTGGACGCTGCGGATACGGCGATGTCGATTGTGAAGCCGGGGATTGCCTTCCGAGAAATACACGATGCGGCCATGGCAGTCATCGCGGGCTACATCGACTCTTGGGGGTTCCTACCGGTATCTCTAGACGTTGCACTCTCCAGTGAAGGTGGCCAGCACCGTCGCTACATGATCCACGGAACAAGCCACCACCTAGGCCTCGACGTCCACGACTGTGCGAGAGCACGACGAGAGCTCTATGTCGACCAAGAGCTAAAACCCGGCATGGTCTTCACGATTGAGCCTGGACTCTATTTCCAACCCGATGACTTGAGTGTTCCTGAGGCGTGGCGGGGAATTGGCGTTCGTATCGAAGACAACATCGTGGTCACAAAAACTGGATACGAAAACCTCTCCGCGGCAATTCCCAGGAGCGTTACCGAGGTCGAAGCGTGGATGCGCCGAGGCTAAATGCCGAGGACCAGCCCCGAGACCAAGAAGTAGATCAACAATCCACTCATGTCCACCAGCGTGGTCACCAGCGGCGCTGAAATGACAGCAGGGTCAATCTTGACCGCCTGAGCTGCCAGTGGCATCACGGAACCGATCGTGGTCGCCCACACAGCGATTAACACGATCGAGAGCCCGACAGTAATCCCGATGGGAAGGCCCGATACCCAGGTTGCCGCGACAAAGGCCAGGCCGCCAAGGACCACACCGAGGAACACGCCCACTCGGGATTCTCTCCACGCCACCCGCAACACGTCGCTGGGGCGCACCTCGCCCACAGCGAGTGCGCGCACCGCCCCAGTAGCCGCCTGAGCGCCAATGTTTCCTCCGGTCCCCACAAGAAGCGGGATGAACAGCGCCAGTGCGGTGATTTCATGAAGCTTGGTTTCAAACAGCCCCATCACGCCAATCGTTCCGCTGGCCGCAGCAATCAAAATCACCAGCCAGAACACACGCAATTTCGCCAACTGGAACACGCTCGTGGAAAGGTAGTGGGAGCTCGAGGGCAACTGACCCGCCTGACGGGCAACGTCTTCGGTGTCTGCCTCTTCAATCACTTCCAAGGCGTCGTCTACGGTGAGCACACCCAACACACGCGATTGGCTATCGAGCACCATCAGACCGAGTCGGTTGGTTTCCTGAACCAAGCGGGCCGCGTATTCCGCGTCATCGGTGACTTCCAATGTGGGGGCGTTCTCGTCCGAGATTTCTCCGGCGGTCAAGCCCGGGTCCGCTAGTACGACGTGGCTCAGGCCCACCACTCCGACAAGTTTCTGGCTCCGGTCGACCACGGCCAACAAGTCAACGGTTTCAGCGTCGCCACCTTTTCGTCGAACCACATCCAAAATCTCTGGAACCGGGGTGGACTCTTGAACGGTGACCACCTCGGGGCTCATCACACGACCCACCGAACCTTCTGGGTATCCCAGCAGCGACGCCGTCATGGCGCGTTCTTTATGGCTTAAGCCCGCGAGCACACGACGGACAAATCCGGCCGGGGCTTCGCCCAGCAGGCGCGCACGGTCGTCGGGGTCCATTTCCTCGACCACTTCGCGGAACGCGCTGTCACGCATGCCACTGAGCAACTCTTGTTGCTGGACGCTGTCGAGCTCTTCAAACACTTCTAAGGCTTCATCGCGGGGAAGCATGCGCCATACGAGGGCTGCTTGAACTGGCTTTAACCGAGTGAGCTCTTCAGCAATCTCGTGGGGGGCTTTTTGGTCGAGCCATTCCGCTACCGGAGCAAGTCCGCCGAGGTTGAGCGCGCCAGTCAGGCTCAAATCGAGCGCTTCGCGTTCCTCGGACATGACTAGTTGCCCTCTCCCTCGCTCAAAACCCTCTTGGCTTTGCCGTGGAGGGACTCATCAACGATGACCCGGTAGGAATCCGCGATGATCTGCTGGACCGAGCGAAACGTGGGCCTAGTGGCTTTCTGGGAGGTATAGAGAATCATTCCCGCCATCATTCCCACACCGGCACCAATAACCGCTCCGGCAAGAAGCGGGCTCAAACTTACCGACTGGCCGAAGGAGGCAAACAGCAGTCCCGAGAACAAGCCAATCCAGGACCCGGTCATTGCCGAGTTAATGGCCGCACGACCGTAGCCGTACTTTGCGGTGATCCGCTCGACCGACTCCAAACCCTCTCCCACGATGGAGAGTGCCTTCGGAGGCAGGCCACCGTCGAGAAGGCGATCAACAAGTTTCTTGGCGTCTAAATAGTTTTCGAATCGTCCGAGCTCTTGTCCGTTAGGCACGCGTGAAAGACGGTCAAGGGTTACTTGACGAGAAGACTGGTTAGCGGCCACCAGACTATTCTCACACCCCATTGGCTAGGCTCAGCCCAGAAAAACCCACAACTTTCTCAGGTGGTGACCTTTTTTCGTGTCTGTTGTGAGCGAATCCGCTGTGAGGGACGCCCTCACTCGCGTCATCGACCCTGAAATCAGGCGTCCCATCACTGAGCTCGACATGGTCGATGAGATCCAGGTGACACCCGGGTCCATCTTGGCAACCATCGCCCTCACGATTGTCGGCTGCCCCGCAAGCGAGCGGATTAAGGCCGACTGCGAGAAGGAAATCAGTGCCATTGCAGGGGACCGTGCCGTCACTGTTGAGTTGAGCGTGATGGATGGGCCGAGGCGTCAGGCGCTAATCGAGAAGCTTCGCGGGACCAAGCCGTCTGGAACCCCCTTCACGAAGGATTCGCTCACCCGCGTAATTGCTGTCACCAGCGGTAAAGGTGGAGTGGGTAAGTCCACGATCACCACCAACCTGGCCGTTGATGCAGCCCAGTCAGGACTGCGAGTGGGAGTTATTGACGCCGATGTGTTCGGGTTTTCCATTCCTGGCCTGTTCGGAATTCCGGACGCCAAGCCCACCCGAATCGATTCGATGATTGTTCCCCCCGTCGCTCACGACGTCAAAATCATTTCGATTGGAATGTTTGTCGACGGCAACCAGGCGGTGAGCTGGCGGGGGCCGATGCTTCACCGCACCATCAACCAGTTCTTGACCGACGTGTATTTTGGCGATCTCGACGTGCTGTTGCTCGATTTACCGCCTGGAACAGGAGATGTCGCTATTTCGGTCGGCCAACTACTCCCCCACGCGGAAGTCATCGTGGTCACCACACCGCAAGAAGCCGCTGCCGAAGTGGCAATCCGATCAGCAGAAGTCGCACAACAGACTGGCCAAAGCATTTTGGGTGTCATCGAGACCATGTCACCGGCCACGCTTCCTGACGGGTCAACACTGGAGCTCTTTGGCTCAGGGGGTGGAGACACCGTCTCATCGAAATTGGGTGTCCCATTGCTGGGCCAGGTGCCGCTGAGTCAAACGCTTCGTGAATCAGGCGATCAGGGCACACCGGTGGTTACGACTTACCCAGACGACCCTGCTGCGCAGGCGATCGCCCAGATTGGCGCGCAGATTCGCGCGCTCAAGCCCAGCATCGCCGGAGCCTCTCTGCCGCTGAGTACCCGCTAGGTGGCATCCGGGTCGAACGGAGCTGGCTTTCCTTCTCTGAGAAGGCGCTGGCGCTTTTGATAGGCCGATTCACTGACCGGCCTGGAAGTCATCGCCGCGGTCGCTGCTTCATCCTCGGTGAGGGCTTCTCGAATAATGCGCCTGGGGTCGTATTGGCGAGGGTCGAGCTTCTTCCACTCCATCTCGTCAAAGTCAGGCCCTAACTCGTCGCGCATTCGCTCTTTCGCGCCGTTTGCCATGTCACGCAGAGAGCGCACAAACCTCGCGAGCTTCGCCGAATAGGCGGGGAGACGGTCTGGGCCGACCAAGAAGACAATAATCACTCCAATCAGGAGCAATTTCTCGATGGTCAATCCGAAAGACACGTCCTAACAATAGTCACCCAGGCCTGGGACTGTCCTAGGCTTGGCACCACGAGGAAGCGGGAAGGGACACTCACGTGACAGATTGGGAACTGGTCAACCGATTTGCCAGCGAGTACGTGATGGACTCCGATGACGCCGAATATGTGGCGAAAGCATCTGCAGAACAGGGCGTGAAGCCAATTGGCCACGTGCTCGGCTCAATCATTTCCCACATCGCACGCTCCACTGGCGCTAAGTCGATCATCGAGGTAGGAACAGGTGTCGGCGTCACCACGATGCGCCTGGCAGAAGCGTGCCCGAGCGCACACATCACCAGCATCGACAAAGAACTTGACCACCACGTGACGCTTCGAGAGATGCTGCCGGACGTTGAATTAGATGCCAACAAACTGCGTCTGATCACTGAGCGCGCTCAAGATGTGTTGCCGAAGATGAACGAGGACTCCTATGACCTCGTGGTGATCGACTTGCCTGGCGAGGACGCGGAAGCCTGCTTCGATGACGCCGTGAAGCTCTGCCGCCCAGGCGGCAGCATCCTGGTCGCTCGAGCCCTCCAGGGCGGCGAGGTTGCCAACGCGGCCAACCGCAGTGAGGGTGTCGCCGAAATGCGGGCACTGCTTCGGATTATGGCCGAAGACGACCGCGTGACTCACAGCCTCATTCCCGTCGGAGAAGGGCTTGCCTGGGCGCTCGTACACGGCGCCTAAGCGAAAGAAATTACTTCAGTGCGCCTTGAAGGGCGTCGCGAAGATCAGTGGCTTCTTGGTCGTTGACCGACACAACGAGACGGCCGCCACCTTCGAGGGGAACCTTGACGATAATCAGACGGCCCTCGCGGACAGCCTCCATAGGTCCATCACCAGTGCGAGGCTTCATCGCTGCCATGTCTTCTCCTTTTAGTAACCGTCGAAGTTCCTATTATCCCAAGAAATTGGGGCGTAATTCAAAACGAGTACGCCGTTTAACCCTGCGCCAGCCACTCGCGAAGGGTTCGATGTGTCGATTCCAGCTGGCTAATAGGAACCTGCTCGTTGGGGGCGTGTGCGAGCGCTCCATCGCCTGGTCCAAAGTTCACCGCGGGAATACCCAAGGCAGAAAAACGAGACACATCGGTCCAGCCGTATTTGGGCCTGGCTTCTTGACCACTGGCCGCAACGAGGGAGAGAGCAAGCTGACCATCAAGGCCAGGGCGAGCACCCTCCGACGCGTCGACCACGCTGAGCTCGAGCTCGGGGAACACCTGTGCGACGTAATCGACCGCGTCGCTGACGCTTCGATCAGGGGCAAAACGGAAATTCACCGTGAGCACCGCGTCGTCTGGGATCACGTTCCCAGCGACCCCACCCCGAATTCCGACCGCGCTCAAACTTTCACGGTAGTCCAGGCCATCAACGCTCCTGGTTTCCGGTGAAAAGTGCGAAAGGCGCTCGAGTGCATCCGAGAGTTTGTGGATGGCGTTGTCGCCCATCCACGGCCTGGCAGAGTGTGCACGGAGACCGGTTGCGCGAAGCTCCACTCGGATTGTTCCGTTGCACCCGCCCTCAACGCCACCGTTAGAAGGCTCTCCCAGCACGGCAAAATCCCCGACCATCCATTCGGGGTGGTTGCGGTGGAATCGACCAAGACCGTTCTTATCGGCTTCGATTTCCTCTTGGTCATAGAAGATCCAGGTCACATCCATCGCGGGTTGGTCAAGCTCCACGGCCAAAATCAACTGGCTCGCAACCCCGCCCTTCATGTCAACGCTTCCTCGACCCACCAGGTGGTCGCCCTCGATGCGGGAGGGAAGGTTGTTGTCAACGGGGACGGTGTCTAAGTGTCCTGCCACGATGACCCGGGTTGGTGCACCCAGCGCAGTGCGAGCGGCAACGGTGTTGCCCTCTCTAATGACCTCGAGGTGGGATGCCGTGCGAAGGGTTGCTTCTACGCGGTTTGCGAGGAGTTCTTCGTCACCCGAGACAGATTCCACGTCACACAGCGCGCGGGTCAGCTCCACCACACCGGCAGCGACATCGAACACTAAATCGTCGGACACGAAACATAAGCCTAGTCGGGGCAGGAGCCAGCTAGCCTGGAGGGTATGGCAGAGAGCAACAGAAGCGCATTTGGCTACGGACTACAAACCATCGCCCACGACGGCACCGTCTTGGACACCTGGTTTCCAGAGCCAAAGCTTGGCACTCCACCCGAGCCATTTGAGCCCCACCTGCTTCCCCAAGACATTGAACACCTGCAGGGCAAAAACGATGCCACCGGCACCGAGAGTGTGGGAATTGGCGTTGTCATCGACCTGGATCAGCCCCCTGCGAGCATCCCCGATGCGTACCTGCGCCTGCATTTGCTCTCTCACACCCTGGTAGCCCCAAACTCCATCAACCTTGAGGGCCTCTTTGGGGTTTTAGAAATCGTGGCCTGGACAAACCTCGGCCCCGTATTGCCCGCCTACTTGGAATCTCACCGCATCGAATTGCAGCGGGCAGGTGCGCAGGTATCGAGCATCGACAAATTCCCACCCATGCTCAACTACGTCGTCCCCGACAAGGTGCGCATTGCCGATGCCGCTCGCGTCCGTTTGGGCGCCCACTTGGCACCTGGCACCACGGTGATGCATGAAGGCTTTGTGAACTTCAACGCAGGAACTCTCGGCCACTCGATGGTGGAGGGTCGAATCTCCCAGGGAGTCGTCGTGGGCGATGGCTCCGACATCGGCGGGGGCGCCTCGATCATGGGCACCCTCTCGGGAGGTGGCCAGGAAGTTATCTCCATCGGCCAGCGCTGCTTGCTGGGAGCCAATGCCGGAATCGGAATTTCTCTGGGCGATGACTGTGTGGTCGAAGCAGGCCTCTACGTGACGGCGGGCACCAAGCTCTCGCTCATCCAAGGCGGTGAGACCACGTCGGTCAAAGCAGCAGAGCTCAGCGGAGAATCAAACATCTTGTATCGCCGGAACTCACTCACTGGCGCGGTGGAAGCAATTCCACGATCGGGTCAAGGAATAACCCTCAACGCCGCACTGCACGGCTAGTTAGCGCTTAGGCCAGGCTCTGGTGTCAGGGCCCGTGTAGAGCTGCTGGGGGCGGCCAATACGCTTTGTGGGGTCGTCGTTCATCTCACGCCAGTGGGCAATCCAGCCGGGCAGGCGACCAATGGCAAACAACACG
>Ga0233451_10001362_pt1 | contig 23558 bp, 18 predicted proteins | sample 011ome_29_FD_183052 | JGI IMG/M metagenome (GOLD analysis project Ga0233451, IMG submission 183052) | Coastal salt marsh microbial communities from the Groves Creek Marsh, Skidaway Island, Georgia - 011504CT (spades assembly) | ecosystem: Environmental > Aquatic > Marine > Intertidal zone >... | reverse complement strand
ATAAAAAATAACGAAAGCACAACAACGTATAAATTAATTGCTTGGTTCTCGTCTACTTACGAAAATCCTTGAGGATTTTCTATTCGGTTTGTATTTGCTAAATTAGTTGCTGAAACACGCAACTAATCTTATACAATCACGTTGGCAGACATTAAAAAAAGGGGAAATTCGCTTTTTTTAACATTAGTCCCTTAAGGAAAAAAGGTGTTTAAGATACTTTTTAAAATTTCTTCTCAAAAACAGTATACTTTTTTTTTGTATTTGAATGTAGAAAAAATTGATATTCAAATTTTTAGTAACTTGGTTGCAAAACTCAGTCAAACAATATCTTAACTAATAATATTGTTTGACTAATTAAAACAACAACCAAATGTTTACAAGTCTTAACAAAAAAATCGCCTTTATTTTATGTTTCTTTTTTTTGGGAGTCTCTCAATTTTCATCTGCTCAAAAAAAATGGAGCAAACGAAAAGTGGAGGCTTTAAAAAAAGAAGTTTCACAAATTGTAACTGCCAACCATAAACAGTCTCAAGTAATGGTTGATAAAATATTTAGTTTTTCAGAACTTGGTTTTCAAGAATATGAATCGTCTAAATATTTAACCGGAATTTTAAAGCAAAACGGTTTTGAAATTGAAGAATCTGTATCTGGAATTCCAACGGCTTGGTTTGCCAAATGGTCAAACGGAGAAGGTCCTGTAATTGCATTAGGAAGCGATGTAGATTGTATTCCAAAAGCATCACAATATCCAGGAGTTGCCTACCACAAACCAATTGTTGATGGAGCTCCAGGGCATGGAGAAGGTCATAACTCTGGGATTCCTTTAAACATTACTGCAGTTTTAGCCGTTAAAAAAATAATGGAACGTGAAAATATTGGTGGAACCCTTATTTTATGGCCGGGAATTGCAGAAGAATTGGTTGCTGCAAAAGCTTGGTACACTAGAGACGGACTTTTTGATAAAATAGACATGTGTATTTTTACGCACGTAAGTAGTAATCTAGGTGTTTCGTATGGGGCGGCTAGTGGTACTGGTTTAATTTCTGTAGAATATACTTTTGAAGGAGAATCTGCTCATTCTGCTGGTTCGCCTTGGCGCGGAAGAAGCGCTTTAGATGCTGCCGAATTAATGAGTGTGGGTTGGAATTATAAAAGAGAACATTTACACCCTTTAAAAAGATCGCATTCTATTTTTACTGATGCAGGTGATCAACCCAATGTGGTTCCTTCTAAAGCATCAATTTGGTATTATTTTAGAGATGTTACCTATGAAGGAATTATGGAGATGTATCAAGAAGCAAATGATGTGGCAAACGGTGCTGCATTAATGACAAAAACAAAAGTAACTTCAAAAATACTAGGAACTGCTTGGCCAAGACATTTTAATAAAACCATTGCAGAAACCATGTATGAAAATATCAAAACTGTTGGATTGCCAGAATGGTCAGAAAAAGACCAAACACTAGCAAAAGCAGTGCAAACGGAAGTAAAATCATCTAGAATTACTGGTTTAAGCACAAAATTAATTCCATTAGGTTTACCTATTAAAACACCTAGAAGTGGTGGTTCTGATGATATTGGCGATGTTTCTTGGACGGTTCCAACAGTAACCTTAAGATACCCTTCTAACATTCCTGGTTTACAAGGACATCATTGGAGTAATGCCATTGCTATGGCAACTCCGATTGCACATAAAGGAGTTACTGCCGGTGCTAAAGTAGAAGCCATGACAATTATTGATTTTTTATTAAAACCAAACCTATTAAAAGAAGCTAAAGACTATTTTAATAAGGAACAACGTAAAAACACTTCCTATAAACCAATGATTACTGAAAGTGATTTACCTCCCATCTACTTGAATACAGACAAACAAAAACAATTTAGATCTCAGCTAGAAAAATTTTATTACAACGAAAAAGAATTTGATACCTATTTAGAACAATTAGGAGTAAGTTATCCAACTTTAAAAAAGAAAAAATAAACTATCATGAAATACAAACATTATCTTTTAACAATTGCCGTATTTATTTTTGCCTTTGGTTGTCAAAAAGAAGCACCTAGTTGTGATACTGTAATACAAAATGGAGTAATTTATAATGGAACGGGTGAACTTCCTTTTAAGGGAACTGTTGCCATAAAAGGAGATAAAATTATTTATGTAGGAAAACACAAAGAGTTTAAAGCTACCAACGTAATTGATGCAAAAGGAAAAGCAATAGCACCTGGATTTATAAATATGCTGAGTTGGGCATACGGAACTTTAATGAACGATGGTCGTTCTTTGAGTGATTTGAAACAAGGTGTAACACTTGAGGTTTTTGGAGAAGGAAACTCTCCTGGTCCAGAAGGAAAGCCTGGTGATGAAAAATATATGTCGTTTGGTGGTGCTATGGACACATTGGTAAAAAGCAAGATATCTACCAATATTGCCTCTTTTTTAGGTGCAGAAACTGTTAGAATACAACATGTTGGTTATGCCAATAGAAAAGCGACAAATGAAGAATTATTGGCAATGCAAGCTTCTGTAGAAAAAGCTATGAAAGAAGGGGCCATGGGAATTGGATCTTCTTTAATTTATGCACCTGGAGATTATGCAGATACCGACGAGCTGATTGCACTTAATAAAATAGCTTCTAAGTTTGGAGGCATGTATATTTCTCATATGAGAAGTGAAGGTGATAAATTGTTAGATGCTTTAGATGAATTACTATTAATTGCAGAAAAAGCAAAGATACCAGCAGAAATTTACCATTTAAAAGCTTCTAGAAAAGCCAATTGGCATTTATTAGACACTGTAATTACACGCGTAGAAAAAGCACGAGCAAAAGGACTTCGAATTACTGCAGATATGTATACCTATAATGCTAGCTCAACAGGTTTAACTGGAGTAATTCCAACCTGGGTTCAAGAAGGCGGTCATAAAGCTTGGATAGAAAGAATGAAACAAGCAGAACCAAGAAAAAGACTCTTAGTAGATATTAGAAAAGAGTTGGCTCATCAACCTCCAAGCGGAATTTTAATGGTTGGTTTTAAAAATGCTGAAATGGCAAAAAAATATCGTGGCAAAACAGTTGCAGAAGCTGCTGAAATGAGAAATCAATCTCCTGCCGATGCCATTATTGATATGATTATAGAAGACGATAGCCGAATCCAATGTATTTACTTTAGTATGTCTGAAGAAAATATTCGTAAAAAAATACAAATTCCTTGGCTGTCTTTTTGTTCTGATGCAGGGTCTTATTCTGACCTATCGAAAGATTTTAGAACGCATCCAAGAGCTTTTGGAAGTTTTATTAGAGTTTTAGGAAAGTTTACTAGAGAAGAAAAGTTGCTCTCATTGGAAGAAGCTGTTCGTAAATTAAGTGGATTTCCTGCAACGAACCTTGGATTAAAAGATCGTGGATTTTTAAAAGAAAATTATTTTGCTGATGTGGTCATTTTTGATCCAGAAACTGTTGGCGACAATGCTACTTTTGACGAACCGCTTCAGTTTGCAAATGGTATGAATGATGTGTTTGTAAATGGGGTTCAAGTGATTTCTAATGAAAAACATACTGGAGCATTTCCTGGGAGGTTTGTGAAGGGACCAGGTGCGATCCCGCTTTTTTAAATTGCTCTGTCAATTCAGCTTCTGGAAATACTGTTTTACTAGATGAATCTTTTGAAAATATTAAAACCAATGCACAATTACTAAGTGCAGGCTGGTTAAACATCAACACTAACGGTGGTAAAACTATTTTTAAACCAAAAACAAAAAACGGCAATAGACTTATAGAAATTTCTTCTTATGCAACAGCAGAAAACCCTTTAGAAACTTGGTTAATTTCGCCAGCCATAGATTTAGATGCAACCATAGACGAAACCTTAACTTTTGATACCAACACAGGTTATGATAATGGAAAAGCGTTAAAGGTTTTTGTTTCTTCTGATTTTAGTGGAGATCTAAAAACAGCCACATGGACTCAAATAAATGCGGACATCTCTGAAGGTCCCAGTAATGATTACTCGAATTTCTTTACCAAATCTGGTAGCATCTCTTTATCTTGTTTAACCGGAACTGTACATGTTGCTTTTCAATATTTTGGTGAAGACGGAGGAGTGACAACCACTGTGCAAATAGACAATGTGAAAATTACTGGAAACTAACATAAACGATTATGTGTTTTGAGAAAAATTTATCAATTCGAGTGAATTTTACTCATTTTTATGAGAAAAATTAATATCGAGAATAAAAATTTTGTTTAAAAAAATGTTCTCGATACGATTTTCTTTGATTTTGACTTTGCCCAATCTAACAGAAATCACTCGAACTGACATTCCGTTTATCCTCACGTTTTTTTTTAGTTTAAATTTCGTTTCTCTATAAAAAAGCGTTTTAAAAGGCTGCTGCAATCATTTTCTAAAATTCCGCTAACTACTTTTGTTTTTGGATGAATGGTTGTTTTTAACTTTATAAAACCGCGTTCTAACTCAGAAGCACCGTATACAATTTTACCAATCTGTGTCCAATAACTTGCACCGGCACACATTTGGCAAGGTTCTAAGGTTACATACAAGGTGCAGTCTTTTAGATATTTTCCACCTAAATAATCTGCCGCAGCCGTAAATGCTTGCATTTCTGCGTGCGCTGTTACATCATTTAAGGTTTCTGTTAAGTTATGGGCTCTAGCAATAATTTGGTCTTTAAAAACAATGATTGCTCCCACAGGAACCTCCCCTTTATCAAAAGCAATTGCTGCTTCATCTAAAGCTTTTTTCATAAAATACACATCATCAAAAGGATTTATCATCGTAAAAAAATATTTTTTCAATAATACAAAAAGCAAATCAGATGTAAAACTCGTACTTTTGTTGCATGTCAACAAAACTTTTAGATACAATTTACAATCCTAAAGATCTAAGTAAACTAAAACCAAGTCAGTTGCCGGTTTTAGCAAAAGAATTGCGTGAATTTATCATTGATATTGTTGCTGCTAAAGAAGGGCATTTAGGGGCTAGTTTAGGGGTTGTTGAACTAACCATTGCACTACATTATTTGTTTGATACCCCAAATGATTTATTGGTTTGGGATGTTGGGCATCAAGCATACGGACATAAAATACTCACTGAACGAAAAGCTGTTTTTGATACCAATAGACGGTTAAACGGAATCTCGGGCTTCCCAAAAAGAAGCGAAAGTGTGTACGATGCTTTTGGTGTTGGACATTCGTCTACCTCAATTTCTGCAATATTAGGAATGGCAATTGCTTCTAAACTAAAAGGAGAAAATGAAAAGCAACATATTGCTGTTATTGGTGATGCCTCTATTGCAAGCGGAATGGCTTTTGAAGCTTTGAATCATGCTGGAGTTACGGATGCAAATGTATTGGTCATCTTAAATGACAATGCCATTGGTATTGATCCTTCTGTGGGTGCCTTAAAAGAATACCTAACCAAAGTAAAATCAGATAAAAGGCTTGCCGCTCAAAACAACATTATAAAGGCGTTAAATTTTGATTATTCTGGTCCAATTGACGGACATAATTTAGATGAATTACTTGCAGAATTAACTCGTTTGAAAAAAGTGAATGGCCCAAAATTTTTACACATTATCACTACCAAAGGAAAAGGGTTGCAAAAAGCAGAAGAAAATCAAGTACAATATCATGCTCCGGGTAAATTTGATAGAATCACTGGAGAAATCATTCCAAAAGAATTAAAAATAGAACCACAAAAATACCAAGATGTATTTGGTAAAACCTTGGTGGAACTTGCAGAAAAAAACAACAAAATTGTGGGCATAACTCCCGCTATGATTACTGGAAGTTCATTGACATTTCTCTTAGAAAAATTCCCTGAAAGGACTTTTGATGTAGGTATTGCAGAACAACATGCGGTAACCTTAGCTGCTGGAATGGCAACACAAGGAATCATTCCTTTTTGTACTATTTATTCTACTTTCTTACAACGCGCATATGATCAAATAATTCACGATGTTGCCTTACAAAACCTCCCGGTAATTTTTTGTTTAGACAGAGCGGGTTTGGTTGGCGAAGACGGTGCAACACATCATGGGGTTTTTGATTTGGCATATCTACGTTGTATTCCTAATTTAATTGTTTTTGCCCCAAGAAATGAAGTTGAACTTCGCAATATCATGTACACTGCGCAATTAAGCTTAGAAAACCCAATTGCCATTCGATACCCAAGAGGAAAAGGGATTTTAATAGATTGGAAACAACCGTTTTCTACCATAGAAATTGGAAAAGGAGTCTGTATAAAAGAAGGAAATGAGGTGGCTGTTTTGTCTATTGGTAGCATTGCAAAAAATGTAACAGAAGCAATTGAAAATCTAGATCAAAAAGTTTCTGTAGCACATTACGATATGCGTTTTGTAAAGCCATTAGATGAACAGTTATTGCATGCTATTTTCAATTCTTTTGATACTCTAATTACAATAGAAGACGGAACCATTGCTGGAGGATTTGGAAGTGCTATCTCAGAATTTGCAACAAAGAATAACTATAAAAACAGGATTACAATACTTGGCGTTCCAGATAAATTTATCCACCAAGGAACAGTTGAAGAATTACACACCATTGCAAAAATTGATACAGCGTCTATTTCTACAGAAATAAAAAAAGCAGCATTAAAATAATGCTGCTTTTTTAAAATTAAATATTTCTTTTATTTGATTATTACTTTTTCAGTTGCTTTTCTATTATTCTTATCAATTAAATTCACAATATAAACACCTGATGTTAAGTTTACAGTAACTGGTTGTTTTTCTTGTTGCGTAAAATCTACTTGTTTAGAAAATACTTGTTTCCCGTTGATATCAAATAACATCAGTGTTGCTTTTCCTACCGTGTTTTTTGCAAAAACTGTAAACTCTCCACTAGAAACAGTTGGATACATGGTAAACACTTTATTGTCTTTTACCACATCATCTACAGAAGCCGCTGCTGAAAAGAATTGTCCTGTAAACATTCCTCTACCAAAAGTGCTTGCCATTACCGTATTATCTGCAGTTCTTAAACTAAATGATGTCACTTTTACATTAGACATTCCGTTATAAGATTGTGACCAACTCGGGTTGGCATCCTTAAAATTACCTGTTCTCCAAACACCTAATTCTGTACCAATAATTACTTCATCATTATTTAATGGATTCATCATAATTGCTTTTACAGGAATGTCAGGAAAATTACCTTCTTTGCTTACCCAGGTTGTTCCTCCGTTTGAAGTATACCAAATACTAGCAACTCCATAATTGTGGAACGTAACTATAATTTCATTCTCTGTTGCTCCAAAAGCTATAGAAGATACACTTCCAGCAGGAAAAGCACCACCTGTAATATCACTCCAAACTGGACCAGCTGAATTAGCATTCTGAATTCGCAATAATTTTCCATCATTAGTTCCTACAAAAAGTTTTGTAGAATTTAATTCATAAGGAGATACTTTAAATGCTGTTGGTTCTCCAGTTAATAAACCATTTGTAAATTCTGTCTTAACAGGAACGGTTAATAAATTAGTGAATCTTGCTAAATTATAGCTTCTATTCCCTGCTATGGTTTTAGAAAAATTTGTAAATAAAATATCTAAATTATCATCTAATGTTGCTGGATTGATAAAAGAACCTGCTTTATCTTCATCAATAATTTCTATTCTATTTCCATTATATGGTAAAGGAAAAGCTTCTACATCATTATATACATAAGATGCTAAAAAATAGGCGCCATCTCTATCTATGAAAGAATAAGCACCGTCTCCTCCTTTTGGTTTAATAGAACTATTAATTCCTGCTGATGCACCATTCATGAATTGTGTTCCATTATCTTGAGCACCTGAAATTAATAACACGTTTGCAGCATTTTGTCCTATATCTCCGTGATAAAATTGCGTTACATTATAGTCTTTGTTTCTCGATGAAATCGCATTTGTTGTCGTTTCTGCACCAGACAATGAACTTGCATAATACACACCGCCATCATTCCCGATAATTGCTTTATTGGCATCTGTAGGATGAAATGCCCAACCATGTTGATCTGCATGTACTAAAGGAATATTTAATCCTGCTAAATTATTGTTATTAGACCATTTAGAAATTTGTTTCCAGGAAGTACCTGAGTTTGTGCTTCTAAATAAGTCAATACCCCCTGCATAAATTTTTGTGTCATCTGTTGGATCTACTTCAATCACTAAATCATAAAAAGCTTGACCACGAGTAAAATCGTTACTAGAAATATCATTATCTGCATCAGATGGAAGTGTTACTGCGGTAGTATTTGTAAAACCATCTGTTGTTTTTAGCATACTTAAATAAGGAGCAATTGTATTACCTCCTACGTCTACTGTTCTCACATATGCTAATACATACACTGTATTTGCATTAGTTCCTGAAACGGCTATTTCTGTTCTTCTTGCATTGGTAATTGAATGTACTGCTGTAAATGTAGTTCCTGCTGCATCAGTTGATTTTAAAATAGTACCTCCTCCAAAACCCCATGGATTTCTTTCTGTACCAATCCAAATAGTATTGTCTGAACCAATCTCAATATCATTCGGTTCATAAGGGGTTGCGCTACCAGGAATAGCCGGCAATGTTATTTTATTCCAATTTGTTCCATTGTCAATCGATTTGTATAATCCAGTTTTTTGAAAGGCAACCCATTCCTCCCCTTCAGCATAATATGCGCCTGCTACAGCAAAGTAAACCTCAGTGTTTCCTCCATTATTCCTTGCTTTGATATCATTGATATAAAATACTCTTTGTTTTACATCTGCATTAAATGTATCAGAATACACATTTACCCAAGAGGTTCCACCATCTGTGGATTTCCAAATACCATTCCCTACAGCTTGGTCACCCGTATACGATTCACCAGTACCCACATACATAATTTGAGAGTTGTTAGGGTCAACGGTCATACAACTAATTGATAAGTTCTCATCAATTCCAACGCGTGTCCAAGAAGAATTTGCATTGGTTATATCATTATTTACCCATAAACCGCCAGAAACTCCACCAGCAAATACCCGCTTATGAGTTAGGTCGTTTGGATCAAACATCACAACTCGAGTTCGTCCTCCAACATTATTTGGTCCTCTTTCTACCCACATATTATCAACTGCATCCCCAGGTACTCTCTGTAATTTACGGTTAGCTTTTAATTGTTTTTGAAGTTCAAAAACATTTTCTGGGTGGGTTCTTCCAGTATTGGGATTCATTTCTAACAAATATTCTTGTTCAAAATATTTGTTAGGCGGAATTCCATTTGCTTTTCTCTCTTTTTTAGTAAGTTGAAGCGTTTTTGTATACGGATGATTCTTTATGAAATTCGCATATTTAATTCTTGCTTTTTCTGTTGCTGTTTCTTTATTAGCAATAAAATACACTGAGAAAGCCGCAAGAACAATTGCAAAGGCGAAAAGTAGTTTTTTATTCATAATTGATTCGTTTATTAGTTTACATTGCTAAAGTTAGTGAAATGTTTTTTAAATTAAATTTCCATTTAGTTTTTTATGCAATCTAATGGCGTAACTATCAGACATTTTAGACACATAACTGCAAATTTTCATGATTCTATGATACAAACTATCTGAGGTGTTTTTGTATTCGTTTGGTAATAAATTTAAGACCAGTGTGTCATAATTTGAGGCTGTTCCTAAATGATTATTGTTTAACGCATTTACAAATACATCGATGATGTCTGCAATAATTTTATAGCCTGCAACTTCTTTTTCTACAACTTCGTTGCTTCGGTAGATTTTATCAATACTAATTTTAATAATGTCGTTAATTTGTGCTTCATAGGTGCATCTATCTAATAATCCTTTGTCAAATTCTCCTTTTAAAATAGCTTCTTCATTTGCTAAAAAAATATCTACTGTTTCATTAATTAAAACACCAATTGCCAAAGCGCGTAAATAGCTTACTCTATCTTTTTTATGTTGTAAAGAATGATATTTTTTGATGTCTATGGTGTCTTTTACCAACTTTATCATAAACTCTAATGCAAAATCTTCTTCAATTAAACCCAGGTTAATTCCGTCTTCAAAATCAATAATAGTGTAACAAATATCGTCTGCTGCTTCTACTAAATAGGCAAGAGGATGCCGATAAAAAGAAACATCATTTGTGGTAGATTTTTGTTGTAAACCCAACTCATTTGCAACATCTAAAAAAGCTTCTTTTTCTGATTGGAAAAATCCGTATTTTTTATCTACAATGTGGTTAGTTGGTTTTTTTGGCAATGATTCTTTAGGATATTTAAGAAACGCGCCCAATGTAGCATAAGACAATCGTAATCCGCCAGAAATGCCTTTTCTTGTTTCTGTTAGGATTTTAAATCCGTTGGCATTTCCTTCAAAATCGATGAGGTCTTGGTATTCCTTTTCGGTCAATTCTTCTCTGTATTTTAATCCGTTTCCGGTTTTAAAATACTCTCCAATAGCTTTTTCGCCTGAATGCCCGAAAGGCGGATTTCCAATGTCGTGTGTTAGTGATGCAGCTGCAACAATAGCTCCGAAATCATTGAATGTATACCCAAGTTCTACTAAATTTGGGTGACGTTCTAGGAGCACTTTTCCAACACGTCTTCCAATACTTCTACCCACTACAGAAACTTCTAAACTGTGTGTTAAACGGGTATGCACAAAATCGGTTTCCGATAATGGAATTACTTGAGTTTTGTCTTGCAGGCTTCTAAAAGCTGATGAAAAAATGATTCTATCAAAATCTACTTCAAAGCCCAAACGTGTTTCATCTTGTTGTGCTCTGTGGCGTTTTTCTGTATCTCCAAATCGTTTTAACGATAGTAATTGTTCCCAGTTCATTGTTGCATAATTAATTGATTTGTAAATCTACAAAATAGATTTCTCGACTCCGCTCGAAATGACAAAAAAAAGAGAAGCATTGCTGCTTCTCTTTCACCCCTTTAATTTAATCATTTGTCTTTAATGAGACAGTTTTTGTAGATATGATTAAGACCCACACATTAAGCAATCGTCTGGTCCGGCATTTTTAGATGCCTCTACCATTGCTTTAAATTCTTCAGCAGACATTGGTTTTTCTTCTGCTTTTTTCTCTTTTGATAAGGTAAACTGCGTTGCGTTTACTGCCGATTTTGTTCTTAAGTAATACATTCCGGTTTTTAATCCAGATTTCCATCCGTAGAAATGCATTGAGGTTAATTTTCCAAAATCAGGATCTTGCATAAACAAGTTTAACGATTGAGATTGATCGATAAAATATCCTCTATGGCGTGCCATATCAATAATATCTTTCATACTCATTTCCCAAACAGTTCTGTACAACTCTTTTAAGTCTACAGGAATTGCATCAATATGTTGTATTGATCCGTTTGCTCGCATAATGTCTTCTTTCATGTCATTGTTCCACAACCCTAATTCTACTAAATCTTCAAGTAAGTGCTTGTTTACAACGATAAATTCACCTGATAAAACTCTTCTGGTATAAATGTTAGAAGTATAAGGCTCAAACGCTTCATTGTTTCCTAAGATTTGAGACGTTGATGCTGTAGGCATTGGCGCAACTAATAACGAGTTTCTAACTCCGTGCTTCATTACGTTTTTTCGCAATTTTGCCCAATCCCAGTTTCCACTTAACTCGTCGTCTTTTATTCCCCACATATTAAATTGGAATTCTCCTTCTGACATCGGAGATCCTTTAAAAGTAGAATATGGTTCTTTTGCTTTAGCAATTTCCATAGAAGATGTTACTGCTGCAAAATACATGGTTTCAAAAATATCTTGATTCAGTTTTTTTGCTTCTTCTGATGTAAAAGGCAAACGTAAGTTGATAAAAGTATCTGCCAATCCTTGAATTCCTAATCCTACTGGTCTGTGACGGAAGTTTGAATTTTCTGCTTCTTTAACAGGATAGTAATTCATATCTATCACCGTATCTAAATTACGTGTTACTTTTTTAGTTACTTCAAATAGTTTTTTATGATTGAAAAACTTTTCACCGTTTTCTTTTTCTGTAACAAACATTGGTAACGCAATAGATGCTAAGTTACATACAGCAACTTCATCATTTGCAGTATATTCCATAATTTCTGTACATAAGTTAGAAGAACGAATGGTTCCTAAATTCTTATGATTTGTTTTACGGTTTACTGCGTCTTTATACAACATGTACGGAGTACCTGTTTCAATTTGAGATTCTAAGATTTTCTCCCAAAGTTCTCTTGCTTTGATTGTTTTTCTTCCTTTTCCTACTTTTTCGTATCCTTCGTATAATTTTTCGAATTCATCGCCATAGGTATCAAATAAATGTGGACATTCATTAGGGCACATTAAGGTCCATGTACCGTCTTCTTGAACACGTTTCATAAACAAATCTGGAATCCACATTGCATAGAATAAATCTCTTGCACGCATTTCTTCTTTTCCATGATTTTTCTTTAAATCTAAAAAGTCGAAAATATCTGCATGCCAAGGCTCTAAATACATTGCGAAAGAACCTTTACGTTTTCCTCCACCTTGATCTACATAACGAGCCGTATCGTTAAATACTTTTAACATCGGTACAATTCCGTTTGATGTACCGTTTGTTCCTCTAATATAAGAACCTGTTGCTCTTACATTGTGAATAGACAAACCAATTCCTCCAGCAGATTGAGAAATTTTTGCTGTTTGTTTTAAGGTATCATAGATTCCACCAATACTATCATCTTGCATTTGTAATAAGAAACAAGAAGACATTTGTGGTTTTGGCGTACCTGCATTAAACAATGTTGGTGTTGCATGGGTAAAATATTTTTTACTCATTAACTCATACGTTTCAATCGCTTCGTCAATATCATTTTTATGAATCCCAATAGAAACACGCATTAACATATGTTGTGGACGTTCTACAATATTTCCGTTTAATTTTAATAAATAGGAACGTTCTAATGTTTTAAAACCAAAATAATCGTAATTAAAATCTCTATTATAGATAATTGTAGAATCTAATTTTTCTGCATTGTCTTTGATGATTTTGTATACATCGTCTGCCAACAATGGTGCTTTTTTTTCTGTACGTGGATTTACATAATGATATAAATCGTCCATAGTTTCTGAGAACGATTTTTTGGTGTTTTTATGTAAGTTAGAAACAGCGATTCTTGCAGCTAATTTTGCATAATCTGGATGAGCTGTTGTCATTGTAGCAGCAGTTTCTGCAGCTAAATTGTCTAACTCTGAAGTTGTAACTCCATCATATAAACCTTCAATAACTCGCATGGCAACTTTAACGGGATCAACAATTTTGTTTAATCCATAGCACATTTTTTTTACTCTTGCAGTAATCTTATCAAACATTACTGGCTCTCTTTTGCCGTCTCTTTTTAGTACATACATAGTTAATTATGGTTTTATTGGTTTATGTTGCTGTCAAAACATCCACTTTTTGACATTCTTTTTTATTTTATTAATTGATTGGCTAAGTTTTAAAAATCTGAATCGAAACTAATACTTCCTGTTCCTCCAGATTTTACACCTGCTTTTTGATATTCTGAGACTCTTTTTTCAAAGAAGTTTGTTTTTCCTTCTAATGAAATCATTTCCATAAAATCAAAAGGATTTGATGCGTTGTATTCTTTTTCACAATTGAATTCTCCAAGCAATCTGTCTGTTACAAATTCTAAATACTCTGTCATTAACTTGGCATTCATACCAATTAAACTTACAGGTAAAGATTCTGTGATGAATTCGCGCTCAATATTTAAGGCATCAACAATAATTTCTCTGATACGCTCTTTTGGCACTTTGTTTACAATATGGTTATTGTGTAAGTGAACCGCAAAATCACAATGCATTCCTTCATCTCTAGAAATTAACTCGTTAGAAAATGTTAATCCTGGTAATAAACCTCTCTTTTTCAACCAGAAAATAGAACAAAAAGCACCTGAAAAGAAAATCCCTTCTACGGCTGCAAATGCTATTAAACGCTCAGCAAACGAATCAGATTCTATCCATTTTAATGCCCAATCTGCTTTCTTTTTAATTGCAGGAAAGTTTTCGATTGCATTAAATAATTTATCTTTTTCTAACTCATCTTTAACATATGTATCTATTAATAAAGAATAGGTTTCTGAATGAATATTTTCCATCATAATTTGAAATCCGTAGAAAAATTTCGCTTCAGAAAATTGTACTTCATTCACAAAATTTTCTGCAAGATTTTCATTTACAATACCGTCTGAAGCAGCAAAAAATGCCAAAATATGTTTGATAAAAAAACGCTCATCTTCTGTTAATTTATCATTCCAATCCACAATATCTGCATGCAAATCAATTTCCTCTGCTGTCCAAAAACAAGCTTGTTGTTTTTTGTACCAATCCCATAAGTCGGTATGTTGAATTGGGAAAATTACAAATCTATTATCATTTGGTTGCAAAATTGGTTCTGTAGCAGACATTCTTCTTTAAAAAATTTAGTTATTAAAAAATTTCGAGTTTTTTGTCGAAAAAGACGTTAACAAAGATTGGAAAAATTGACTGAAAAACGAAGTTATACTTATCCACAAAAAGTTGAAGTTTTTAACAAAACGTTCACATTTAGCGTTTTTCTGATTTTTAAAAAATATTTTTAACTATTTGATTTACAACTGTTTAATTTTTCATTTTTTTGTGACACCCTAATTTTATTGACTTCTTTAAAAGTTCTGAAAAATAAAAAAAGAGAATTTGTAAATTCTTTTTTTGCCTTTTCGAGTTTGTTTTTTTTCAAAAAAAATGGCTCCTAAAATAGGAGTCATTTTTATATTAAAATAAGGTTTTTTTTACTCTTTTATAGTTGCTGTTAAGTTTATAGTAACCTCAACTTTAAAGTCCATTGCTCCAGCATCAGAAAGTGCATCTCCAGAAAGAAGAAGAGTTGCGGAGCTATTATTTAATAAAGTGCTTTCTAATTGGTTTAAAATCATAGAATCTGAAATCGTAAAAACAGTTTCTTCGTTTACAGCTTGAGACACATTTAAATTTGTTATTGAACTCACAACTGTATTGTCAAGTTTTAGAGTCCCCACAGATATCATTCCTGCAGTATTTCCTACAAAATCTTTAAATTTATAGGTAAGAGAATTGATTTTAATTGCGGTTATTTTATCTACATATTGAGCCAAATCTCCAGTGGTTAAATCAAGTGTTTCAGAACGACTATAAGTAACGGTTGTTCCTTGTGTTTGTGGAATGTTAAAAGCAACACTTTCTGTTAAATTGTTATTTACATTTAACTCTAATAACTCATCTAAACTAGCACAAGAAACTGTAACAGCGGCTAATAATAGTAATACTATTGTTTTTTTCATAATCCTTTATTTTTTTAAGTTCTTTTCGGCAATGGTTTCTAGTTCCGCATACCAATCTTCTCCAAATTTACGAATTAAAGCTTGCTTAACAAACTTATAAACAGGAACTTGTAATTCTTTTCCTAACGTGCACGCATCATCGCAAATTTCCCATTTATGATAATTTACAGCAGAAAACTCAGAATAATCTCTAACTCTAATTGGATATAAGTGACAAGATACGGGTTTTTTCCAGTCTATAACTCCTTGATTGTAGGCTTCTTCGATTGCACATAATGCAGTGTTGTTTTCATCAAAAATAACATACGCACAATCTGCATTATTTATTAAAGGAGTTTCTAATTCTCCAAAATCACTTGTTATCCAAGTTCCTTGACTTTCTATAACATCAATTCCTTCTTGTCGTAAAAAGGGTTTTACTTTCGGGTAAATCTCTTCTAAAATTTTAGTTTCCTCTTTTTCTAAAGGAGCCCCTGCATCTCCATCAATACAACACGCACCTTTACATGCAGATAAATTGCAGACAAAATCTTTTTGAATAACGTCTTCTGAAACGATTGTTTTTCCTAGTTGAAACATGTCGCAAAAATACATTTATTTTTTACGAATTCTTTATATTTACACATAGTAAAATAAAGAGAATGGATACTTTTGATGTTTTAATTATTGGTGGTGGAGTTGCAGGCATGCAATGTGCTTTGGTGTTAGGCTCTGCAAAAGAAAAAGCGTTTGCACAAGATAAAAAGATTGGAATTATCATACATCAGAAATCTTCTCATTTACAAAACGCCTTATTTAATAACACAATAGGCATAAAACCAGGAACCCTTGGAAGTGATATTCTTACCGATGGGAAAAAACACTTAACAGAAAAATACCCTCATATTTCACAGATTCAAAATGAAAAAGTAATTGCTATTACTTCCTCTGAAAATGCATATCTAATCACAACAAATAAAGCAATTTACTTTTCAAAAATTGTTGTTTTAGCTTTAAACTACTCACGTCCATTAACAATAAAAGGGCTAGAAGATTTTGTAGTACCTCATAAAAGAGCAAACCCTAAAAAGGATAGAATTCAGTTAAAAAACGAACATTTTTTAATTAAAGATGGGCTATATGTCTGTGGCACTATTGCCGGATTAAGAAGTCAGTTTTCAATTGCGGCTGGTAGCGGAGCAACAGTTGCTACAGATATTTTAACACTTTGGAATGATGGAGAGCACACCAAAGTGCATGATAAAGTGTAAAAGAAAAAACCAGCGAATTCGCTGGTTTTTTTATAAAATAATATAATCTTTAAAGTTTATTCTACCGTAATAATTTTTTCTTGTGTGTTGGTAATCCTTACTCCTCGTTACTTTCCCACATCAACCTTCATGTATTTAATATAAGATGATAGGTTAGTTTTATTGAAAAAAATTAGTTGCAACTAAAAAAGATTACTTTTTTAAGTATGAATAATTTGATTATACTTGTAAGATGAAATTAATCCTTCTATTTCTTTTTTCTTTTCAATCAATTCAAATTCCTATTGATTATTATTTTGAATCTTCAAAATCAATTATACACATTCTGTATAAAAATAAAATAGAACAATATACTTTAGAAAATGATATTGAGTTAATTTCTTCAAAAGAAATTAAGAACTCATCTGAGTATGATTTATCAAAATTTAAATTTGTAAATGAATATACTTTATCTTCTAACTTAGGAGGTTCTATTCTTAAAATCAAAGGAGATTCTATTTTCAGAATAGATAATTCTTATGAACATAAAATGCAACTAGGATCTTTAGAGTTTATAAGAAATGACACTCTTTTTAGATATGGAGGTTATGGTTTTTTTGAAAATAGAAACTTTTTTACTTTTTATGATAAAAAGGTTAATGGATGGGAATCTCTTGATATTAATGGAGATATTATACCAGAAAGAATCTCTGATTTTATTTATCATTTTAATAAAGATAAATTATATATCTCTGGAGGGTATAAATTTGATAAATTTAAAAAAGATGTAAAATATCCAAACTTAAAATCTTATCTCTTTGATTTTAATTCAAAAGAATGGTCTATAATTGGTGATTTAAAGACATCTGTTTTTAACAGTATTTATTTTTCCTTAGATGAAAACAGTCTTATTAATTTTAAAGATGGAATGATTCATATAATGGATTTTGAACAAAATTCAATTAAAAAATTCTCTTCTAATCCCATATCAAAAAAAATTGAATCCTCCTTTTTTAAACCATTTATTAATAAGAATAATGTTGTTTATTTTGAGTTGGAAAATGATGTGTTAAATATTAAATCAATACCCTTAGGAGAGTTTATTTCAAATCTAAAAAGTACTGAAAATAAAAGAATTTATGGTGTTTCCTATTGGTTGTATTCATTAATTATTTTGATACTTGTAATTATACTTTTATTATACGTAGTATTTAAAAAGTTTGTCAACAAAATTATAATGATTGGAGATGTGTTTTTCTACAACTTGAAGAAAATAAAACTAACGGAGAAAGAGAAAGTTATTTTTAATTTATTATTTACATCTTCTAAAAAAAGAAACAGTGTTGAAAATAGAATTATAACCGATTTTTTTGAGGATAAAAAACTTAATTACGGAACCATTAATAGAAGAAAAAACGAATTTATTAATTATTTGAATAACAAAATAAAAGTATTATTGAATACAAATAAAGAAATTATCGTAAGAGTAAAGTCTCCGATAGATAAAAGAGAAATCAATTACTCTATAAATTCAGATTTCTTATAGATTATGTGTTTGGTTATTATAAACTAACTTCTGTTAAATCTAACAGAAGTTACTATATCAATCTTCCCCAGTAAAAAAATTGACTCCGATATAAAAACGGGTCAGACCCCCATTTTGGAAAAAAGTTATTTTCTCAGTTACAAGAAACCTCTCTCACACCCTATTTTTTTAATTTAAAAATATTAAATATTTCTACAAATTAAATATATTTTTTTGATCATTATATAATCAAAAGACTGAACCTTAATAAGGTGTTATATTAATTTTAGTGTATAAAAAACAGTTTGAATTTTAATAGTAAACAAAATAATAAGTAAAGTAAAAACAATTTAAAATCTAGAAAATAGATTTCTCAATATCATTAATATTCCCTTCATAATTAAATCTAAAACTATTTTCTCCATCTTCAACAAGTTTTGTTCTTTTTAAAATTTTAGTAAAATTTTCATCTAAATTTTTAAGAGAAATTTCAAGGTTTAAAAACGGGTCATTTTTGTTTTTGGAAAAATCCATTTCAGCTTCTAAACTTAACTCACCCAAATATTGAGTATTTAGATAAAAATCTAAATTAAAATCATCATCGTTTTTAGTAATCTCCATACTAAATTCTTTTCCTTCCAGTTCTCTAATACCAATATCATCTAGATCCAACTGTTTTGTTAAATCATGAGGAAGTATAAAATTATCAAGGTTAAATTTAATTGACAAATCTGATAAATCGTCTATTTCTCGATATAATTCTTTAAACTTAACAATATTGATTAAATCATCACTATCTAATTCAAATTCTAAATTTCCCAATTCAAGTTTTCCCTCATCTTTATTTGGAGATATTTCTAGTTCATTTAATCGTAGGTCAAAATAATTAAAATTTAATTCATTTTCATTGGGGTTCATTTGACCATTAAGAGATAATTCAAGATATTCAACTTCCGATAAGACATCTCTATTAACAAACTTTGTTTTTGTTAAGTTTATTTTTGAATTTGTTAACAGAATATTGAAATTACCTTCTTTTATTTCTTTCATAGATGGTAGATCATTCCTATCAAAAGTTAATTCTAATTCTTCAATTTGTATGTATTCTCGATCATTAAAATTAATCTCTATTTCTTCAAAAGTAATTTTTGAATTTAAAAACGAATAACTAATATCTTCATATTTTATTTCAGATTCTTTATCCGAATCTTTTAAGAAGTCAGATATTTTTTCTTCAATTTTTGATGAAATAACAGTGTTAACTACTGAATTTGTGATAAATAAAACAATAAATATAGATGTTATAATTACGATTTTTTTGTTTTTTTTAAGAAAGTTCATAAAATATTTATTTAAATTTTTACAATAATAATGTTTAAAATATTTTTTTCCTATTAAAATTAGTTGCAATTAAAAAAGACTACTTTCCTTTGATTTTTTTTTATAAAATTGATAAATGAAACTAATACTTTTTTTCTTACTCTCTTTTCAATCAATTGAAAAACCGATAGATTATTACTTTGATTCTTCAGATGAAATTTTTTACTTATTATATGATGAAAAAATAGAAAAGTATAGTCTTGAAAGTGATTATAAATTACTTTCTTCTATAGAAATTAAATACTCAATTAACCTAAATTTAAAGAACTTTAAATTTGTAGATCAACATCTATTATCAAATAATTTAGGTGGAGAAATCTTAGAAATTAGAGGAGATTCTATTTTTAGAATAGACAATTCTTACAATCACAAACTTCAATTAGGTTCTTTAGAATTTATAAGGAATGACACTATTTATAGATATGGAGGATATGGTTTTTTTGAGAATAGAAACTTTTTTACATATTATAACAGAGAAATAAATGGTTGGGAGTTTTTTAACATTAAAGGAGAACTAATACCAGAAGAGTTATCTGACTTTTTGTATTATAAAACAAAAGATAAATTATATATTTTTGGTGGGAATGTAATTGATAAATTCAATAATAAGTAAATAATTATATACCATATATTTCTTTTTGTAACTAAGATACAACTCAGAAGGGGAGGGGTGAGAAATTTTAATTATATCATAAAATAAAAAAAACACCCTTTACATATTATGTCATGACTCAAATTATGAGAAAACTGATTTTATTTTTTATCTTGTAAAAGATTAAATATCGATTCTTATCATAATCCTTTAACCACATGAAAAAACTATTATTCGTTTTGTTTCTTGTACCTTTTATCTCAAATTCTCAAAAAATATTTTCAGTTGAATATCCAAATCAATCTGATATAAAGGTTTATGTTGTGAAGTATGAAAATCAATCTGATTTAAAAGTGTTTAAAGTAGATTACCCAAACCAAGTTGATGGTAATAAAGGTTTGTGGTACTTTGTAGATTATCCTAATCAATCCGATAAGAAGATATTCTTCGTTGATTATCCCAACCAAAGTGATTTAAAGATATTCTTTGTAAAATACAAGAACCAATCAGGTTGGAGAAATAAATCCAAACAACACTTGATGTATTAAATGTAAATAATATCACTCTATCAATTTCTTCTGGAGAAAAAAATTGACTCCGATATAAAACGGGTAAGACCATCATTTGGTAAAAAAGTATTTTCTCAGTTACAAGAAACCTCATGTTATAATCAACTTGCACAAGAATATATTCTTCAATATATTCGTTTTATGAAAGTAAACATCTCTAAACTATCTCATCATCCTAAAAATCAAGAAATCTATGATTTATCTTCTATCGAAGAATTGATGGAGAGTATATCTGAAGTAGGTTTACTACAACCTATAGTTATTGACCAATACTTTCAAATTATAAGCGGAAATAGAAGATTTGAATCTATTAAACGATTAGGTTGGGATGAGGTTGAAGTGATTAAAAAAGAAGTTAAGGATGGAGATGAAGAATTATTATTAATTCATTACAACAAACAACGAATTAAGAGTTTTAAAGAACTTATCAATGAATACCTAATACTTGATAGATATTATAGAAAAGGACAAGGGAGAAGAACGGATTTAACTTCTGTTAAATCTAACAAAGGTTCTTCAAGAGATATGGTTTCTAAAGAATTAGGGATTTCTTCTTCTCAGTTAAGAAGATTAGTATTCATCCATAAAAACAAACCAGAATATATTGAACTTTTAGATAAAGGTATTTTAACGGTTAATCAATCTTATCTTCAAATTCAGAGGGAAATTAAAGAAAAAGAATCTAAGAAACCTACTCCTTCAAAATCAGAAGGTTTGGTAAAATCGAATTGGAGGTTTTATCAGAAATCCTCTGATGATATGTGTGAACTAAACGATGGTGAAGTTCAAACTATCTTTACTTCTCCCCCTTATTGGAATAAAAGAACCTATTCTGAAGAGAAAGGTTTAGGGAATGAAAAAACCTCAGAAGAGTTTGTGGTACATCTTTCTGAACATTTAAAAGATTGTAAAAGAGTATTAAAAGATGGAGGAAGTTTCTTTCTTAATTTAGGTGATACTTTTTATAATGGAAATCTTCAGAATGTTCCTCATAGAGTAATACTAAAACTTCAAGAACAAGGATGGATTCTTAGAAATACAATTATCTGGTCTAAAACAAATCCAAAACCCTCTTCATCAAAATCAAATCTAACACCATCTTATGAGTTTATATTCCATTTAGTAAAAACAATGGAGTACGATTATTATCCAACTCTAACAAAACTCTCAGATAAAACCAAACCATCACTTCCACCAAGACATAGAAGTGTTAATGGTGAGTATTCAAAATCATTAACACCTTACTTACCGAATGTAAACGGAAAGAATATGGGAGATTATTGGAATGAAGATATTGTGAGAACCTCGGTTGCAAATCAAAAACTAAATATCCAAGGAGAACACCCCGCTCCGTTTCCAAATGAAATAATCACATTACCAATTCTTCAAACTTCTAAAGAGTTTGAATTAATATTAGACCCTTTTATGGGAAGTGGAACTACAGGGAGAGTATGTGATCAACTGGAAAGGAATTTTGTTGGGTATGATGTAAAGATGTTTTAAAAAACCAACAGAATGTCAAATAATTGACCTCTGTGGGTTTGTAACTAACCTTCTTCTTATTCACTAAAACTTAATATGACTATTTACACAACCTTAAAAGGTTGATTAAATATTAGATTTTTATTATATTATTTCAAGGTAATATAGATTGAACATTAGAAAATCCACCAATGAGAAAATTTGTTTTTTTGTCTTTATAACCTTTGTAAACATTTCAATAATTATTTTAAAATAACGTATACTGAATCTTTGAACACTCTTTCTCCAACAGTACCAAAAAACTTTGACCCTTCCTCTTTTTGAGTGATTGAATGTGTATACATTAACTTAATTTTCATAGTATCTCCAACCATTTCTCTTATCGGAGCAATTACAGTATTCACAATCCCAGTTTCACTATCTGAATATGAACTTTCGTTAATAGTAGGTACTAATATATCTTTCCAATTAACAAGAGGAGGAAGGTTTACATATACGATTTCACCTGTAAATTCGTTTAAGTATGTTTTAGTTATTTGAGCAACTGTTTCCCCTTCTAACAACCACCAAAATAAATTAGATTCCCAATTTACCATTTTGGGTTGAGATCCACTCCACTGATCCTCTAATGGAAATCCATTTCTTAGTAATTTACCTGTAATACGTTGAATTGTTTGATTTTTACTTCTATCCAAAGTTAAGTTGTAAAAACCATTTGAATCTTTAGAAAGTTGATAGGTTGGATCATCATTTAAACCATCTATAAACTCAATCGTAATTCCATCTCCATTGTCTGTTATTATATCGATTTCAGTACATGAAAAAAATAAAATGGTTATTAAGGTGTATGATGTTTTTCTAAGAGTGTACATGATTTAATAAACTAATTTTAAATACAACTTAAATCAAAGTAAATAAGTCACCATAATTAGACATGGTTGTTGTGTAAGTTATTATTTAATAATTGATTTATGATCTGACATAATGTCCATCCTTAAAATTTCCTGTAAAGTTTAACTGACCGTTTTCATAGTATTCTTCCCAAAGTCCTTCTCGCAAACCTTTCTTATTATTTCCTTTTTTCTTTAACTGACCGTTTTCATAGTATTCTTCATAAGATCCGTCAGGTTCACCATCTTTGTAGTTTGATTTCTGTTCTAACTGACCGTTTTCATAATATAATTCATAAGATCCGTCAAGTTCACCATCTTTGTAGTTTGATTTAAACTTTAACTGACCATTTTCATTATAATATTCACGAAGTCCGTCTCGTCTACCTTTCTTATAAGTTTCTTTTAACTCTAACTGACCATTTTCATTATAATATTCACTAAGTCCGTCTCGTCTACCTTCCTTATAATTTTCTTTTAACTTTAACTGACCGTTTTCATAGTATTCTTCCAAAAGTCCGTCTGGACTATCTTCCTTATAATTTGTTTTAAACTTTAACTGACCATTTTCATAATATTCTTCACG
>Ga0233451_10001355_pt1 | contig 23635 bp, 28 predicted proteins | sample 011ome_29_FD_183052 | JGI IMG/M metagenome (GOLD analysis project Ga0233451, IMG submission 183052) | Coastal salt marsh microbial communities from the Groves Creek Marsh, Skidaway Island, Georgia - 011504CT (spades assembly) | ecosystem: Environmental > Aquatic > Marine > Intertidal zone >... | reverse complement strand
CAAGGTTTGCAATTAGATATATTCCCGTACCCATGGCTATAAAAATTATGCCGATCAATGCTTGAACACTTTGCGCCAAAATATGCTCAAAAGTTGGAAGAAAATTAATTGAAACTTCGATTACTGCGGCAACCACTAAAAAATTAATGACCGTGCCCAGCCCTGGAACTTGTTTTAGTGGCAACCATAGTAACAAGACCAGAACACTGACCGCAATTATAGTCCATCCAATACTCCAACCAGTTTGAACTGTGATGCCTTGGCTTAACACCATCCAGGGGCTGACACCTAAATTAGCGGCAAATAAAATGGCATGACCAAATCCGAAAACTATCAAACCTAACAGCAAAAATACGATAGAAATTGCAGGCGGTCTAATGGTGAAGGGAGTGGGTGCAGTCCAAAATAAATCAGGCACCTTTTTTAGGGACAAAATGTTCACAATAGTCTTCATCAAACAGCACGTATTCTTGAATGGTTAGTTTGTCGATCATCAATTTCTCGATCTAAGCCGCGGAAAATTAGCGTTAAGCACGCCAGCAATAAAATCTAATTCAAAAGATGTAAGCTTTAGATGCATACTACACTCTCTTTCCGGCCCCATAGCTTATTTTGAGCATCTAATCATCTACAGTATGATGTTTCTACGCGCGCTCATGAGTATTTGAGCAACGTCAACTTATTCGGAAAAGATAATGAAAAAGGTCTAAAAATAGGTGATCTAGATTTTGTAGCACCCGGCGGTCCAGGTTATTCTGATAATTGTGGCGTGTTTTCCGAAGACCCAATAACGGCCAGCTTGCTTCAGGCGCGCCTAATTGAGTTAGGGCATAACACGTCGGTGGAGATCGTTGATGCCTAGCAAGCATTTGAAGCTCACAATGGTGTCAGGTTTTTTTTGAAATAAAGGTAAAAAATGGCAGGAAGCCATATAACTTTTGCTCTTTTACGCGATGATCGTATTCAGCCACAAGAGCTTCGCCCAGAGCAGAGCTTATATCATTGCTTTCAACCATCGCCTTAGCTGCAACTTCCACCCACATACGCATTCCGTTACCTGTTACTACCCTACTAGCCATATCAAATTTATCCGAAACAAAACCTGCTCTGGCGCACAACGGTTCAATTTTTCTCAGTAAATGGGGATCTGTGACGTGGCTCCTAACAAAATAAGATGACGCCAATGAAAGCGGGTCGTCTTGTGACGACGCCAATGTTGCCTTTGAAAAGTCAGCGTCACATATTACTAACTTGCCGCCTTTCTCTAATAATCGGTACGCCTCTCCAATTAAGTGACTTGGATCAATTACATGAGAAAGTACTGTATGCATAATGACGTTATCTACTGTACCGTCATCAAGTGGTATGCGTCGCCCGTCAAAAACCTCGAACGAAAGGTTGGGAAGGTGCTCTGCATGGTTGCGAGCTATATCTATATAGTTTTTTGCAGGATCGAAGCCGATCACTTTTGATACTGAGGCGTAATTTGAGATCCGACGGCTTATCGCCCCTGGACCGCAACCAATCTCGATAGTCAGTTTTCTGTGCGTGAACTCAAGTTCATCTAAGTAATCCTTTACAATCTTTTCCATTACAGGTTCTGATTGTCTTATCTCCATAGTTTTTGCTGTAGTTTCAGCAAACTCAATTCCAGCACTATCAACGTCTTGAAATGGATCACTCATTTTACCCTCAATAACTTTCTGATTTGTTCGTATAGATGATACCTTAGGTCTCAAAAAATTCTATTGTAAATCAAGAATTAACCGAAGAGGTGGCGAATATAGAAATCATACTCAGTGTGGGCTTTAATTGGTCTTACATGACATAATATACAAAGAATAAGTTTGGCAGAATGAATGCCGTGCATAAAGCAAAGGTTCTGGCTAAATTGCCTAATCTAATAAAACCATGGTTCGTTCTATTATCTATACCGAAAAGACATAAGCCCACTGCAGTGCCTCTTGCTTCATTTTTTATTTTTCGTTTTTCGATGCTCGCTAGTCCCTCCAAATAACGAGCGTTCAGTTGCGATTTCACATCATCATGTAACGGCACTTATGGACCTCAAAATTTTCATTCCTAACTGTTGGTTAGATGAGGCGTGGTTTGTTGAACTCAAATGGTCATTTAGACGCATCTTCAGAAAAAAACTAAGCACCTACTGACAGGGAGAACCTATCTCTCATGCCCTAGCCAAACGGTAAAGGCACCCGTCATAATCGCAGTCAGAGCAGTGGCGTGAGGTGTCCTCGATCTGATCCACGGCCAGCTCCTACGCATAACGGTCGGCCATTTTGCTTATTTCATGTGCTAAGCGCGCAGCTTCATCCTTGTCTGGCACCACTTTGTTAATGATACCAGTCACTGGGCCTATCAGGCCGCTAAGTAATTCTTTCATTTTGGGAGCCTTGGGTTAAAATTTGACGGTGATAAATTTTAAAGAGGAGAAAACGTCTTTGTCTTTGACATTCAAAGAAGCCATGGATGGTTGGAACAATACGTTCATCACCGGTGATCCAAGTCATCTTTCAAACATAGTCACAGATGATTTTGTTTGCCGCCCCACGGAAGGTAATGAGAATTTGGCGCAAGTTTTGGAATGGGCTACAAATACTTCTTCTGTTTTAGGCGACTACAAGGTCATCCATGAAGACGAACATTCACTTTGTGGTTTTCACAGTGTGGTCAGTCCAGAAAAACCCGAAAAGCGGACTAAAATGGTCTATATGTTGCTGCGTGATGGTAAGATGGCCTTACACCACTGCCACGAAATTATACCAGATTAAGTAAAAACTTTTGTGATTACTTTTCATGCCCCAGCCAAACGGCAAAGGCACCTGTCATGGCACCCGTCACGGTCGCGGTAAGCGCAGTGGCTTGGGATGTCATGGCCTCTGGCGGCAGCGTCATAAACCAGTTTAAGACATCCAGATAGGCGTAGCACATCACCGCCATCATAACGCGCGGCAGTAGCTTCCAAGCCAGTATGCGTTCCATTGCTATGGTCATTTTTTACATCTAAAATTTTGTAAAATTTAAAAAGGAGAAACGGATGTCAGAAAACGTAAAAAAGGCTTATGCAGTGGTGGTCTATGAACAGATAAGTGACGAGACAAAACTAAAAAACTATATGGATATCGCACCTAAAACTTTTGGAAAATTCGGAGCGAAATTTCTTACTCGAGGTTATCCAGCCGTTGTAAAGGAAAATGGCAAAAACGAACGAACTATTATCGTTGAGTTTCCAAGCGTTGCAAAGGCCGAAGAGTTTTACGACAGCCCGGAATATGTAGTCGCTTTAGATGCATTAGCTGGGGGTGCAATCAGGAGTTTTAAAATTTGTGAAGCATACGAATGAAACCTTAATTATATAGTTTGTGCTATTTGGCTTTGCCCCGCTCAGCCTCTTGTATCCTCCAGAACTCAATCAGCTTGATCAGTTGCCCGCCCTTAGCGCCTCCTGAGATAAGGCAATAATGCTCAATAAATGTGCATATTTTTTGGCCGCGTGTCATAACAATGTCACCTTTCGTGGCGTAGTAGTTGACAGAAACAGAGGCGTTTTTTTCTTAAAGTGTATCAATTGGGAGGCGAAAATGCTTTTTAAACTTTCGTATTCAATACCGGTAGAATTGCTCAAAGAATGTCAGGAGCGGTTTAAAAGCGGTGAAGAAAAAACAGATGGGCTTAAGGTAATTGGCAGATGGCATGAAGTTGGGAAAAACCAAGGTTTCATGCTCGCTGAAGCAGACGACATTATGGCCGTTGGGGCATTCACAAATCAATGGAGCGACTTGTGTAATATGGAAGTTGTTCCCGTAATGACTGACGAACAAGTCGGTCAAATTTTAATGGCGTAAAGTTATCGAAAGGAGACGATTAAGATGTCTATTAGAGTTTATTTTATGGCCTCTTACGCCCCCGAGGGCGTAAAAGGTATCATCGGTGGTTCAGATCGAATTGCCGCCGTACAACAAGTCGTCTCAGCAGCAGGGGGTACCTTAAACCACGTAAGTTTTGTACGCGGGCCGTATGACATAATAGTAGATATGGAGCTTCCAGACGCTGACACAATGCAAGGTGCAATGGCTGTAGTTTACGCATCGGGCGCTTTCAGCAATTGTATATATTTAGAATGTGTAGATCATCTTCCCATTGTGGCGGCCGCGCAAAAGATCGTCGGATCTTACACACCGCCAAATGCCTAAAGTTAATAAGCTGGCTGAGCGACCGGCCTCTCAAACATTCAGAAAGAAAATGAAATGAACAGAATTTTAGCAACTGCAGCTTTCTTAATAGCTATTGGAACGGCATGCTTTTCCTCAGACATACCCACAACTAACTGGGGAGCTGTCCTTAAAGTTCCTCTAGATAAAGTAGAAGAGGTGGAAAGCCGGTTAATCGAATGGGGTAATTGGATTAAGGACACCCATCCCATGGGCGATGAAGAAATGGGGCTAGACAGCTTAACAATTACTAAAGGTGACGCGACAAAGACCCATGTTTATTATGTGGTCGTCGAACGATACCGCACAGTTGACGGTTTGCGCAATCATCAGAAAATATTCCGTAGAGACGTAAACGGCGATTATGCGAGTATGTTTGGGAAGTTAAGTTTTTTCCAGCAATATAGGGTATACAAGTCCGAACAGCTCAAAACGGTTTTTAGCATAATACCGTAAATAATTTATTTGATGAGCGGGCTGAGCGATCAGCCCCTTTAGACCAACACCCCAGAAGGAGAGAAAAATGGATCAACATTTAAGGCAGTCAATTCAATCAACAACTTTCTTTTACTTTTTGATCGTAATGGCCATAACAACATTTTCTCAGATCGCTACTATGATGGTCATTTGTTTTGCTGACATATCCGGCAAAGAAAACGTGGTTGCTGCATCTGTATTATTCCCAACCTTAATTGGTGCATTCGGGGTAATCAGAATTATGACCAATATGCAGCACATTATTGCAGACATGGATGATGCAATGAAAAGCACAAATTTTGGAACGACCGTTCAAGCTACACCAATTTCCGTGCTCAAATTAGTTTTCGCAGCATTTTTCATTATCGTCGGTCTGGTACAGTTGTCAGCGATTTATTAACTACCTCAATCAATGAGCGGGCCGAGCAATCAGCCCCTCAACCCCAACATCCCTTAAAGCCGCTCTAGCCTCACCCTCAACCTTAGCCGATCCATTAATTGTGCGCGGATCAGAGGCCGTTTTGTTTAGTGACATTGATCGAATAACCGCCAGTTGCCGCCGCTCAAGTGTATCAATCACTGATAGGAACGGGTTTGGAATTGGGGTGCCGCGCTTATTTTCAATCATCATTCCCATTGCATCCAGCTCAATCTAAGCTGCGCGGATGTCCGCTTCCATCTTCACGATTTTCGACAAGAGGATTAGGTCCATATCCCGCCAGTCTGACCTCGCGCGGGCGCGGGTGAACTGGTGCCAAATTATCAGCTCAGCCTCGCTGCGCAGCTCCACTCCAGCAGGCAATGGAATGCGATCATTAATGGCACCAACAAATCCTGCCACCGCTGATTTCGCGCTGTTTTTGTCAGATCGTTTTTCATAATCTTGTTACGATCCTTCGTAATAGTTATATCTACCCTCTTGTTGGTACTGACCCGCGTTTTGATCTCATTCAAAGAGCGGGTTTTTTTCGTAAACGCAAAGACGTTTTGATGTGGACGCCGGTTTCTTGATCATCGCTTTTAGCGATCTGACCACCCCCCGTCGTCAAAAGTGATCCAAAGTTTATATGCGGTCGTAATTGATCTGTGTCGCGACTAAACACGCGCGTGGAAACCAAGGTTAGTTTCCTTTTCCAAATATACTTCTCAAGCCAATTTATTGGCAGCTTTTGTTTTATGGAAGGGGTTATTGAATGAACAAAGTGAACGACCTCATGCTGTTTGAAAGCGTGATTTTACACTGCCAAATACTGCATAACATCACTGGTACTAAAGAAGCGTTAGTCGCCGCGCAAAAAGACGGCTTAATCGATTTTTATAATCAATTAACTTCTGCGGGCCGTAACGTTGGGTACATGATGCTTGCAGATGTTGACGCTTACGAAAATTTATTTGAAGTTGAAGTTAAAAAGACGCCGGATTTCTTTGATCAACAGGCCACCCATCAGCTCCAATTGTAGTATCGTACCCCAACACTTCTTCCGATTGAATAGCACCTGAGTGACAGCGCCAGCATACGCTTTCAAGGTTGGCAGGATCGTTGAACGAAGAAGTTAACGATTTCAAGCATATATTCACTAGAGTAAAAACAAAGCTTTCTACGCGAAGAAACATACAGCACTCAGGCCATCGCTTAATAAAAGACTACAAAGAAGCCACCGCAGTGAAAACAGGTTAAACTAGAGCTGCTGGGTTTAACAGAGCGGTGATCGCGGAAAAAAGAAGTGATCGCATTATCGTCGTGGTTTTTGGCGGCAAGAGTACGAAAACGCGGAATGCCCAAATGATTAAGTTGGCGGAGCTAGGTTTTAAAGAGCTTGATAATTAAACTCAGAATATTCAGGTAATCTCTCATCGAATGAAGCGCATACGCGCGCGCCACGCGCGCAAGGCGCCCCGAAACAGCAAAGACCAAAACTCCAAAATCCCCAAAACAAATTAAAAATTGAGGGAATATTTGAGGGAATATATATCACCTAATTCACTTAAAATATTGATTTTAAATAATTAAATTAATTGATATGGCGGTGCTTCCAGACAAACGAGCTAAAGCATCAGGTCTTTAATCGAGTTGCCGCTTCCAATGACTAGCTTGCATTCCCCCTGCCCTGCGCTTCTTGATCTGGCGTGCAAATTGGGAGCCAAACCTGTGCCACCAGTTCCGAACAGATTCATAGCTCACATCGACACTGCGTTCATGCAGGAGGTCTTCTACATTCCTCAGTGAAAGCGGAAATCGCACATAAAGCATCACTGCAAGTTGAATAATCTCAGGACTGGTTTTGAAACAGCGGTAGGATACTGGATTAGACATGCCTTGGAAGTTAATTTCCAGAGCCCTATTGGAAAAGGCCGTTTATTCGGACAACACCCTGACAGTGCAAGTTTCAAAACTTCACTTTTGACTACATCTGGCTAGATGGTCCGGCTGGATAATTGTCCACGTGGGGAATTACCCCTTTGCACGAACACTTGCAACGATCTCGCGGAACTCTGCTTCGTCCAGGATGCTGCGCTTTGCGATGCCTTTCGCTTTGACCTGGGCAAGCATTTCGTCAATTTGATCGTCGCTTGCTTCGCAAAGGCCCAGTTCTTCGAGCTTGTAGACAATCGACGCCTTACCGCTTTTCTTACCAAGCACAACTTCGCCGGTTTTACCCGTCAGCGCCGGATGTGTCCCGAACATAACCAACGGGTCATTCATGACGTACTGAATACCGATACCGCTTTCACGGATGAAGTTTCCGTGGCCAAGCACCGGTTTGTTACGCGCGATCGGAATATTGGCTATGTTTGACAGCATTTCTGCCAACTCGGGCAATTTGTCGAACTTGTAGTTCGTGTCATATCCGTAAAGCAAATGCAGGCCGAGCATCAGCTCTTCCATTGCTGCATTTCCGGTCCGTTCGCCCAAGCCATTGGCGCAGGAATGAACCACCTCGGCTCCGGCTGTCACTGCTGCAAGCTCGGTTGCGACGCCCATACCAAAGTCGTTGTGGGTGTGAATTTCAATTGGCAGGCCAGTCATTCCCTTTACCCAACGTACCATATATTTGATCGCCTCGGGTGTTGCGCAGCCCATCGTGTCGACAATGCCGATGCTATCGGGGGGGCTTTCGTTCATGATGCCCTTACACAGATTTTCGAGGTCAGATGGCCGTGCACGAGTCGTATCGTATGGGAAGAATACCGAGTAAAGTCCTTGCTCGCGCGCGTAGCTAATCACGTCGCGACTTTTCTTGAACACGTCCTCCCATGTCCAGCCGAATTGGGTTTTGATCTTTGGATAGCCAATCGGCACCTCGATAATGACACCATTCGCACCGCATTCCAAAGCCATGTCGATGTCTTTTTTCATCGCGCGGGCAAATGTAAAAATACGCGACTTCAGTCCCAGTTTGGAAATCTCTTTGATCGCCTCTGCATCCTGAGGCGACACGGCCGGCATACCCGCTTCAATACGTTCAACGCCAACTTCGTCGAGCTTGGTGGCAATCTTGATCTTGTCTTCGACCGAAAAAACGACGCCCGGCGTTTGCTCTCCGTCACGCAGGGTCGCGTCATGGATTTGCACCTGTTTTGGCAGTTCAAGTGATTGCCTGGCTTCAGGGACGAAGTTATAGGGACTGACCCACCATTTGCCGTCTTCAAAATGGTTCTCGCGCATGATTTCCCTCCGCTCAGGTATTGATACTTACCAATCCTGTTTTCCACATATTTTTTGCACTTACAACAGATAAACGATATTTTTAGATTTAACGACTTATTTAGGATATTTTTAGCTGTCGATGAAAATACACCATCGATCTATTTATTTTTGGTTCCCTCAAAAATCGCTGCCGAATATGAGCAATCATGGAATGCCGAATAAGTATGTGTGATTTGGCATGACAAAAAAAACGACCAGTAATAGTGATATTATTTGTTGTCGGCGTCCAAAGCAGATAGGCTCTAGCGCATGAACAAAGTTATTAAAGACCAACCTTCAACCCAGTCTTCAACACAGCGCGCCTATATAGATTTGCGCCAGGCCATTATCACTGGTCAGCTGCCACCTGGTGAAAGGCTGAAGGTCGAGGCTTTGAGGGACGCTCTTTCAACCGGCGCATCACCTGTCCGAGAGGCGCTTAGCCTTTTGACATCGGACCAACTTGTTGAACGCATCGACCAAAAAGGGTTTCGCGTCGCCCAGGCAAGCCGGGAACAGTTCCAGGAAATCCTTAATCTTCGATTCCAGCTTGAAGACATGGCCTTACGCGAAAGCATCTCAAATGGGGATCAGAATTGGGAAGAGTCGTTGGTTCTTACACATCACAGAATGATTCGTGTAAATCGGGATTATTCGGTTGAGTTTGACCGTCTACACAAAGAATTTCACATGTCATTAATTGCAGCCTGCGGCTCACCAATCTTAATGAAATTTTGCAGCCAACTCTATGACTTGAACATCCGTTATCGCCATTTGGCAGGCACGTCCAAATCCTATGGCACCCGAGATGTGGAGGCTGAACACCGAGCGATCATGGATGCAGCCGTGATGCGCGATGTCGAGAAATCCTCGGCGCTGCTACAGGATCACTATCGCAGCACCGGTGATTTTCTTTCCGAAATGCTCAGTTAGACTTTCGGCAATACAAAGTCGAAATTAACGCGGGCATAGGCCTCAGACACGCTTCCTGACAGCTCAAATCCTTCAGGGAAGCTGCCAGCGGCCTGTGGCACGTATTCCATCACCAGATCTTCACGAACTCCGAAAACGGTGTCTTCATCCAGAAAAGGATCATCTGCGGCAAACACCTCAGTCACCAGATCACGATGTCCTTCGGCTTTGACGATGAAGTGCAAATGCGACGGACGCCAAGGGTGGCGGCCAGCTGCGTCGAGGATTTCTCCGACTGGACCGTCATTCGGCACGGTGTAGCTGACCGGACGTACTGTGGTAAAGGCATAGCAGCCATTGGCATCCGTCGTCATTAAGGCGTGGAAAGAATGAATGTCCTGCTCGGGATCTTGGCTGGAGTACATCCCGTTTGGTGCGGTTTGCCAGATATCAATTTCGGCACCGGTCAATGGATTGCCCTTAGTGTCAAGCACCCTGCCTTCAACCAACACAATTTCACCCTCGTAGTGGCGCTTCATGTCGCCACCAATTTCCAAAGGTGGTGGGTTCGACACATGGAATGGCCCAAGAACCGAGCTGCTGGTTGCCTCCGGCATAGAGTGGATCATGTCAACCAGTGAAGACATCCCAAGCACGTCCGATAACAGAACAAACTCGTTGCGCTCTGGCGTGGTTATCTTTCCCGCCCATTCAAGGAATTCGAGACCCTTTCGCCATTCGTCATGCGTTAGATTGGTCTCACGCACGAAGCTGTGGATATGCTTTGCAAGAGATGTAAGAATCTCGCGCACCCTTGGATCGGTGTCGTCTCCAAAATATCCCGAAAACACGTCTGTAATATTTTCTTTGGTTACGTTGCGCATGGATTGCTCCTAGTTAAGAATTGCAAGACTGAGGACCGGGAATCGGATCAATAGAATAAGGACAACCAGCATCACGGCGGCAAACGGCAGCGCACCAAGAAAGACATCTTTTAAGGTGATACGATCGTCATTGAGAGTGGCTTTGATAACAAAGCAGGAAATACCTAGTGGTGGCGTCAAGAGTCCGATTTCCGCGCCAATTACTGTCACGATACCAAACCATACCAGTGACAGCCCCATCGGCTCGATCAAAGGCAGGAAAAGCGGCACAACGATTAGGATAATCGATGCTGTATCTAGCAGAGTTCCCAGAAAGAGCATGAGCAGAACATAAATCAGCATGATCATAAAGAAGCTGGCCTGACTTTGGGCCAGAAGCGCGCCCAATTCGTTTGGTAGGCCAGCAAGACCAAGCATTCGGCTGTAGATCGATGCGGCAGTTATCAGGAAAAGAATTGCTGCTGTAATGTGACCGGTTTCCAGAAGAGCATCCCAGAAAAGCTTGATTGTCATTTTGCGCCGGACAACTGCAATCAATAGGCCAAGTAGCGAACCTACAGCTCCGGCTTCAACCGCGGTCATCCAGCCTGTGTAAATGCCGCCAAGGACTACCAAGATTAGGAAAAGGATCGGCAATGTTTTCGAGGCAATCTCAGCCCAGGACAAAGGCCTGATGTCATCGGCACTTCGGCCGCGAATGAAGTCCGGGGTGAAGCGTCCCATAAGCCAGATCGCGCCAACATAGGCGATTGCCAGCAATATTCCGGGCACGACGCCCGCCAAAAACATATCACCAACGGATTGCTCAGCGACAAAGGAATAGATGATAAGCATCGCCGAAGGCGGGATGATCATCCCAAGAACGGACGAGCCAGCAACGACCCCAACTGCAAAGCGCGGATTGTAGTCGAGATTCAGCATCTGCGGAACGGATACCTTTGAAAAGACCGAAGCCGAAGCAATGGACGATCCCGTGACCGCAGCGAATACGGCATTGGCTCCGACAGTCGCCATTCCGATACCGCCTTTTACTCGACGGAATCCTGAACTCATTACTTCGTATACATCAGCGCCTAACCCAGCTTTTGAGACGATCAATCCCATGAAGGTAAACAGCGGAACAGTGGCAAAAGCATACTCCATCACACTGTCACCAACTGCGATCTTCAAGAGATTCATCGCCAGATCGAAGTTGTCTCGCATCAACCAGATTGAGACGAACGAGACTACACCAAGCGCAATCGGAATGTAGACCCCGAGGTAGATTAAGACGACGATGGCAACGACCGATACCAGGCCGATTTCGATAGGTGTCATTCGCTTTCCTCGTGTTCCGGCGCCTTAATCAGTTCCGGTGGATGGGCTGGGCTAAGGACCTTGAGCACGAAAATGATCGAACAAAGAACTGTGCTCAGAAAGATTGCTAACTTAATCGGCCACCAAGGTGCGGTAAAGATCCCGGGAATTCCAAAGTAATCCTTAGTTTCCCACATTTCGGTAAATTCGGGCCATATGGCTATGGCAATCAACAACATAAAAATCGCTGAAATGGTTTCGATAATGTGGCGTAAGACGGCTTTCAGCTTTGGCGCCAGTGAGCCGATCACGACTAGAAACCCATCTGATCGAGTCAGGCGATTGACACAGACGACATCAGGCAGCTGAAGAAAGACGATCAAAACCATTGTGAACTGAACGACCTCAACTGCGCCTCGGAACGGCGCGTTAAAGAAGCCTCTGGCAACAACGTCGTAGTTAACAACCGCAACAAGCGCCAAAACAAGGAGCGTGCCAGCAATGTTTGCAGAAATTGCGACCTTATTTGTCAAGTTTGAAAGGGCGCTAACCCAGGTGCGAATAGCAGCTTGCATCGGAAAAGCGCCTTTTCAAAGTGTTTATCGGATTATTGTGTCCAGTCACGGACGCCAGTGTAACCCGCAGCTTCCAGTTTGCCCAAATATGCTTTCAGCATTTCTGTGCCTGCCTTGCCATTTGCATCGAGATCCGCAGCCCATTCAGCTGCAATGTTAGGCATCGAATTTGCCCAAGCTGCACGATCTTCATCGCTGACAGGTACGATCGTTCCGCCATTGGCGACGAATGCGTCACGGCTAGCCGATGCACGATCCATTGCAAGACCCGCAACATGGTCGCGATAGAGCACTGCAACGTCATTTAGAACGCCTTTGACTTCGTCAGGCAATCCGTCCCAATAATCCGCGTTCACGGTGACGGTCTTGGTGTTAACTGAACCAAAGTTTGCTTCTAGCATGTAGGGTGCAACTTCGCCGATCTTGTAAGTGATCGCGGCTTCGGTCCAGGTCATTGCATTGTCCGCAAGGCCGGTTTGGACCATGTTGTAGTAGTCTGTTAGTCCACCGCGAACGCCTGCTGCCCCGTCGATCCCTTCAATATAACGAAGATTTAGGCCAGCGCCTGCAACTTTGTCGCCTTCCAAATCAGCAATGCCTGACACAGGCTCGGCCGAAAAGACCTGATAGGTATCCAGAACAACGCCCGTTGCCAGGTAGATCTGATTTTGAGAAGCAAACTCTTCTTGCATTGTTGGGAATTCGCGTGCGATTTCGTCTACTGCTTTTGCAACAGCTCGAGCATCTGCGGCGACAAATGGCGTTACTGCTGAGATTGCTTGGCTCGGAATTTTAGACGAGTGGAAGATCGTGGTTACGATCCCGATGTCGCCAAGTCCCAACTTGATGCCTTCAAGCACACCTTTTGGTTTAACAATCGAGCCACCATAGCTTTCCTGCCAATCCATAACATAGTTGCCATTCTCGGCAAGACGACGGTCAACCTCGGGAATGAAGAAATTCGAAAATTCCTTTACCCAAAGCGCCTTAGCGGGATACCCGTCAATTACGACTGCCTTAATTGTTTCAGCCGAATAAGCCGGAACAACAACCAAAGTAGACATTAGCGCGCCAAGCGCGGCGCTTTTCCAAAATCTCATTTCTTCCTCCCTTGAAAGTTGAATTTTGTTGGTGATGGGTGTGTGTTTTCATTTCCTTGTTGTTCTGAGCCTCCGGATGTCTGTGCTAAGCGAAACTGCAGACCTCATTGAACTCAAATCTAGGTAGTTTGTGGAAAAGTGCCGTTTCATCGGCGTATCCGATATTGCAGAGAAAATTTGACCTTACTGTCGTGCCGGTGAAAAACTCTTCATCGACGACCTCATTCGAAAAACCCGACATTGCACCAACATCCAAACCCACTGCGCGCGCGGCAATCATGAAATAGGCCCCCTGCAAGGTGCCATTTCGAAAAGCGGTCTTTTCCGAATGTGCTGGCTTTCCCTCAAATTGTCGGCGGCGATCTTCGTGAGGGAACAGGAATGGAAGCTCAGTCCAAAAGTCCAAGTCATAAGCGAGGATCGCTGTGACTGGTGCAGCCATCATTTTGTCGATGTTTTTGACTTTCAGGGACTTAGCCAGTCGCTCTTTCCCTTCACTCGTGCACACAAATACGATCCGAGCAGGACAGGTATTCATGCTGGTCGGTCCAGCAACCATAATATCGTAAATTTTGTGCAGCAGATCTTCAGAAACCGGCCTGTCTTGCCAAGCATAATGGGAGCGCGCATCTTTCAGGATCACACCTATAGAAGCGTCATCCAAGCGTGGCCTACAGGCCTTTAAGGCACGAAACGCGTCCTGAGCCTCTGCTCGAGCCAAGTTTAGCGCTTCACCAGTCAGTGCATTCATTTTTTTGCCAAGCAATACGTTCGTTCTTTGCGCATTTGAATATACGCCGCCCATCATCATGTTTGCCCACGTTTTTCCATCTTGTCAAATAAAATCGATATTTTTACTATATAGGCAAATTCGGAGGTTAAAATGGTTTCTTGGAAAGAATATACGGATATTGCGCGTGATCGCGGTGCCCTCGCATTAGAACTATATGTAGTTACTTCCACACCGGCCAAAGGGCCTAAGGCGGTAAAGGAAAGCCTTCCCGATCACCTCGCCTATCAAAGGGAAATGGAAGAATCGGGCAAACTGGTCATGGCAGGCCCAATGTCAGACGCAACCGGCGAGCATATGCAGGGGGTTGGGCTGATCGTTTATCGGGCAAACTCTCTTGAAGAAGCTGCCGCATTGACCGAGGCAGATCCCATGCATGCAACGGGTGCGCGCAGCTTTGAGATCAGAAAGTGGCTGGTGAACGAAGGCAACCTGAGCATCAATGTCGGGCTGTCTACCGGACACGCCAAGCTGTCCTAAAGAAAGCGCAGATCCGATGGTCGTTTCTACATCTCTGAGCGAATTACTGACCGCCGTTTTCGAGCGACGCCCATTCACGCGCAGCGACCTCGGTTCGGGATCCATTCAAGAGCTTTGTCATGCGTTGATGTCTCAAAAGACCGAGAAATCGGGCGTCCGTATGGCTGAAAGCATTCTACAAAGATATGAAGCGCTAAATGATGAGGAGAAGCTGGAGTTTTTTCAGTTTCTTAATTCGGATTTTGATCTGGACCGAGACTTGGTGGCGGATCATGCACAAGCCTATGCCCAGGATCCGACACCGGAAAACTACGCCGCCTTGTCCTCTGGCGCTGAAGCTACGCGGCTTTCGCTGTTTCGCAGACTGAACGAACCGGATGGTGCAACAACGCGCTTAGTTAGCATGCGCGCGGACTTGTTGCGTTTTTTGAAGAATGAATCCGATCTGAAAAAGGTCGATCGCGACTTTGTTCATCTTTTGAGCAGCTGGTTTAATCGGGGTTTCCTCGTGCTTCGGCAGATTACTTGGGAAAGTTCGGCGGCGATCCTTGAAAAGGTCATTGCCTATGAAGCTGTTCACGAAATCCGAACATGGGATGATCTGCGCAGACGGCTACAACCTGATGATCGTCGCTGCTATGCATTTTTCCATCCGGCTATGCCGGAAGAGCCCCTGATTTTTGTAGAGATTGCTTTGGTCAGCGGCGTTCCTTCGTCGGTTCAAACCCTGCTTTTGGAACAGCGCGACCTAATGCCAGAGGCGAATACTGACACAGCAGTATTCTATTCGATCTCAAACTGTCAAAAAGGTCTTGCGGGAATTTCGTTTGGCAACTCGCTTATCAAAATGGTGGCAAATGAGCTGTCTCGTGACCTGCCTAACCTGAAAACCTTTGTGACCCTTTCGCCAATTCCGGGCCTGTCACGCTGGCTACTACAGAACGGTCATGTGAACGGTGAGCTGGAAGAGACAAAGCTCAAGCAACTAACTGCCTATTACCTTTACGAAGAAAAGCACAAATCAGGTTTGCCCCTTGATCCGGTTGCGCGGTTTCACTTGTCAAATGGCGCAAGCATACACGCGATCCATGCCGGTGCTGATCTATCGGACAATGGAAAGGCACAGTCACGTGGTTTCATGGCCAACTATCTGTACGACTTGAAGAAAATCTCGCGCAATTTGCAGCATCTAGCGGATTCTGGCATGATTTCAGCATCCACAAATGTAAAGTCGCTTTCGCGGCAAGCAGAGAAAACGCTTTCCGAGTAAGTCCTCGCATAATCACGGAAGATATCCGCGCAAAAACCCATTATTTTTGTATTCTTCCATACACTGCTCGGCCGGGGAAAAGATCAAGATCGTCCTGGCTGGCCTGCGGGGCGAGGAAAGCATCGCTGTGCTGTGCGGTCGCGAAGGCATTGCAGAGAGCTTGTATTATAATTGGTCGAAGGAGTTCCTTGAGGCGGGTAAAAGCCGCTTGGCGGGTGACACAGTTCGCCAAGCCACGGCAGCCGAGGTGAAGGAGCTTAGATCCGAAGCATTGGCCCTGAAAGAGGTTGTGACCGAATTGACCCTTGAGAACCGTCTGCTCAAAAAAAGCATGGTCGGGGATGGGCATAGCATTAGCTTGCGAAGCTTAAGTCATGGATATTGTTTTGAAAAATGTCCGTCTTTATATAAATTGGGACATAAGGTCGGCTTGAGCTATGGAGGCTCTGGTTTATCTGTTGGGTTGATTAACCAAAAACCAATCCAGCCTCCCAGAGCGGGGGGCTGGCCATGCACTTCGATTTTTTGTGAAGATGGGTTGGGGAAGGTGCACCAACTTCAAGCTAAACGGTGACGTGGCTCTTACAGAGTGGCGCTCTCTTATCGCCTCATAGAATCCTCGCTCTCCAGGCTTCTGATGATTGAGCCGATTTGTTTGATAGCACCGAACTTATCGCTTGACATGGTCAGGGAAAATCTTGCCCTCTGCTTCAACGGTTTCGCGTTTTTCGTAGCCGATCAAAACACCTGGAGGCGCTCCGCGATCGGTCGCTTTCTCAATGGCCACAGCATCACGGGTGATCCGCGTGTGATGCTGCCTAGTCCATTTGAAATGCAAAGCGCCAAGACGTTCAAGCTGATCTGCGAAGGCCGGATCTGCACCCAGTTCGTTTAATTCGTCCGGATCTGTCGCCAGATCGTAAAGCAAAGGGCGCATACCCTCGACATGTACGTATTTCCAGCGCCCGTCGAACAGCATCGTCATCCGCGCATTGCGCTGGTCGATGCCGATTGCGCGCCGGGGTTGGCGGGTGGCGTAGTCGTATTCCGAGATACAGAATTCGCGCCAATCAGTGTCCTGCCCATGCAGGAGGGGCGCGAGCGAGCGGCCTTCAAGTATGTGAGGTTTAGCCGCCCCACCAAAGAACTCAAGGAAGGTCGGTGCCAGATCAATCCCTTCAACCAGAGCATCGGTTGCGGACCCGCGCGCTTTGTCGGCTTCAGGGCGCGGATCGTAGATCAGCAGCGGCACGCGGGCTGAGCAATCGTAGAACAGGTCTTTTTCACCCATCCAGTGATCGCCCATATTGTCACCGTGATCGGCACAAAGGACGATCATGGTGTCTTCCATTCGACCGCTTTCGCGCAGGTAGGAGAAGAGGCGCCCCAGCTGATCGTCCAGCTCTTTGATCAGTCCCATATAAACTGGAGCCACAGTGTCGCGGATGTCATCACGCGAAAACGTCTTGCTGACCCGCATTTTCATCCACTCCTGCAGAAGTGGGTGATCTGTTTTCCTCTCTGCGGAACTGCGGCGCACATCCGGCAGATCTTTTCCAGAGTACATATCATTGTAGGGAGCCGGGGCCAGATAGGGCCAATGCGGCTTGATAAAGCTGAGATGACAAAGCCAGGGCTGATCGCCCTGCGCCCCAATGTATTCGATTCCGCGTGTTGTCAGCCAGGCCGTTTCCGAGTGCTCTTTTGGCACTCGCGCGGGATATCCTGAGTTTTCGAGCATCCATCCCGACACGTGCTCGCCCTCAGGGGTTAAGCCTGTATTGGCCCATTCTTCCCACAGGTTGCCGCCCGTCATGCCATGTGCTCGCAGATAGGCCTCGTAATCCTCACCCCGGCGTGCAGGACTCGCGGTTGGGTTTTCGCCGTCATCGCGCACGAAGACGTCGAAACCGCACTCGCTCATCAATGCGCCGATCGGGCTTTCAGGATCAATGCCTAGGCGCTTCATGCCTTCACGATCCGCCGTCATGTGCGTTTTCCCGACCAAAGAGCATTTCACATCCAGCTCACGCAGATGTTCACCCAAAGTAGGTTCCCCTACCCGGAGGGGCGCACCATTTGTCGTGGAGCCATGACTGCGCACGTAGCGGCCTGTGTAAAAACTCATCCGGCTTGGACCACAAATCGGGCACTGAACATAGGCGCGATCAAAGCGCACGCCTTGCGACGCGAGCCAATCGATATTTGGTGTCTCGATGTGCCGCGCGCCATAGCAGCTCAGGTAGTCCCAGCGCAGCTGATCAGCCATGATCCATAGTACATTCATGAAATCGTCTTCCTCAGGACTCCACCTCCGGCGTGGTTTTGGTTTTGAACAGATGATATCCGAGCAGAGCAAGACCGGCGATGCTCGCCGGAGCAAAAACCTCAACGGGCTTGAACATGACCAGCACGGCCAAACCAATCCTGACCGCAATTTCAAATGGTGTCAGGCGTTTGCGATCGAACGCTGCCAGGGCGCTGGCAAGCAGGAATAGAGCCAGGATCACCCGTGCCAGCAACAGGATCAACCAGTCCCAATGTACGGTGCCATCATATCCTTCAAGATAGGCAAAACTACCAGACGCCGGGTCGATGACGGCTTTGTCGATCAATAACATTTCGGGATATATTGCAAAAACGAATGGGATCACGAACATCACAATCCCTGATTTTACTGCTGAAAATCCGGTGCTCATCGGATCCGCCTTGGTGATTGTCGACGCGGCAAAAGCAGCAAGCGCGACGGGTGGCGTGATTGCCGAGGCGACTGCAAAGTAAAAGATGAACAAATGCGCTGTGAAGATTGCAATTTCCAGACCTACCAGCATCGGACCCATCAATAGGGCGACGTTGATATATGCCGGCACCGCAGGCATTCCCATGCCGAGAAGCACGGCAAGGAGCATGGTCAGGAACAGCGCAAATATCTGGAACCAGATAGAAGGCCCTGCAATGTCGAAGGATTTAAGGTAGCTCAGCACATCGACGGAGACAAATTTGACGACTGCTGTGAAGTTAAGGCAAACGTCAATAACAGTCACCGCTAGGAACATCAAATAGAGTGACGCGATCGTGATACCAGCATGCGAAAGACCATCAATGATCCTTTTCGGGTTCGCGCGGAAATCGCGGTCAAGGAACATCAGAAATGCCAGCAAGAAGACCGCCCACCAGCCGGCGGCACTGGCGTCACCTGTAGCGTTCTGGAACAGTTCAACCAACCACGGCATGGAAACAACATCGCAGACATCCCCGTTCATGACGACTTCAGTCCCAAGGAAAAGCGAAATCGGATGGCATCCCACCGCATCTTTGGGGATGAGCAGCAGGATCAGCACGAGAAGGACAGGCGCAAAAATCTGCGTCAGATGCAGACGATCCGCGCCGGTAAGTCGCATCTCTGCCGTCAGATCACCAACCGCCTCTATATTCTGTTTGCGCGCCTGAAAGACGATCGACAGGAACAGACAGAGGAAATACAAAAAGGCCGGAATGGCTGCTGCGATGATAATTTCGCGATAGGGCACACCGGACAACGAGGCCATCACGAAGGCTGCGACGCCCATGATCGGAGGCATGATCGCTCCACCTGAGGAGGCCGCCGCTTCGACACCCCCCGCAAATACGCGCGAAAAACCACGCTTGAGCATCATCGGAATGGTTAGAACACCCGTAGACAGCACGTTGACCACCGGGCCACCAGTGATTGTGCCAAACATGGCCGAGGATACGACCGCCGCATGAGCAGGTCCGCCCCGCAGGTTGCGGGTCAGCGAGAACGCCAGCTTGATCAGCGACTGCCCGCCAGCGCATCGGCCAAACAGCGCTCCTAGTATAAGGTAGGGAAAGACCAACAGCATCAAGATGTTCAGAAAGCGACCAAGAAGTCCTGCCGAGTTATTGACAAGAGCATCGCGTACCACTGCGCGTCCACTCACCAGACTGCGCGGATCCTCACTGCTTAGGATCGTGACGAGGTATTTGTTCTGGCCTTCCGCTCCGAACACATACCAATTTATTACGGTCCCGAATGTGTAAGTCGCGATCAGGATCGATACCAGAACCAGCGGAAGGCCCCAAACCCGAACGTTGTAGATTAGGAAGGTGATGACACAACAAAAGACGATCATCGGCAGCCAGCCACCAGTGTTGTTTAGGCATTTTGGGTCATCCACAGTTTCTGGGATCGGCAAGCCCATCATCGTGGCAAGATCGATCTCAGATTGCAGCGCTTGTGCAACCAGCCGTACCCGATCACCGGTGAATTGGTCGATCAAGCAAACGGCCTCCAACTCGATCAAGTAGGAGAGCGAGATCGTCAGCGCGGCCAACACGAAGACCATATCAAGTGCCAGACCGAAGCTCTTTCGATGCACTCCATCGTTTGACCACGCGCGCCAGATTGAATGTTTGAGTGCGACAATCAGCATCATCCAGAAGAATACGATCGGATAAAACCATTCCGTGGGGAAACGGCGAATCTTAAATTGGTCCCAGGTGGTCATTGTTTTCCACGCGTCGTCCCAACCCGGTATGCTGGGCGTAACATTCAACAGGCCGATCACAACGAACAGAAGAGACAGCCAGTATAATAGTCTGCTCGAACCTTCGTTCGGTTTCTCTGTCTGCTCAGACTTGTCTGTCATAACGAAAACTTTATTGGTATTTTCTGGCGACGCAAAGACAAAGACTGGGCTGCGGAGTTGCAGCCCAGTTATTATCAAAATGGCTTATGGTTTGGCGCAGTCAGGCACGGTGTAACCGGCCTCTTCCCAGGCGCGGACCGCACCAGTGTGATATTTGATTGGGTTCAGTCCGCAAAGCCCAGACACCGCTGCATCAAGATTGCCGAAGTTAGCATAGGCTGTGAATGGCGCTTTTGCTGCAATATCATTCAGATTTTCGATGTGCGTCTTGGCCAATTCGTAGGCCAGCGCTTCGCTCATGCTGGCATTCACCATGTCGCCACCGACCACGGCCATGCCACGGAAAGTGTCGTCTTCCGAAAGCACGGTCCAGTTATCGCCAAGACCTGCTTTGACCTCGGCAACAGGGATTTCGTAGGCTGTGGAACCTGGCTTTGTCAGGAGTTTTTTGGCAGCTTTGGATTCAAATATGTCCTTCGGCATGGAATAGGCGGTCATTGCGCCCGCGGCACTTTCTTGTGTGATCCGCCCGCTTGGGAACAGTTCGGGAATAAGTGCAGCATCTGCAGTGCCGTCCACAACGGTTGCAGCTGCCTGACCCCAGTTCACGGTTACTGACTCATAGTCGGTGTCTGGCTTCAGACCAGAAAATACACGGATCAGATTGCGCGAGTTTGCCGTGGCGCCGCCGGTGGGTGGACCGTTCAGAACCCTGCGTCCGGCCAGATCATCCCAGCCCGAAATCCCTTTGGAATCATAAGCGTGAAGGTAAAAGACCCCCAGAGTATACGGGTAAAGCAGGCGAAGGTTCGCACTCAGTTCGGCGCCGGCCTCTTTGCCAATGTTTGCATAGGGTCCCGCGCCGCGCGACAGAAGGAACGGCAGAATGAATGGGCCCGAAGCAATATCGGTTCTACCTTCAGCAACGGCCAGCAAATAGTCCGTTGTGGTTTGTCCATCCTTAAGCTGGATATTTGCCACACCGCGCTCTGCTGCATATTCCATCAGAGCGGTCGGCGCCAGGTGAACAACGGTTCCTGGACCTGCTGTCTCAGCGGTCAGGTTGGCCTGAGCATAGGCTCCTGAGGCTGAGATAATAGACGCCGCAGCCAGTGCGGCAGTCGCGATTTTCTTGTACATAGTTTCCTCCCTATTTTGGCTTGCGAACCTGTATGATCCGCGACTTGTCCAGTGCATACATCACCGACCCGCCCGGCCATGGTGATACGGAATGACTGAAATATTTTTGCCGATTTCGATCCTCATCAGATCTTCTGTGACCAGCACAGTTCCGTCGTATTCTTCTGCCAACTCAGCCATCACCGCACCGATAGGCATCGGATCCGGCGGCAAAAGCACAAGGTGAGTCAGCATGGCGAGTTTGGGCTTGGTCTGGGCAAAGACCCGGCCGACATCTTGTGGTGTCGAATGGTGGTTGATGGCGGTTCTGACACCCGGATAATTCGCGAGCGATTCAGGCGATGCAGCGGCCACCTCGTGAACGAAGACATCAGCGTCCTGCGCGTTAGCGATCAGGTTCTCATTGTAGCGTGTATCATGACTATGCACGAAGACATGACCACAATATTCCACGCGGAAGGCATAGGCCGAACGGATGAATTCCCCATGATCGACCTCAATCGCTGTGATCTTTAGACCGCCCTTGTCATAAACCGTTCCCTGTTCGTAAACATGCGGGATAATCCGCATGTGCTCCGGGTCGATTTCTTTGTCCGACACCCGAATGTCACGATCTGGTTTGGTGGCGCGCCAGAGACCAGCAGCGATGTCTTCGACCCCAGGCGGGCCAAAAAGCTGAAGAGGTGCGCCCCGGTTTGAAAAGGGTTGCTGAATTGTACCTGTCATCACCAGGTCAAGCAGTCCAGAATAATGGTCTGAGTGGTGATGAGATAAAATCACGGTATCTATATATCCGATCGGAAATCCTGCCTGTGCCATCCTCACGACAGTACCGCGGCCACAATCAATTAAAACACGCTTATCCCCGGCTTCGATCAGGGTCGATGTGCCGAAGGCATTTATGTCTGGGTTTGGAATCCCCGTTCCAAGCAAAGTGATTTTCAGTGATTGTTCTTCAGTATTCAATCTTGGATCTCCTATCGTGCTAACATATTGGATAATTTTAGCCATGCTGTAAAATTCTGATTTACACCCTGGATATTTACTTTATCTATACCTCATGGATCCTAAATTCCTTACCCAACTCGCTGTAATCGTCGAGCTTGGATCGGTGACTAAAGCCGCCCAAAAGCTGAACGTAACCCAGCCTACCTTGTCGCGTTCGATTAAAGTCATTGAGGACCGCGTAGGTGGTGCAGTGCTGGTTCGGGGGCGATACGGCGTCGCTCCAACCGAAATCGGTGAGCGGTTGGCGGAGGAAGGCCGCGCCATCCTGCGCCGCTCTGATCGGGCACGAAATGCAATTCAGGAATTCATGCACGGGCTGACCGGCGAAATACGGGTGGGTGTCGGGCCGATGATCGCCGCAACCATCATGGGTGATTTTTTCTCCAGTACTATCAAAACACCGCCCAGTTATAGCTTGAAGATTCACTGCGACGTCGCCTCTCGTTTGACGCTGCGTTTAAAAGAAGACCAGCTTGATATTGCGATTGCACCCTATGATCTGAACATGCCGGAAGATGAACTCCACCGTGAAAAACTGTTCAGTGACAAACTAGCCATATTTGTTGGAAAAGATGACCCTTTAGCTGGGAAATCTGCGGTTCCACCGAAAATGCTGGCTAGCTATCAATGGGTCACGGTGGGCGAAATCTCGGGGTTGTTTGATCTTAATCGTGAGACATTGGACTGGCTTGGATTGTCGGAAGTCACACCCTTGATTGAAAACACTGGTGAAGTCACCATGACATTCCGGATGCTTGAAAAAACGAGAGCCTGCAGCATGTTACCTTTCCGAATGCTCGGCACTCACCAAAAACGTTTCCGGATTGCGCCGGTTGATCTGGATGTTGACCTCCCGACCCGAAACATTGGATTTTGGACCACCGCAGCGGCAAGAAACCGGTTAGAAGTTATAGATTTCTTTGATAGACTCCAAACATACCTATCGGAAATTGGGCTGATTTAATTCAGATTCAATCAAGCTTTTAATACAAAAGGCTCTCTCAGACTAACTAGCCTAAACATCCAGCCCTCCTTGCTCTTTCCACTGGACTTCCTCTCGCCCGCAAGCCTGTGTGTAGGTGTGCCCGAATAGCGTCGGGCTCTGCTCAGTACGATAGGTAGGTATGGAGTAGAGTA
>Ga0233451_10001342_pt1 | contig 23790 bp, 24 predicted proteins | sample 011ome_29_FD_183052 | JGI IMG/M metagenome (GOLD analysis project Ga0233451, IMG submission 183052) | Coastal salt marsh microbial communities from the Groves Creek Marsh, Skidaway Island, Georgia - 011504CT (spades assembly) | ecosystem: Environmental > Aquatic > Marine > Intertidal zone >... | reverse complement strand
GGCTCATCTGATGGGTTCGTTGAATTATTCACTCCAGATGAAGATCCCGATACGGTGGTCGTCGATTTCGCGGATAGTCGGGTGGTGGATCAATCGGCGCTTCAGGCGATCGAAGCCGTGGCAGCAAAATATGAGGGGGCTGGAAAGCGCATTCAATTGCGTCATCTCAGCCGCGATTGCCACCGTTTGCTCAGCAAGGCTGGCCATCTGATGGTTGATAGCGAGGATGACCCGGATTATGCGCTGGCGGTGAATTATTCTGTGCGTACCGGAATTTTGGAAAGCGGGCATTAAGACCTTTGCTGGTTGCCCTGTCCCTTCTGCGCCAGCGCGGTTTGTTTGCCGTTGATGCAAAACGGTCAGGGCTAGGCAAACGCGATCGAACCGTGAAAGCTGATCTGTGGAGCTAAGAAAATTATGGCGAAACTTTATTTTCATTATTCTACGATGAATGCAGGTAAATCGACCTTATTGTTGCAAGCAGCGCATAACTATCTCGAACGAGGGATGAAAACCTATTTGTTAACGGCGCAGTTTGACCACCGTGCAGGTGAAGGAAAAATCGCATCGCGGATCGGAGTAGAAAAAGCCGCTGACACATTTGTAACCGGTGAGAATTTATATCAAAAAATTGAGCGCCGTCTGTCAGCTCGCCCCTGCGATTGTATCTTCATCGATGAAGCGCAGTTCCTCGAGCACAGTCAGGTTTGGCAATTGGCACGGGCTGTAGATGATTTGAAGGTTCCGGTGATGTGCTATGGCTTACGGGTTGATTTCCAGGGCCAACTGTTTCCTGGCTCGGCAGCTCTTTTGGCGCTTGCGGATGAAATGCGAGAAATCAGAACCATCTGTCATTGCGGTAAAAAAGCCACGATGGTGATCCGGCAAGATGAGACGGGTCAGGTGATAACGCAAGGCGCACAGGTGCAAATTGGCGGTAATGAAACCTATGTATCTCTCTGCCGCCGCCATTGGCGCGAAGCAACCGGGTCGTGAAGTCATTTTTGGAACCGCGACGTTCCAAAAGTGACCGCGTTGATCCTAAAGTTAATCAAAGGCTCGAACTTCAAGCATTGAGCTTTTACCGCGATGAGTTGTCCATTTTCCGAGCTCATTTTCGGCCACCACAGTGCGCATTTTCTGAACGGTTTGCACAGTCATCCGCTTTACGGCCTTTTCCCATTAGAAGATAATTTCTAAACGGTATTTTCATTACCGCCGAAACCCAGCGCACGCGCAAATCGAGATTGGCTGAGCCCCAAACGGTCTCTGGCGTTTTTGATTTCCTCAAGTGTCGCATCAACTGGTTTTTTCATATTATTCACCGCGATGCTGGCAACTAAACGATCATTATTCCAGCCGCTGGGATGTGGCATAAGTACAGTCCAGTACAGCGCGGCTTAAATGGTTTTTAACTCAGGTGCCCCTCCAAGCGTTCTGAACTGTTTCAGCAAATCTATATCTTTGTCGTGATAAATGACGGAGGGTATATTTCCAATTTCTGACATTACGATTGCTAATGGAAGTGTAATTCTTTTCAAAAATAATGTAGCCTGAAATATCATGTCCCATAAGAATATCAGGGCTTTTGCTCTGCTATCCAAGTGATCATGGCTGCGGGTCATGACCTGTCTATTTTTGCGCGGGTTTTGATTGCCTTAAGACGCATTTACAGGATGAATGGACCTTGCAGGCCCAATCGGGTTTGAAAAGCTTGGCTTAAGCCTACCATCTTTACGGGCCTATTGCACCGTTTTGTGCAATAAGAGCCCGCGTCGCAAAGGGGTTAAATATCGTCTGCGGCGGTTAAATCGAAATTCTCATTTGGAAAATACTTTCTGAGACGAATATCAGCCGTGCGCGCATGCCCTTCCATACCCTCGAGCCGGGAAATGCGCGCTGTGGCCTCTGCAACGGGCTTTGATCCTTCGCGCGTTGCGCGCTGCCAAGTGACAATTTTCATATATTTATGAACGCTTAATCCACCCGTATAGCTTGCGGCGCCGGATGTGGGTAAAACGTGATTTGTGCCCGATGCTTTATCCCCAAAGGCGACCGTGGTTTCTTCGCCCAAGAACAGCGAGCCATAACAGCTAAGGCGATTGAGCCACCAATCGAGATCTTGCGCTTGGACGGTCAGGTGCTCGGGTGCATAGGCATCCGATGTGGCGGCCATTTCCTCTCGGGTGTCGCAGAGTATAATTTCCGCATAATCGCGCCAAGCGGCGTAGGCATTATCGCGGTTAAGCTCTGGCAGATCCTCGATCAACGCGGGCACCAACAGCATTACCTTTTCAGCCAGCGCGCGATCATCGGTCACCAGCCAAACCGGGGAGTTATAGCCATGCTCGGCCTGACCGACAAGATCGGCTGCAACGATATCTGCATCTGCATGCGCGTCGGCCAGAATCAGGCTATCTGTTGGTCCTGCGATCATATCAATGCCAACGCGGCCAAAAAGCATGCGTTTGGCTTCGGCAACGAATTGGTTTCCCGGCCCAACAAGAATATTAGCTTTGGGCAGCCCAAATAACCCAAACGTCATCGCGGCAACGCCTTGCACGCCGCCCATGGCCAAAATTTTATCCGCACCCGAAATATGCGCAGCATATATGATCGCGGGGGCAACGCCTATATCCGGCCGGGGTGGAGAGCAGGCGATAATGTTTTTACAGCCTGCGACCTTGGCTGTGGTCACCGTCATGATGGCGCTGGCAATATGGCTGTAGCGGCCCCCGGGGATATAGCAGCCGGCGGCGTTCACCGGGATCGCTTTTTGCCCTGCGATTAATCCGGGCACAACCTCTGTTTCAAAATCGGCGACGGTTGATTTTTGGGCTTCCGCAAATTTTTTGACATTGGCATGCGCAAATTCGATATCGCGCTTCATCTTATCAGGCACCAGCGCCGAAGCCGTCTTAATTGCCTCTGCAGACAGCAGTATGGAGCCCTGATAATTGTCAAATTTTGCTGCGTATTCTAAAGCTTTTTCATCACCGCCAGCCTCAATCTCATCTAAAATTTTGCGCACTATATCGCGCGTTTCGGTGGCATCGCTTCGAGAATGAAGAGGAGCTTTCTTAAGATATTCGACGGTCATTATTCGGCTCCTATCGCTGCATCCTCATGTACAGCACCTGATTTGTTATGTTGAATGGATTTGTAAAAGGCGAGGCCGATAAGAAACACGCCGATCCCGCCGGTTAATACTTCCGGGACGTGAAACAGGGATTGCAGAAACATGATAATCGATAGAGCAAAAATAGAATAAAACGCCCCATGTTCCAAATATCTGAATTCTGCCAGAGTTTTACGCTCTACAAGCATGATCGTCATCGAGCGCACATACATCGCGCCAATTCCTAGCCCTATCGCGATTAAAAGGATATTTGTGGTCAGCGCAAAGGCTCCGATCACGCCGTCGAATGAGAAGCTGGCATCCAAAACCTCAAGATATAAGAACGCGCCCAATCCGCCGCGCGCACCAATGGTGGTGGTGTTGCTTGCAACATTGTCGAGATAGGCGCCCAACCCATCGACAAGCATGAAGACCAATAATCCCATTATTGCCGACATTAAGAAGGCCGCATGTTTATATTCTGGCAGGAACTGGCAGATCGCGATGATAATAATCAGAACGAATGTGATCTCTAGTCCTCGGATTGATCCGACGCGCCGAAGCCGCGTTTCAAGCCCCACGATCCAATCGACCGATTTTTCTTCATCCACAAAGAATTTCAGCGCAACCATCATTAAAAAAGTACCGCCAAATGCAGATATTGGGCCATGCGCTTGTTCAATGATATGCGAATATTTCTCTGGGTCGGCCAAGGCCAAATGGATTGCAGCGAAAGGGTTGATCCAGGCAAAAATGGCGACAATCGCCAAGGGAAAGATTATGCGCATGCCAAAAACAGCGATCAAAATCCCCCAGGTAAGAAACCGCCGTTGCCAAACCGGCGTCATCTCTTCAAGTTTGTTGGCATTTACAATGGCGTTGTCAAAAGACAAGGCGATTTCCAATGCGGCCAAAATAGCGCCAACAAATAGGAACCCGAGCACCCCTGAAACCGTTCCAGTGGTTGCCCAGCCCAACCAGCCAGACAGGCCAAGGCCAACAACAGTCACGATCAACGGCCATTTTTGATAGGAGAGAGTGGATCTACTCATTGCAGCACCTATTGACCAAACACTTGATTGGGCAGCCAGAGAACGATTTGTGGGAAAATGAGAATGAGGATCAATCCGATAAGTTGGATTACCATGAATTGCATCATACCCAGATAGATATCTTTCAAATCCCAATTCGGAACCACGCCCTTAAGGAAATAGGCGGATAAGGCCACTGGCGGCGATAGCCATGCTGTTTGCAAATTCACTGCAACCAGAATTCCGAACCACACCATCAGGTCGTAGCGATCAAGGCCGTGAAGTTCAAGTTTCTCCACGGTTGGCAGCAAAACCGGAACGACGATCAACACAATCGGCACCCATTCCAATGGCCATCCCAAAAGGAAAATCAGCGCCATTACCAGGATCAAGATCAGATAGGGTGACATGTCTAACCCAAGCAACATCTCGGTCATCATTTTTGGCGTGCCAAGCGATGAAAACTCTGCACCAAAAAAGTTTGAGGCAGCCACCAAAAACATGATCAATACGGTGATTTCAAGCGATTTGATAAGATTGTCAAAAAAGCCCGAGATTGTGAATTTGCGGTAAATCAGCGATAAGAGAATGGCGCCAAATGCGCCCATTGCAGCAGCTTCTGCCGGAGTTGCAAACCCCAGTAGAATAGAGCCCAATGCGAAAGAGATCAAAATTGTTGGAGGCATCAGGCCTGCGAAAAATTCGTCCCAAAGCTCTGAGAATTCAAATCTGGTTTCGGCATCGCTGCGATAGATTGGCATGGCCAGCGCCGCGAGCAGAACGATGAAGGCCAGTAATAGCAGCGAAACCCATGGAAGGCCGTCCTCCCAATTCGCAGCAACCATGTAAGCATGAAATAAAACCGTTATTGGCAGCGCGATGCGCAGCACGTTTAGATTGCGATAGGCGCGATAGGTCAAAACCATTACGCCGCCTAAAACAATCAAACCACCAAATGGCAGAAAGCCGCCAAACGCACCTCCAAGGCCAAGCCCAAAAACCCGGCAGATGGTTAGAACGCCCATCGAAATCAGCGCTATTTCTGCCCCATAAAAATCAGAGGTTTTGGGTTGCGCGTCTTCGGATAACACAGGGCCTAACTCGGGGTTGAGCCAGCACCGACCCAATGTATAGAGCAGGTATAGCATTGCCAATACGGCACCGGGAATGAACGCGCCCCGGAATAAATCGAGCGTTGACACTTCAAGAACGGGCCCCATCACAATCAGCATAATTGAGGGCGGTATTAAAATGCCCAATGTGCCACCTGCCGTTATGGTCCCTGCTGCCAGCTGTACATTGTAACCGGAGCGGTTCATTGTGGCACCTGCCATGATCCCAAGAAGCGTCACAGAGGCGCCAACGATCCCTGTGGCTGCAGCAAAGATCGTAGAAACGATCAGCACCGCGATGTAAAGCGACCCGCGCACCCGTGCCATGATCATCTGGATGGATGTGAACAATCGTTCCATCAAACCGGCGGCTTCCATTACGATTCCCATCAGGATGAAAAGCGGCACTGCCATCAACTGATCGTTTAACATTGTTGAATTTGTATTCAGCGTCATCAGCAGCGTGGTGAGCTTAAAGTTTGATCCCCAAATACCAAATACAAAAGCTAGGAAAATAAGCGTGAATGAAATTGGGAAACCGATGAAGATCACGAAAATCATCGCTGCGAGCATGATCAAACCGATGGTTGGTTTGGACAGGCTGGGGCGGGCTGACATTATATCTGTAAACCAGTCTCCGCCCGGGGTTGCCTCTGGAGCGAACACGGCCATTGTCAGCCAAATCAAGGCGAGTAGATAAAAAGGTAGGGCTTGGACAAATCGACGCTCGCGTTCTTTTCCCATTTTGTGGAAGGCTCTGAACAATTCGGGAATACCTTGCAAGGTGAGCAGCAAACCACCCACAGGCATGGCAAGGCGCGCTGGCCAAAGAAGGGGCTCCCACGGGCTATCAAAAGCGGTTTCACCCGTACGGTAGGCCAATTCCCAATATTGCGCCGCGATGATGGTGAAAAAGATCATAGATGGGATAAAAAACGCCATATAAAGAAAGGCATCAACGGTTGCTTGGGTTTTGTCGGTCCAATTGCGATACAGGAAATCGGCACGGATATGCACGCCCCGCATCAGGCCGTAGCCGGCGGCGCCCATAAACAGCACACCCGCGATCATACGGCTGATGTCATAGGCAAATAGCGTGGGCCCAAGCCCGAGCGCGCGGGCCGTGTCATCCCAGCCATAGCTGGCCATAATGCCAAAAGCATTGCGCGAAATCACTTCGAAAACAACCACCCCGATTAACGGAACCATTAACAAGCAAAGCAGCTTGCCGGCCCAATCATTTAACAGATCGATAAATCCGGTGATCGGGCGTTGCCAGGGCGTCATATCTTCGGGGGTTTCGCCAGGACGCTCGGTGCGGCGCTCTGCGATCAACTCATCTGCAATCTCTAGCTCTTCGGGTGCAATCTCTTCAGCCACGCCCGTTCTCCCTTCCTGTGTGGTCCTTTTTGTCAAAGGAGCCTTCATTTTTGGAAAAGCCTTCGGGTTTTACCAAAAATGAAGGTTGGGGCCCCGAAGGGCCCCGTTTTGTGTGTTTAGGAATTACTTCAGCGTATCGGCATGCGCTTTGCCTAAGCTGGCATTTGACGCCTGTGCACCCGCCCAAAACGGCACGGCCACATCGGCGAAATCTTTTTGAGATTGCCAAACTTCTGCAAAGAATTCATTTTCAGCTGAGGCTTCTTCAAGAAGCTTCTTGGCTGCGGCCATATACTCGGTGAAATAATCGGCCGGTGTATCTTCTAAAATAACACCATGGTTTTCGGTCAAGTCTTTAAGCGCCTGTCCGTTCGAGTAAATACGATAAGACTGAGCTTTTGACAAAGAGGCATTCGCGGCAACTTCAATCGCTTTTTTCTCGGTTGCTGAAAGCCCGTCATAGACGTCGCCATTGAGGTAAAGGTCAGCATTTACAACAACCTGATGAAGGCCTTGCAGATAGTAATGCTTTAACACTTTTTGGAACCCAAAAACTGAGTCCGGCTTCGGGCAGCACCATTCTGCCGCGTCAATAGCGCCTTTTTCAAGGGCCGGAAGAATGTCTCCTCCCCCCATCGCAACGGCGGCAACACCGATTTCGTTATAGGCGGCGCCTACCATTCCGGGAGGGGCCCGGAAGCGCAGTTTACGGAAGTCATCCATCGTTGCGATTTTTTCGGGGAACCAACCCAGAGCTTCTGGGCCAACGGGTTGCAGCATAAAGCCTTTTACATTGACGCCCATTTCATCCCACAGGCGATCGTATAATTCACGGCCACCACCATATTGGAACCATGATAGGAATGACATCGCGTCAAGACCAACACCGGCACCGGCAATAGGCGCGCCAAATAGGTTGGCGGCCGGATGCTTTCCGCCCCAATAATGGGTCCAAGCAAAGCCACCTTCCACCAAGCCGGCATCTACGGCATCCATAATGTCGCGTGGGCCAACAACTGCGCCCGCGGGCAAGATTTCAATCTTGACCGATCCGGCTGTCAGGGCTTCAACATCATCTGCAAAGCTTTGAAGCATATAGACTTCGTCAGTTGAGTTTCCAAGCACGGATTGGATCCGGATGGTGGTTTCAGCAAATGCTGCTGATGCCATCAGCGTAAGGGCTGCTGTGCCCACGCTTAGGGTTTTAAGATTAAACATCAATTTTCCTCCCTTGATGATGTTTCCCTCATATCGTTATTGATCGCTGCCACGGCCGAGGGGATTGTCCTGACAGAAAATGAAAGTGGGTTTTGTTCATGATTGACCATGATATCCACTTTATGAAGCGGGGTTGCAAAAGTCATGATGCATCCTCCAACACCAGCTGACTGGCTTTTTCGCCGATCATGATCGCAGGTGCATTCGTGTTGCCGCTGACTATGCGCGGCATGATTGAGGCATCAGCAACGCGCAGGCCGCGAATGCCCTTTACTTTTAGCGACGGATCCACAACCGCCATTGGGTCGATGCCCATTTTGCAGGTGCCGGTTGGATGGTAAATCGTCACGGATGTTTGACGCGCCCAATCCAGCGTGGCCACCTCATCCTCTAGGGCGACCCCGACTCCGGGGGCATATTCTTCCGTGATGTGAGATTTTAGCGGTTCTGACTGCGCGATGCGGCGTGCGATTTGAATGCCTTTCACGATAGTGCGGCAATCTGTGTCCGTGGATAGATAATTTGGATGAATTTCTGGGTGATCGTCGATATTGGCCGAGCTCAGCGTTAAATGCCCAGCGCTTTCGGGGCGCAGTTGCAAAACAGAAGCGGTGAAGGCCGAGAATTTATGCGGCCCATCCGAGGGTTTTAAGGCACTCCAGGGCTGAATATGAAATTGGATATCTGGCGTTTCTAAATGCGCTTCGGTTTTTAGGAAGCCGGTTCCAAGACTGGCGGCCATCGTCATTGGACCGCGCTGCGTGAACGCGTATTTGGCCGCAATCAAGCCTTTTTTTAAGTAGCTGTTGATTTCGGTATTCACGGTGCTGAGCGTGGTTTTGAAAACTGGACGGGCCTGCAGATGATCCTGTAGATTTTTACCTACGCCAGGAAGATCTGATAAAACCTCTATGCCATGCGCGCTAAGTTCGCCCCCGGCGCCGATGCCCGAGAGCATGAGAAGCTGCGGCGAGCCGATGGCCCCGGCACTAAGGATCACCTCGGCGCTTGCCGAAATCGTTTCAACCCGCTGATGCCGGCGAATTTGTACACCAATTGCGCGCCCTTCAGCGATCACCACTTTTTCTACCTGCGCATCGGTTATGACGCTCAAGTTTTTACGCCTACGCGCGGGGGCCAAATAAGCCGCAGCAGAAGAACAACGCCGCCCCCCTTTCATCGTCAGCTGAAAATATCCAACGCCTTCCTGATCGGCGCCGTTATAATCAGGATTACGCTTATATCCGGCATCCACCGCGGCATCGACCCATTTATCAACCACATCTCGTGTTAATCTTGAGTTTTGAACCGAAAGCGGCCCCGATTTTCCGCGCAGCCCGGTTTGATCCGCGCCTTCCCAAGTTTCGGACCGTTTGAAATAGGGAAGAACATCGCTCCAGCTCCAACCCGTGCAGCCCATCTGCGCCCAGCCATCATAATCTTGTGCTTGGCCGCGCACGTAGAGAAGGCCGTTAATCGAACTGGACCCGCCAAGGACCCGTCCACGCGGCCAGGGGATCGAGCGATTGGCGATCCCAACATCTTTTTGGGTTTCGTAACACCAATCCATTTTGGGGTTGCCCATTGTTCGAAAATAGCCAACCGGAATATGGATCCAAGGGCTGGTATCGCGCGGCCCAGCTTCGATCAACGCAACCGTATACCGTCCATCTTCTGATAGACGATTGGCAAGGGCGCATCCCGCGGAACCCGCACCAACAATGACGAAATCGAACCTCATATTCCCCCAAATATCAAATAATGAGACTTTTATTCTCGAATTTACACAAAAATGATGCTAACTATGATTCGAGATACATGTAAATCACTTTCTTGAAGAAAATCGGTTTGAGCCCCCATGCAGAGCCCGACAGAAACCCCAAGCAATTTGCGCACTTTATTAATCCTTGAAGTGCTGGGCAAAAGCGATCGCCCTATGACGGCGACCGAGATAAATGCTGTGTTGAACCTTCCCAAACAGACCGTGCATCGCTTATGCGCCACGCTGGAAGAGTTTGGGTTTATCACCCGTCTTAGCAACAGTAAAAAATATCAAGTTGCGCGCCGTTTGCGCGAAATTGGTGCGGGGTTGCTTTATAATTCACGCGATCACATCATGCGGCGGCAAATATTATTGGATGTTGCGCAAGAGGTTGGGGAAACTGTGAATTTCGCGGTGCCGCGTGAAACCGGCATGGATTATTTGGACCGCGTCGAAACCGGGTGGGCGTTTCGGATTCAATTGCCAATCGGCTCGCGCGTGCCCTTTCATTGCACTGCTAGTGGGAAGACGTTTTTGGCAAGCCTTCCGATGGCCAAACTGAAAAACTTTTTAGCAACGCTGCATCTGCAAGCGATGACTAAAAATACCCATGTGTCGACAGCAACGCTTTTGGCTGAGATCTCTCAGGTCCGAAAGAATGGCTACGCGCTTGATCAAGAAGAATTCATGGATGATATGGTTGCGATTGCGGTGCCTGTTACGGATTCAAAAAATCGCTATATTGCGGCGCTTGCCTTCCATGGTCCAACGCAGCGCGTGAATATTCCCGATGCTATCAAGAGCAAAGAGCTGCTCCAATCCGCTGCGCGGCGCATTAGCGAAAGCCTTTTCGCGTAGGTTGCGTTTTGACGATGCAAGGCAGATTGTTTTTTCAGTTCAACCAATTATCCGGTGTCGGGTCAGGCGCTTTTTTGATAATCTGGAAAGATGCATGATGCCTGTCTATGCTCGCTGCGCAGCATAGTTTTGAACCGCAACGTAACGTGACAGGCGCAGTTTAGACAGGCTCAGTCCTTATCAATTAATACGCCGTAAGATCGCAATTCATCCAGCGCAGCTATGGGGAAATATTCGCTGGAAAATTGTGCTAATATGGTGGTGGCCTTGAAACGCTCACCATCAAATTCGCCCTGAACAACAACCGGGCTGCCCATTTCGAATGCCTCTGGTAATGGTCCCGGAAAGACAACGTTGATTGAGTCACTTTTATCGGAAAGCGAAAATTGAATACCATACGCATCACTGGTTTGAACGGAATGGGCAATTCCAAAAACATTTACCATACGGGCGTATTGTGCGGTGAAGGCGGGCACCTCGCTTGGGAATAAAAAGTAGCGGGTTTGAGCGAGTGCGCCGGACGCTAAGAGGCAACTTGCAATCACCCCACAAATCAGTCGTTTCATAAAATTTCCATCATTAACTGCAGCGGGATTGACAGAGCATTTGCAGCACTGATCCCAATTGGTTTGCGACCAGGGCGAGTATGCAGCTTATTTTTGATGTTGCAAGCGGCCTTAAGGGATTGGGGTTGTTGGCGGATCTATGCGGTTTGCATTCAGCGCCGCGTTGCAGGGATTTTGAGACAAAAGCGATAAAGCATGCGCGGTCTCATCACCCCAAAACAAAATATTCTCTTGCGTAGCGGAGGTTTTATGAGGCTGCCTTTATTCGCGTCCGCGCAGATAAATGGGTGATAAACATATCCAATTCACTCGCCAGAGCTGACATAATTTCCGCCCGGGCCCTAGCGCCTAGATGGTTCGGCCTAACCTGTCTTTTCCTTGATCTAAAGAAGGTATCGCCAAACCCACGATGGGGCTTAGGGGGTCTCTGCCAAATCCAATTATTCAGCTTTTCCGTTATCCTCATTAATTTGCGATGCCGTGATAGAGCCTATATTGAGTGTTAAAATATGGCCCAAACCGACGGATTATCTATGTTATGACCCAATGTATCAACAGTTTAGCGCAAATCGCGCAAAAATATGACGCCATTATTTTTGATCAATGGGGGGTTCTCCATGACGGCAGTTGTGCATATGCGGGCGCGATTGACTGTCTGGTCGGTCTCGCCGAGGCTGGGCATTCTTTATCCGTTCTTTCAAATTCGGGCAAACGCGCCGCGCCAAATGCCAAGAGGATCGCCGATATGGGGTTTTCAAATGGGCTATTCAATCAAATTATGACCAGCGGCGAAGCTTTATGGCATGATATTGATCAGGGCAAAATCGCACAGAGTAAATTTTTTGCGATTGAAAGAGCGCAGGGTGATGCATTGGCCTGGGCGGAAGGGTTGCGTATTGAACTGACAGAGTTGCACAATGCGCAGGCGGTGCTGTTGATGGGCTTGCCAGACGCGGCCAAACTGGCAGATTGGCAGCCGGTTTTGGATCAAGCCTTCGCCGCAGATTTGCCGATTTATTGTTCGAACCCAGATCAACATTCCCCGCGCGCAGATGGTTTGGTAATCTCGGCCGGCGCGCTGGCGCGGGCCTATTCGCAAAGATCTGGGCGGGTGATTTATTATGGAAAACCGCATCGGCCAGTTTTTCAGGCTTTATCGGCATCTCTTGAGGCGCAGCGGTTTTTGATGGTTGGAGACAGTTTAGATCATGATATTGCCGGTGCGCAGGCAGTTGGATGGGACAGCGTTTTGATTCAGAAGGGGCTTTATGCCAGTGCGTTTTCCAACGCCGATCACGATATCGTTCTAAAAACCCTGTTAAAGGACCGTGCCTGCCAGCCGCCAACCTATTCTATTGAACAGCTGCAATAACCCGCTCTGGCGATTGATTGTTCATTTATTTTTCAGCGTCCAAGCATTTGATATTTGAGATCAGGCCCCAAAAACATATTAAAGTGGAATTTTTCGATAGGATGGTATTTTTAGTCTGGAAATTTCTTCAGCAAAACTTCAAAAGAAGTGATGATTTTTCGTTCGATAAGAGCCACCTGGCATCACTTCAAATATCTGCCCTTATTGTCGGCCATAACGTTTTCGCGTGGAAGAAGTTTCGCGCGGCGTTCGCAGGCCTTGGGGGTGTCGATTGGTTGGGTGCTGCGTTGGTATCCGCCGGCGCGGCGCTGGTTTGAACGCGAGTTTTTGAAAATTTTTCCCGATATGCCTCGTGCTCAACGGTTAGATATTTGTCAGCGTATGGGCGTTCATATGGGGCGCACTTTGTTTGAAATTTATCACTCGACAGAATTTCAAGCCGCTTCGCATAAATTTCACGTGTCAGGCGAGGGTTTGCAAACATTGGAGAAGGCCTTTGCAGCGGGCAAGGGGGCTATTGTTGTCTCGGGTCATTTTGGCCAGTGGGAGGCGGTCCGCGCGGTTTTGAAAAAACGCGGTATAGAAACTGGTGCTGTTTATCGTCGGCAGGCCAATCGCCATTATCAGCGGCGATTATTGGCGGGCATTCAAGCAACTGGAAACCCAATCGTGTCGACCGGGCGCGCCGGCACACGGGCTTTGGTGCGGCATTTGAAAGAAGGGCGCGTCATTGCCATTATGTTAGATGAGAAACATCCTGACGGTGCCCGTCTTCCCTTTTTGGGCAAGGATGCGTTGACCTCGCTTTCGGCAGCAAATTTGGCGATTAAATATGGTATTCCAATGATCCCGGCCTTTGGAACGCGGATTGCCGATGGCAATGAATTTGATGTTGAATTTGAGGCAGAAATTCCGCATTCGGACAGCATAACCATGACCCAAGCTTTCAATGACAGCCTGTCAAAACGGATATTGGAAAATCCGGACCAATGGTATTGGTTGTTGCGGCGCTGGGATGGCGCTTAGGCAATCGTCGGCGTTCAACGTTTTATATAAAAAAATGAATCATGAGCATTTATTTTCAATTTGGCGCGGCACGTGACTCTTTGATGACGCTTTTGCGATTAACTCGCAATAAGGCTTGACAGTTGCAAGTGATTTGCATTTACAGAAGCGAGCGACATGCAAAGGATCTTTCATGCTTACACGTGTCTTGTATCTGGCGGCGGCTCTCTTTGCCTGTTTGAGCGCAACAAGCGCAATGGCAGAGGCGCGACTGAAAGTGGTGACCACCTTTACAGTGCTTGCCGATATGGCGGCACATGTTGCTGGCGAGGCTGCTGATGTGGTCTCGATTACCAAGCCAGGTGCTGAAATTCATGGCTATCAACCGACACCGCAAGATATCGTAAAGGCCTCAGATGCGGATCTGATCTTGTGGAACGGGATGAATTTGGAGCTTTGGTTTGAACAGTTCTTAAAAAACTTGAAACAGGTGCCCTCAGTTACCTTGACCGACGGAATCACACCCATTTCAATTAAATCCGGAAGCTATGCAGGTTTACCCAATCCGCATGCCTGGATGGGATTAGACAATGCGGTGATTTATATTAACAATATTCGAGCCTCCTTTATCGAGCATGATCCTGATAACGCGGCGATCTACAACGCCAATGCGCAGGCTTATATAGGTGAGTTGCGCAGAACCATTGAACCGTTGCGTGCGGCACTTGCAAACATTCCCGAACAGCGCCGCTGGTTGGTAACCTGCGAAGGGGCTTTTAGCTATCTTGCCCGCGATTTTGGGTTGAAAGAATTATATTTATGGCCAATGAACGCGGATCAAGTTGGCACACCGCAACAAGTGCGCAAGGTGATTGATGGCGTCAGGAAACACGGCATCCCAGCCGTGTTTTGCGAAAGCACGGTCAACGCGGCGCCCGCCCAGCAAGTGGCCCGCGAAACAGGCGCAGCGTATGGGGGGGTGCTTTACGTAGATAGTCTTAGCGCAGCCTCTGGCGCAGTCCCAACCTATCTTGATCTTCTAAAAGTTACGTCAAGCACTGTTGTGAAAGGGCTGTCGGGAGGCTCAAATTAGACTATGTAACCATCGGGGTCGGATCTATAGAGCAAAGCGCCGCGGTTGGTTTGCCAGAAAATACGCCAGCGCATGTGGCAAGGGACAATACCATGAGTGACTTACCAAGTTCACGAAATGATCTGAACAATCCAGTGGATATTGGGATATCGGCGCGCGATGTTACGGTGACCTATCGCAGCGGGCACACCGCGCTTTGGGATGCCAGCTTTGACGTTCCGCGCGGCACGGTTACCGCATTGGTAGGCGTGAATGGGGCGGGTAAATCAACCTTGTTTAAAGCCATTATGGGTTTTGTTCCCGCCGCCAGGGGCACTATTAAAATTCTTGGCCAGAGCGTGAAACAGGCTTTGGCAAAAAATCTTATTGCCTATGTACCGCAATCTGAAGATGTGGATTGGGCGTTTCCGGTTTTGGTCGAAGATGTTGTGATGATGGGGCGTTATGGTCATATGGGGTTTTTGCGGCGCCCGAAGCAAACCGATTATGACGCGGTTGATAGGGCCTTGCGCCGGGTGAATATGCAGGCGTTCAAAACCCGCCAGATCGGTGAGTTGTCGGGCGGGCAGCGCAAACGGGTTTTTCTCGCACGCTCTTTAGCGCAGGATGGACAAGTGATTTTGCTGGATGAACCTTTCACAGGCGTTGACGTCAAAACAGAAGAACAAATTATTGCGTTATTGCAAGAATTGCGAGACGAGGGGCGCGTGATGTTGGTTTCGACGCATAACCTTGGATCGGTACCCGAATTTTGCGACCGAACGATTTTGGTCAAGGGCACTGTGCTGAGCCATGGACCAACCGAAACAACCTTCACCCGCGAAAATCTTGAAGCCGCTTTTGGTGGGGTTTTGCGCCATTTCACATTAGGGGGTGAGGCGCTGCATGAGGATGCAGATGCCCGCGCGATTACCATCTTTACCGATGATGAACGCCCATTTGTTCAATATGGCGACAAGACGCAGCGGACCGATGGGAATAGCTGATGGAGCTTTTGCTGCAGCCATTTACCTATAGCTATATGGCGACTGCGATGTGGGTGTCTGCTTTGGTGGGAGGTGTCTGTGCTTTTTTATCAGCCTATCTGATGCTGAAAGGCTGGTCGTTGATTGGGGATGCGCTGTCCCACTCGGTCGTGCCAGGGGTGGCGGGAGCCTATATTCTTGGCTTGCCATTCGCGCTTGGCGCCTTTCTTGCTGGCGCTTTGGCCGCCGGGGCCATGCTGTTTTTATCCGAGCGATCGGGTTTAAAGGCAGATGTGATCATCGGATTGATTTTCACCGCTTTTTTTGGATTGGGATTGTTTATCGTCTCAATCAACCCGATATCCGTGTCGGTGCAAGTGATTACGATGGGCAATATTTTGGCAATAACACCCCAAGATACGCTGCAATTGGCGCTTATCAGCTTGGTTTCCCTGACTGTTTTGCTGGCCAAATGGAAAGATTTGATGGTGACGTTTTTTGATGAACACCACGCCCGCACAATCGGGCTTCGGCCTGGCCTTTTGAAAGCTATTTTCTTCGTTTTACTGTCTGCATCGGTGGTGGCAGCCATGCAAACCGTCGGTGCTTTTTTAGTGATCGCTTTGGTCGTGACGCCGGGTGCAACCGCCTATTTGCTTTGTGATAGATTTTCACGCTTGATCGTGACCTCGGTTGCCATCGGCGTGCTGACCAGTTTTTTTGGCGCCTATATTAGTTTCTTTTTGGATGGGGCCACCGGCGCCATCATCGTGGTTTTGCAGACGTTGATTTTTCTGATTGCTTTTGTATTTGCTCCGGCGCACGGGCTGTTGGCCGCAAAACGCAAAGCCAAACATGCGCTGCAGAGGCATGTTGCCTCGCATGCTGTAGGAAAAGAGTAATGGATTTAAACACGCTTATCGTGCCGTTTCAGTTCGCATTCATGCAAAACGCTTTCCTGATCTCGATCATTGTTTCGGTGCCCACCGCATTGCTGTCTTGCTTCTTGGTGATGAAAGGCTGGGCGTTGATGGGTGATGCTGTCAGCCATGCTATTTTACCCGGCATTGTTGTGGCCTCTATTCTTGGAATTCCTTTGCTGATTGGTGCCTTTGCTGCCGGCATGACCTGCGCTTTGGCCACTGGCTATCTGGCAAGCAATAGCCGCGTGAAACAGGATACGGTGATGGGGGTGGTATTTTCGGGCATGTTTGGGCTGGGCATCCTGCTGTATGTGGGGGTGGAAACGGGCGCGCATCTGGATCATATCCTGTTTGGAAATATGCTGGGGGTAGAGCCGCATGAACTTTGGACATCAGGGCTGATTTCAGCGGCTGTTGGGCTTGTGCTGCTTTTGAAATGGAAAGATTGGCTGTTGCACAGCTTTGACCCTGCGCAGGCCTATGCCTCGGGGCTTTGGGTGAACGGTTTACATTATGGCTTGTTGGCAGCTTTGTCTTTCACCATTATTGCGACCCTGTCTTCGACAGGTCTTATTCTGGCAATCGGACTTCTAATCGCGCCCGGGGCGATCGCCTTCTTACTGGTCCGCAGATTTTCCTCAATGCTTTTCGTATCTGTGATCGTGTGCATGGTGTCGATGCTGCTGGGAACCTATGCCAGTTTTTTTATAGATAGCGCTCCGGCCCCTACGATCATTTTAATCATGACCGCGATCTTTATTGTCGCCTTCTTTAGGCGGCAAATGATGACCCGCGATGCCTCTTTGCAACCTGTCAAAAATGCATAAGCTTTGTTTGCCAATGGTTCCTATATCGCGCGAAAGCAGTTTAAATTTCAGCTAAGATTAGAATTTTTCGGGCGTTTCAGCCTGTAAGGCAAAGCCCATCTGGTGCCATTTTGCTCTGCCTTTACTGCGGATAAGAAATTCTCAGCCCTAATGCGGTGCTTAGAGACGCGCTGATATCGCCCGGCATAACCGCGCCGCAGCGCTCACGGGTTCTATTGCGGTAAATCCGGCCGTTAAGGCAAAATCTGATGAAATTTGAACAGCGCCCGCGCATCCCAAGATGAACGTGTTTATTTGTGCTGTCAGTTGAATACTCTGCGCTGTTGCATTGAATTTTTGAAGAGCTTTTCCTGTGTCCGTGTCTAATTCGGCAACGCCAATATTCGCGGCCTCTACAACCGGGATATGATCGGCGAACCCCATGGCTGAAATGTTGTTCTGAAGAACCGGAACCGCTGCCTCAACGGTTGTAATAACTGCGCTTTTTTCGGCCAAAAGTGAAGCCATGTGATAGCTCGCCTGTCCAATTCCTATGACGGGGCATCGGGCAATTTCCTTTGCCTTCTTCAGGCCTGTATCATCAAAACAGGCGATTATAATTGCATCTGCCCCCGCATCCGAGGCTTTTTGAACCAATGTCAGAAGCGGGGGAATGCTTGCTGCACCATCTTCAGGCCCTTCGATGACTGACGGGCCGTTATGGGAAGTCCAACCAATAAACTCCAGATCAGGTGCGGCGGCATGGGCGGCATGCAGCGCATTTTCCGTCATGATTTTTGTGCTATTTGGGTTGATCAGATATACGGCCATCGCGTTACAACATCCCATTGCCAGCATCAGAGCCGGCTCGTTTCTTGCGCGAAGACATGATCCAAAACGCTAAAAAGAAAACACCAATCATGATGAATGAAAACCCCGTGGTCAGGCTGCCCAATGCATAGAGAACCGGCGTGGTGACGTTGGTGGTCATGCCGAAAATTTCAAGCGGCAGAGTGTTATAGCTGCCGGAGGTTAAGAGGGTCCGCGCAAATTCATCATAGCTGAGCGTAAATCCAAACAGCGCGACACCCAGCAAAGAGGGCGCAATGATGGGCAACACCACATGCGCGAAGGTTTGCCAAGCTGTTGCGCCTTGATCTCTGGCCGCTTCTTCATAGCTTTTGTCAAACCGGTTGAAGACTGCAAACATAATCAGCAGACCAAAGGGCAGCGTCCATGTTAACTGTGCGCCAAATCCCGAGCTGCTCCAATGCACGGTAAACCCCAATTGATCAAACATCAGCCCCACGCCCAACGACACCAAAATCGACGGGATCACCAGCGACGTGACGGTGAGATAAAATAGAATGGTGGATCCTTTGAAGCGTTTGCGAAACGCCAGACCGCCCAGCACAGAGACCACAACCGTTGTGATCATCACGGCAAGGCCTAGGATCAGCGATCTGCGAAAGCTGCCCCAGATATCGCCAACAGCTTGTTGTTCGAACAAATCACGAAACCAATAGAAGGACAGGCCGTTCATGGGAAAGGTCAGCCCACCTTGCGGCCCTTGAAAGCTTAAAATGCCGATGGTGAGGATAGGGCCATAGAGAAAGATGACGAATAGAATGAAAAACCCGGCCAATATGTAAAAACTCAAGGAACGTGGGGCCATGTTAAAGCTCTTTTCGGATGTCGACGAGGCGAAGAAAAATCGCGATGATAATAAGCACCGTGCACAACAATACCACGGCCGTTGCGCAGGCTGACGGGTAAAGCAACAGGCCGATATCGTTTGAAATCAAACGCCCAACATTGGCGCTTTGGCTGCCGCTCATGAAGCGCACTGTAATGAAATCCCCCATTACCAACGTCACCACAAAGATCGTTCCGATCATGATGCCGGGTTTGCAAAGAGGGATCACCACGTTCCACAATGTCTGAAGCCCATTGGCTCCCCCATCTGTGGCCGCCTCTAATAAGGAGCGGTCAATCCGCATCATTGAGTTGAAAATTGGAACCACCATGAAAAGCGTGTAGAGGTGAACGAAGGCTAAAATCACCGAGAAATCTGAAAACAGCAGCCATTCAAGCGGTTCGTCGACAATGCCCCAACTGAGAAGCGTTTGATTGGCGATGCCATTGCGGCCCAAAAACGGGATCCAAGAAATCATGCGGATGATGTTTGACGTCCAAAACGGCACCGTGCACAATAAAAATAGGGCAATTTGCCAAGGCAATTTGCGCACATGGAATGCCAGAAAATATGCAACCGTAAACCCAATAAGGAGCGTTAATGCCCATGTTACAAGGGCGTATTTAAAGGTTTTGAGGAAGACGGAATATGTGACCCAAGATGAAAAAAGAAATTCGTAATTGTCAAATTGAAAAGCGGGATAAATGGACCATTCGGTCGCGCCCCAAAAACTGACCACAACGATCATTATAATCGGGATCACTAGGAAGCCGCCCAGTATAATGGCCAAAGGCGCCGCCTGAAGCCAGCCAATCATCGTGTTATTAGCGCGCATAGAAAACCGCTTTTAAACACAGAGGGTTGGAGAATAGATGTCGTCTCATAGATTTTTGAACCAGACAATTTTTAGGATTATGACTTTGTAAAGAAGGGCCCCAGCACGGCGCTGGGACCCTCTGCTTGTCAGTGGGGGTTTAGGCCGCGATAAACTCGTTCCACTTGCGCACCATATACTGGTTTTCTGTCATCACAGAGTTCCAGCACTTCACTGCGCCCATGCGATCATAGAAAGATCCACCATCACGCTTTTCGCCGGCTACGGCCAGTTTATCGCCAAATGGAGAGGTAATATCACCCGTTGCGGCTTTGCCTTCGAACCAATAGCCCCATTCATTTTCTGTCATGAAGTTTTTGCTGGTTTCAGGGACGGCTGAATAATAGCCTTGGCGCATCAAGAACCCGCCGGCCCAACCCGAGAGATACCAGTTGATATATTCATAAGCCGCTTCTTTTTCGATACCTGACAATGAGGCTGCAAGCCCCATGCCCCCGCCCCAGCTGCGATAGCCCTCTTTCAAGGGTTGATACACGCACGGGATTCCGCGCGATTTTACAGCTGTAATGGCTGGTGACCACATAGATTGGATCACAACCTCGCCGCTTGCCATTAAATTAACGCTTTCATCGAAGGTTTTCCAGAAGGCGCGGAATTGGCCGTTTTTCTTGGCTTCCGTGAAGATCGCAATCGTTTTATCGATTTCCTCTTTGGTCATATTGCCTTTGTCGCCATAGGTGATCTCACCCATTGCTTCACAAACCATTGCCATATCCATGATGCCAATCGAAGAGATATCCAAAATAGAGGCTTTGCCCTTGAATTCTGGGTTCAAAAGCTCGGACCAGCTTTCGATCGGTCGGCCGATGAGATCGGGGCGAATGCCCAGAGTATCTGCATTGTAAATTGTCGGCACCATGGTCATCCAACCGGATTCATGATCTGCAAAGCTTTTGCCGTTGGGCCCTTCGACAAAGCCAACCGTATGCGGCGCCGTGCCCTGTGCAATCGTGCTGGTGGGGGTGAGTTTTCCAGATCTAAAGGTCTGTGCGATTTTGTCATAATTGTCCAATTTGCTGGCATCCATAGCCTGCAGATTCCCAGCAGGCCAAACTTTTTTGCAGGAGATATATTCAATATCTGCAATGTCAAAGCTTCCCGGTTGGGTGGCAACGCGCTGCGCTGCGCTGTCGGTATCAAGAGCCGTCATGGTGAGGTTAAAGCCAAGATCTTCTTTCACTTTTTCGGCAATTTCATTCAGGTTGGAAACGCCTGTTCCGATCTGACGCAGGGTTACATCCTTGATGTTCTGCGCCCAAATCATTGGGGCACCCAAAGTGGATCCTCCTGCAAAAGCAGCCGTGGCAGCCGCGCCCTTAAGCAGATTTCTGCGGCTTAGTTTGGTTTCTTTAATCATTTCTGTACTCCAGTAATGTTGGTGATGGTGTTGGAAGGTTATGCTGCCAAAGTGTGGACAGCGTTTTGATCCCAGCTTAGGCCAACGGCCTCGCCGGGTTGGCTTGGCGCAGCAAAGAAAGCGCTATCCGCCATCAGGATAGTCACTTCTTGCCCGCCAAAAACTTTGGCCGTGAGAGATACGTGAATACCTTGATATTCAACGGCGGTAATCTGGGCCGAGATTAGCGCGTCTGTTTCGGGCAGAATGCGCATCGCATCGCGGCGAATGGCAACGCGGCCATGCGGCAAATCAAGCACGTTATGCCCGCCAAGAAACCGCGCCACAAATTCGGTTTTGGGTTCGTTGAACACGCTATGAGCGGCGCCTGCTTGTTCAATTTTGGCATTGTTCATAACGATAATTTCATCGGCCAAGCCCAGCGCCTCTTCTTGGCTATGGGTGACGTGAATGAAGCTAATCCCTAATTCGGCTTGAAGTTTTTTCATTTCGGCGCGCATTTTAACGCGTAAGAACGGATCCAGCGCCGAAAGCGGCTCATCCAGCAGCAACACTTGCGGCCTTGTCACCAGCGCGCGCGCCAAAGCCACCCTTTGTTGTTGGCCACCGGAAAGTTGGTCAGGAAACCGATTTTTGAACGTTTCCATATCTACCAGCTCAAGCATTTCTGCGGCTTTTTTATGCCGATCGCTGCGGGTCACCCCCTTCATTTTTAAGCTGAACGCAACGTTGTCGATAATGTTTAAATGGGGAAAAAGTGCGTAATTTTGAAACATCATCGCGGTGCCGCGGCGGGCTGGCGGCATCAGCGAAATATCTTTGTTTTGCAAGATGACAGCACCATCGGTAACGGTTTCATGCCCAGCGATCATCCTGAGCGTTGAGGTTTTGCCACAGCCAGATGGCCCTAAAAGACAGGCGTAACCGCCAGTTTTAAAGCGGTGAGAGATTGCATCAACTGCCAGAGCACTGTCATAGCGTTTTGTGAGTGCGACCAATTCCAAATCAGATGTCATTGCGAACCATGTTTTGTTGTTTGGATCACGGTGGTCTGTTTTTGGTTGGGAAAACAAAAAAAATTCTACGCATTTGAGGGTGGTGTGGCCGCATGCGTAAATTGTGTGCAGAAAAAATATCTTTGCCTACAATTTAATCATAAAATTGTATACAATCTTTGCGGTGGTGCAAAGTTTGAGCGCCTTTGTTGTTCCCGAGTCGGTAATTTGCAATAGAGAGGCACTACGCTTCGATCTCGGTTTGGAAAGACAATAGATGCCTGCACTGAAAACGACTATGACGGCTCATGAAATCGGCAAAGCGATTGCCAAAGCGATCCATGAACATAAAGTGCTACCGGGAACCAAATTGGGCGAAGACGAATTATCGGAGATTTACGGGGTTTCCAGAACGCTGGTGCGCAGCGCATTGCAGGGATTATCGCATGAACTGCTTGTGGATATTCAACCCAATCGAGGAGCATTTGTTGCAAAGCCCAGCTTGAGAGAGGCGCGCGAGATTTTTGAGGCGCGCGCTCTTTTGGAGCCGAGAACGGCGCGGTCTGCAGCGCTCAGGATGACGCAGGATGCCGCGCGCCGATTGCAAATCCATATTGATGATGAGCATAAAGCTTTGGCGCAAAATGATATTGGGAAAGCGTTGTGGTTGTCTGGAGTTTTTCATATTGAGATTTCAAAGCTCGCCAATCAAGCCACGATTGGGCGGTTTATCGAAAGCTTGATCGCCCGGTCTTCGCTAATTATTGCGCTTTATCGCAAAAGAGACAGCGCTTTGTGCGAAAAACATGCCCATCATGCTTTGTTAGAGGCTTTATCGCAAAAAGACGGAGCCAGAGCCGAAGAGTTGATGAAAAGTCATTTGGTGGATTTGGTGTCGGCGCTGGATTTGCGCGAGAAGGTTTCGAACCCAACCAAGCTGAAAGATGTTTTGGGGGGCTGGGACGCTTAAGCCCCTGGCGATCAATCTCCAAGGTGCTTTTACAAACGGTGAGCAAGCCGCCAGAAAGTAAGCGGATTTCTTTTAAAATCAGCCTATACATGCATCCCAGCCCGGCGAGAGCAAAACAGATCCTGCGCCTGATAACGCGTGCTTTGGTTTTTGGGATTTTTCAATAAATATTAAGCAGGCCATGCTAAGCAAGTTTTTTAGCCTGAATATATCTGCTTCCTAGCGGCTTTTTTTATCGCTTAATATGTTTAGACCTAAACATTTTCTACTCGGAAACGATGCCCGTAAACTTTGGTTGCCTGCCACGTTTTTTATGTTTGTTGAGGTGTTTTTGCTGCGCATCTGCTTTCTGTCTTGGCTGGTTGGCTTATCGTTTTATTTGTTATCTGCCAGCGGTTTAAGCGCTTGCGCGATTGCAGGTAAAAATGAACGCTTGTTTACCCATTGCTTGTTAAATGCCTCGATCAATAAACCTGTCGGGCCAGCCGCCGCGTTTTTATTAAACGATAAATTGCGGCGCAATGCGCAACCGGGCATCGCTAATCTGCCGGCTGCGGGGCGATCGTTACAGCGCTTTTGGGCGCCCGTGATCTCATATTCGCACAGCATAAACGATGGCAATCCTAACGGGCCGTTGATTTTGGGCGATATGGTTTTTCAGGGCAAGG
>Ga0233451_10001325_pt1 | contig 23927 bp, 27 predicted proteins | sample 011ome_29_FD_183052 | JGI IMG/M metagenome (GOLD analysis project Ga0233451, IMG submission 183052) | Coastal salt marsh microbial communities from the Groves Creek Marsh, Skidaway Island, Georgia - 011504CT (spades assembly) | ecosystem: Environmental > Aquatic > Marine > Intertidal zone >... | reverse complement strand
TTTAATTTTACCTGTTGGAGGAGCATTTCACTCAGAATTAATGAGTGATGCTAAAGATGAGCTAACTAAAGCAATAAATGAGACATCTTTTAGTTCACCAATTTGTCCAATTTATCAAAACGTCAATGGGCTTCCAGAAATTTCAGTTGACAATATTAAGAATAATTTAATTTCTCAACTTACATCACCTGTAAAATGGACTCAAAGCGTTAATAAAATGATTGAAGATGGATGTATGAATTTTATTGAAATTGGACCTGGAAAAGTTTTACAAGGACTTGTAAAAAAAATAAACAGAGATTCTGATGTTAGCTATCCTGAGCTCTAAAGAATCCATTAACCTTTTCCGAAATAAAATTTATCTGATCATTACTGAGTTCAGAGTGCATCGGCAAGGATATCACTTGTTTAGACATCATAATTGATACCTTAAAATCATCTTTATCATATCTCTTGTCTTCATATGCTTTTTGCATGTGTAGAGGTATTGGGTAATAAATTCCATGTGGAATATTATTATCGTTTAAATACTTTGACAGCTCATCCCTTTTACCATTAACTACTCTTAGAGTGTACTGATGGAAAACATGAGACTGGCAACTTTCTTTTACAATCGGAACCAATAAATTCTTATTGTCAATAAATTGTTTTGAATACAATAAAGCTGCTTCTTTACGTCTTTCATTGTAAAAATCAAGTAAGGGTAATTTAGCATTTAAAACGGCAGCTTGAACACTATCTAACCTTGAATTTACTCCAACTACATCATGGTGATATCTTTTGTACATTCCATGATTAACGATTCCTCTAATGGTATGGGCAAGTTCATCGTTGTCAGTAAAAATAGCACCCCCATCTCCATAACATCCTAAATTTTTTGATGGAAAAAAAGATGTTGTTCCTAAATGACCAATAGTTCCTGTTTTTTTACCAGTATTATAAACTGCACCAATAGCCTGAGCATTATCTTCAATCACAAATAAATTATTAGACTCTGCAATTTTCATAACCTGGTCCATATTTGCTACTTGTCCAAACAAATGAACTGGAATGATTGCTTTAGTCTTAGATGTAATAGCCTTTGAAATTTCATTACAATTAATGTTAAAGGTATCTTCATCAATGTCAACTAAAACAGGTTTTAATTTTAATAAAGCAATCACCTCAACAGTAGCTGCAAATGTAAAATCTGATGTTATGATTTCATCTCCAGGCTGAAGATCTAAGCTCATAAGTGCAATTTGTAAAGCATCAGTTCCATTTGCGCAAGGTATTACGTGATTTACGTTTAGGTATTTTTCTAGTTGATTTTGAAAATCTTTGACTGTAGGTCCATTAATGAATGTTCCATTCTTGAAAATATCAAGAACAGATGAATCAACTTGGTCCTTAATAAACTCGTACTGAGTTTGTAGGTCGACCATTTGTAGTTTTTTCATATTCGAAATTTGAGCAAAAATAAGAAAATAGACAGTTATAGAATGAATATATTTACAAAATACTTATTAGTATTTTTGTATCTAAGTGAACATAATTTATAACATAGCCGTTTTTAAAATTAGTTTAATACTTTCATTTCTAAAGTTATTTAATACAAAAATTAAAAAATTCATTGATCAAAGAAGTAATGTTTTTGAAATATTAGAAAAAAATATTTCAAAAACAGATAAATACATCTGGATCCATGTTGCTTCTCTTGGTGAATATGAGCAAGGTCTTCCTGTTTTCAAAGAATTAAAAAAAATATATAAAAACCATAAAATTTTATTATCGTTTTTTTCTTCTTCGGGGTATGAAAATAAAAAGGATAATAACATAGCAAATCTAACCGTTTACCTTCCAATTGATTCGTATTCAAATTCAAAGAAATTTATCAAAACTGTTAATCCAGAAATGGTTTTTTTTGTTAAGTATGAGTTTTGGCCAAATTATTTGAAGACTTTGAAGAAAAATAATATTCCTACATATTTAATTGCAGGAAATTTTAGAGATAATCATTGGTTTTTTAAATGGTATGGAAAAAGTTTTCTGCATCTTTTAAAAACATCAATTACTCATTTTTTTGTTCAAAATGAGCACTCATTGAGATTGTTAATTGATAATCATATTAGTAATGTAAGTTTTATGGGTGATTCTAGATTTGATAGAGTTTACTCATTATTAAGTCAAGAAAACTCAGTTGATAATATCAAAGAATTTATTGGAAACAACATTTGTATTGTTGCCGGAAGCACATGGCCTAAAGATGAGTTGCTAATAATACGTTATTTAAATTCCTATTCAACAGAAAATATACGATGGATTATAGCTCCTCATCAGATTAATATCAGGAAAATTAAAGAATTTCAAAATAAAATAAATATTGACAGCATATTGCTTTCAAAACTCAATGAACATAATTTTAATTCAAGTAAAGTACTAATAGTGGACTGTATAGGTCTGTTAACCAAATTATATAGCTATTCTGATATTTCATACGTTGGTGGAGCAATGGGAGGTTCAGGAATGCATAATGTTTTAGAGCCAGCAATTTTTAAAACTCCAATAATAATTGGAAAAAATTATAAAAACTTTCCTGAGGCAAAAGAAATGATCAATAGAAATGGGGTAATAAGTGTTAAAAATTCAACTGATTTTAATTGTGCTGTAAACGAATTGATAAACAAAAAAGAAATGAGATTGAGAATGGGCAATAATAACTTCAATTTCATAAAGGATAACTTGGGAGCTACAAAAAATGTTGTTTCTTACTTAAAAGAAAAAAAATGAAAAAAACTTTATTATTATTTACATTAATCTTCTCTTTATTTTCCAATGCTCAAAGTATTATCGGAGCCTGGGAAAGAATACATATTTCAAATGAGGGTAAAGAATTAAAAAGTATTGTTATATTTTCAGAGGCCCATCAAAGTCTTAGTATTATTGAAATTAATTCAGGAAAACTAATCCACTCTAACGGTGGGTCTTGGCAATTAAATGGTAATACAATGACTGAGGTTGTTGAATTTGATACTGATAATCCTGAAAGAGTTGGCAAACAAGTTGTATTTGATATTGAATTAAGTGATAACAAATTAGAAATCATAGGAACAAATCGAGCATTTTACAGAATTGATGATGGTTCACCTGGTAAATTGGATGGTGCATGGCTTATGTCAGCAAGATTTAGAAATGGTCTTATGCAAGAAAGAGACATAAATAGACCAAGAAAAACAATGAAAATTTTATCGGGAACTAAATTTCAATGGATAGCTTATGATACCAGTTCTAAAAAGTTTATTGCAACTGGAGGAGGAAGCTATACTACTGTTAATGGTAAATACTCAGAAAATATTGAGTTTTTCTCTCGTGATAGCACTAGAATAGGAATGAAACTAGAATTTGAATATTCTTTAGAGAATGGAAATTGGAACCATAAGGGATTTAGTAGTAAAGGTAATCCTATTAATGAAATTTGGAGTAAAAGACCTACTAAGTAACCTATGATTTTTTAAACTAAATTTATATTACAAACTTATGTCAAAAAGACCATTAATTTTAGTTACAAATGATGATGGAATTTCAGCTCCAGGAATCAGAACATTAATTTCAGCAATGAACGAACTGGGCGATGTAATTGTTGTTGCCCCTGACAGTCCACAGTCTGCAATGGGTCACGCTATTACTATAAACTCAACACTACAATGTAATCAAGTTAAAATTGACGATGGACCTCAAATAGAGTATTCGTGTTCAGGAACTCCAGCTGATTGTGTTAAACTTGGTATAAATGAAATTTTAGATAGAAAACCTGACATTTGTGTTTCTGGTGTAAATCATGGTTCAAATTCATCAATAAACGTAATATATTCTGGAACAATGAGTGCCGCTGTAGAAGCAAGTATTGAGGGTATTCCAGCGATAGGATTTTCACTGTTAGATTACAGTTGGAATGCTAACTTTAATGAAATAAAAAAATATTTAATCAACATAACTAAACAAGCTCTTTTAAATGGAATTCCTAAAGGAAACGCACTAAATGTTAATTTTCCAAAACTTAAAGAAAAGGACATCAAAGGAATTAAAATATGTCGTCAAGCGAACGCATATTGGGTTGAAAAATTTGATAAGAGAGTCAACCCTCAAGGAAAAGAATATTATTGGTTAACTGGAGAATTTATTAATAAAGATAATGGACATGATTCTGATGAATGGGCATTGGCCAATGGATTCATTTCAATAGTTCCAGTAAAATTCGATATGACTGATCATGAAAATATTAGTTATATAAAAAAATGGAAATTTTTAAATTAGATGAAATATTACGTAATAGCAGGAGAAGCATCTGGGGACTTACATGGATCTAATTTAATTAAAGAGATTTTCAAAAATGATCCAAAGGCAGAAATAAGAGCATGGGGTGGTGACAAAATGCAAAATGCTGGTGCTAAAGTTGTCAAACATTTCAAGGATTTAGCTTTCATGGGCTTCTATGAGGTCTTTATCAACTTAAATACAATATTAAAGAACATAAGTTTTTGCAAAAAAGATATCAAGATTTTTAATCCAGATAAAATTATTTTTATTGATTATCCTGGATTTAACTTAAGAATCGCAAAATGGGCTAAAAAAGAAAATTTCAATACTATCTATTACATCGCACCACAACTATGGGCATGGGATGAAAAAAGAATTAAACTAATAAAAAAATATATTGATTCGTTATATGTAATTCTTCCATTTGAAAAAGATTTTTTTGAAAAAAAACACCATTATCCTGTTAAGTTTCTTGGGCATCCATTAATTGACAGCATAAGTAACTTTAAAAATTGTTCTGATAAAAAAGATCAGATATTTGAAATAAATAAACCTATAATCGCAATTTTACCAGGAAGCAGAGAGCAAGAAATTAAAAAAATTTTAAAAACTGTAATTAAAGTAGTTCCTAAATATCCTAATTATCAGTTTATAATAGCAGGTGCTCCAAATATCAAAATCAACTTTTACCAGAAAATTTTAGAAAATACCAATATTACAATTGTTCAAAATAAAACATATGAACTTCTTTCAATTTCAACTGCAGCAATTGTGACAAGCGGTACAGCAACCTTGGAAACAGCATTGTTTAAAGTTCCTCAAATAGTATGTTATAAAAGTAGTTTTATTAGTTATTTAATAGCAAAATTACTTGTTAAAATAAAATATATTTCACTTGTAAATTTGATCATGGATCAAGAAATAGTTAAGGAATTAATTCAACATAACTGTAATAAAAATTCTATTTCTTTCGAGCTTAATAAAATTCTTGACTCAACAAATAGAAAAAAATTATTATTAAATTACGATAAGTTAATTTCAATTTTAGGAAAATCTGGAACCAGCAAAAGAATAGCATTAGATATAGTTAAAATATAATATTTTGAAAATAGACGGAATCGATAAAAGAATAATTTTAGAATTAACTAATAACTCAAGAACTCCAGTTTTAGAAATTTCTAGAAAGATTGGAATTTCAGGAGCTGCAATACATCAAAGAATAAGAAAACTTGAAGAAAGTGGTTTAATTAGTGGTCATTATTTAAAATTAAATCCAAAAGTTTTAGGATATTCAACATTAGCATTTGTTGGTGTTTATTTTGATAAAGCTGAAAGGAATTCTGAGGCAATAAAATTAATGAAAACAATTCCAGAAATTTTAGAATGCCACTACACAACGGGTAATTGGAGTGTGCTTATAAAAATATTGTGTAAAGACAATGAACACCTAATGTTAATTTTAAATAAAAAGATCCAATCAATCGAAGGAGTATCCAGAACAGAAACTTTTATTTCACTTGAACAACAAATTGATAGACAAATTTCTATAAATTAAACTTTTCTTTAATAATATGATAAATTATTATTAATGCTAAAATAACCGTTATTGCATTGGCAATAATCATTGATAAACTTCCAATTTTTAGACCATACAAAAACCAAAGAAAAACTCCAATAACAAAAATTATGTAGGTCAATAATGAAAGGCCCTCAACAGAATTTGTTTTAATAACTTGGACAACTTGGGGAATAAACGCTATTGTAGTTAAAATAGCTGCAGCAAAACCAATAGCCTCAACACCATCAAAAGTAATTTCTAGCATACAATGTTTATTATTTTTCCAGGGACAACAATAATTTTCTTGATTTCTCGCTGATTTAAAAACTTTTCTAGTCTATCGTCTTTTATCAAATCTTTCTTTATACTTTCAACATCAGCATTTGCATCAAAATTAATTTTAAATTTCATTTTTCCGTTAAAGGATACAGGATATTCATATGAACTTTCTTTAACAAAATCAGGATTAAATATTGGAAAAGGTTCGAAAGAAATTGAACTTTTATTTCCCATTTTACTCCAAATTTCTTCGCATATGTGAGGAGCAAAAGGAGAAAGTAAAATTGTCAATGATTTTAATATGTGAAAATTATTACATTTTAATGCATTGAGTTCATTTACACATATCATAAAAGCACTTATTGATGTATTAAAAGAAAAGTTTTTCATATCATCTTGAATTTTTTTTATGGTTTTATGTAAAATTTTTAAACCTTCTTTAGAGGGCTGATTATTATTAACTTCAAAATTTCCAGATTTATGAAAAAGATTCCAGTATTTTTTCAAAAAAGAATGTGTCCCAGTAATTCCGGCAGTGTTCCATGGTTTAGCTTGCTCTATTGGGCCTAAAAACATTTCATATAATCTTAAGGTATCAGCGCCATATTCATCACAAATATCATCTGGGTTTATAACATTAAATTTAGATTTAGACATTTTTTCTACATCTCGATAAACAAAAAATTTATTATCAATTGTTTCAAAATTTGCATTTTTAAATTGTGGTTGCCAATCACGAAACTTTTCAATGTCTAATTCATCATAAATATTAACAAATTGAACATCCACATGAATAAGTTGAGTTTTTACATTTTTTTCTATGTTTTTAGAAAAATAATTATCAGTGCCTACTTCTCTTTTAATAAATGCACTATTTCCTAAAATCATACCTTGATTAATAAGTTTTTTTGCATAATTTTTAACAGGAACCAATCCTAAATCATATAGAAAATATTGCCAAAACCTTGAATACAATAAGTGACCAGTTGCATGTTCACTTCCGCCAATATATAGATCAACTTCCTTCCAATAGTCAAGAGACTCTTTTGATGCAAAAGAATTTTTATTGTTAGGATCCATATACCTATTAAAATACCATGAACTACCTGCCCAACCTGGCATTGTATTTAATTCCATTCTAAATACAGTTTTGTCATCAATTAGTGAGTTTTTTACAACTTTATTTTGCTGTGTATCCCAGGCCCAAACTTCAGAATTTCCAAGAGGGGGTTTTCCATCCTCAGTAGGTAAGTATTTATTAACGTCAGGAAGTTCAATTGGTAAATATTTCTCATCAATCATTTGAGGAGATCCATTTTTATAAAAAACTGGGAAAGGTTCACCCCAATAACGTTGTCTACTAAAGACAGCATCTCTTAGTTTGTAATTAATCTTATGAACTCCCTTATTAACTGATTTAAGTTTATTTATTGCTAAACTTAAACCATCCTTGAAATTTAAACCATCTAAAAAGCTTGAATTTGTTAATACAAAATCATCCTTACTTTGGTACGCTTCATTTGAAATATCTTTATCTAAAAAAATATTTCTTATTGGAATATCAAAAAATTTTGCGAAATTATAATCTCTCTGATCTCCACATGGTACAGCCATTACAGCACCAGTTCCATAGCCAGCTAAAACATAATCAGAAATCCATATTGGTAATTTTTCATTGGAGAGAGGATGAATTGCATAAGCTCCGGTAAAAACCCCACTAATAGACTTAACATCTGACATTCTCTCTCTTTCGGTTTTTTTGCTTGACTTTTTTATATAGTCATTGACTATTTCAAGATTTTCTTTTGTTGTAATCTGCTTAACGTAGGAGTGTTCTGGAGCTAAAGTCATGAAAGTTACTCCAAAAATAGTGTCAACTCTGGTTGTAAAAACTTCAATTTGTTTATTGAAATTTTCAATATCAAAACTAACCATGGCACCATCAGATCTTCCAATCCAGTTTTTTTGCATTTCTTTTAAAGGATCAGGCCAATCAATATCATTAAGTCCGTCAAGTAAGCGTTGAGAATATGCAGAAATTCTGATGCTCCATTGAGTCATCTTCTTTCTAACAACCTCATGTCCTCCCCTTTCGGATAAACCATCAATTATTTCGTCATTTGCTAAAACTGTTCCTAATTTTGGACACCAATTGACATCAATTTCAGACAAGAATGCAAGTCTGTAATTTAAAAGTATCAAATTTTGTTTTTCTAAATCATATGAATTCCATTCATCTGATGAAAAAATTTTCATTTCTTCACTTTGACTGGCGTCAATATTTTTATTTCCTTCAATTTTAAAAACAGAAATTAATTCATCGATATCTCTTGCAGAATCTATTTTATTGTCATACCAACTATTGTATAGTTTGATAAACATCCATTGAGTCCATTTATAATAACTTTTGTCAGATGTTCTAATTTCTCTTGACCAATCAAAAGATAGACCCAATCTATCTAATTGTTCTCTATATCGTGATATATTCTCTTCAGTAGTTTTCTTTGGATGCCTTCCTGTTTGAATTGCATATTGCTCAGCTGGTAGTCCAAATGAATCATAACCTTGAGGATGTAAAACATTAAATCCTTTAAGTCTTTTATATCTTGAATAAATATCACTAGCGATATAGCCTAGCGGATGACCTACATGCAATCCTGCTCCAGAGGGATATGGAAACATGTCCATGATATAATATTTTGGCAAAGAAGAATCATTTTCGACTTTAAAAGTTTGATTTTCTGACCAAAATTTCTGCCATTTTTTTTCAATTTGTTTAAAGTTATAAGTCATTGAACTATTTAAAAAAACAAAAATACATTTATTGTGTGAATAGGGAAAGTTTATATACTATATCATAACTTATAAAAAAGGTTTAGTATTTTTATAGAAAATTATAATAACTGATTTTGAGTATTTCAAAAAATAAAAGGCTTTTAACGTCCTATTTTTCAGTAACTCTTAGTATTTCTATTGTTTTATTTATGATTGGTGCTTTCCTTCTAATTACATTTAATGCAAGAAAAATCACTAACGATTTCAAAGAAAAAATTCCAATTACGATTTATCTTAAAAATGAAGCCAATAAAATTGAAATTGAACAATTAATCAAAAAGTTAAATATTAAAAAATACACTAGCTCAGTAAATTATATTTCTAAAGATCAGGGCGCCGAAATTTTAATTAATGAAATTGGTGAAGATTTTGTTGAATTTTATGGCTCTAACCCTCTTCTTAACTCAATTGATGTTTTTCTTAAATCTGAATACGTTACAACTTTAATATTTGATGAAATATCGTCTGAACTCAGTAAAACAGATTATATTGATGAGATTGTTTATGATGCCCCTTTGATTACTTTAATTAATGATAATATTAATAAAATAAAATTTTGGATTTTAGGAATTTCTATTTTCTTTCTTCTAATTTCAATTGTGGTAATTAATGGATCTATAAGATTATCGATATACTCCAAAAGAATGAATATTAAAACAATGCAACTTGTTGGAGCCACACACAATTTTATAAGAAAACCTTTTATATCAACTCACGTTAAATTAGGGTTATTAGGTGCTTGTATTTCTATAATTATGCTAGCCACTACACTTTATTACATTCAAAATCTAATTGATTACTTAAACTTTGAATCTGATCTTGAAATAATTTTTATAATGTTTGGTTCAATTTTAATTTTCAGCGTTATAATTACTTATTTATGTACTTTTTTTGCAACTCAAAAATTCTTAAATACTAAAATCGACCAACTTTACTAATGAAAAATAAAAAATCAAAAAAAACATTTGTCTTTCAGAGAAAGAACTACATGTTTATGATAATAGGGCTACTTTTCATTGCAATAGGATTTATTCTAATGTCAGGAGGAGCTAGTAAGGATCCAAATGTCTTTAATCCTGAAATTTATAACTTTAGAAGAATTCGTTTAGCACCCACTCTGGTACTCATTGGTTTTGCTATTCAAGTATTTGCAATTTTAACCTCATCAACTAAAAAATAAATGGAATACTTAGAGTCAGTTGTTCTAGGAATAGTCCAAGGATTGACTGAATTTTTACCAATATCATCTAGTGGGCACTTAGAAATTTCTAAAGTTATTCTCGGAAATGATCTTTCAAGTAAGGAAAGTTTACTTTTAACAATTGTTCTTCATTTCGCAACTGCTCTAAGTACTTTAGTTTTCTTCAGAAAAGAAATAGGTGAAATATTTATCGGATTATTTAATTCAAATGACCATGAATCAAAAAAATTCTCTATTTCAATTTTAATTTCAATGATTCCAGCTGTTATAGTGGGTTTATTTTTTGAAGAAACTATTAATTCTTTATTCGGAGGTAACTTAATTCTTGTTGGATGTATGTTGTATTTAACAGCAGGTTTGCTATACTTATCATATAGTATTCATTTAAAAAAAAATAATATCTCCTACAAAAACAGCTTTATAATTGGATTAGCTCAAGCTATTGCAATTTTACCAGGAATATCAAGAAGTGGTGCCACAATTGCCACTGCAGTAGTTCTTGGAATTGATAGGGCTAAAGCTGCCAAATTTTCATTTATTATGGTTATTCCACTAATTTTTGGTAGTATGTTAAAATCAATTATTGATAACGGAGGATTACAATTTCAGAATATTGACTTTATTTCTATTTTTTTAGGATTTATTTCTGCATTTATAACAGGTTTACTGGCGTGTAAATGGATGATTTCACTAGTGAAAAAAAGTAAACTTTATTATTTCTCAATATATTGTATAATTGTTGGATCAATTATAATATTCTATTCTTTAAATGGAATTTAACAAAGACTATTTTTTAGGAGGTGCCATTCTTCTAATTAACAAACCTATAAATTGGACCTCATTTCAGGTCGTTAATAAAGTAAGATGGTTAATCAAATCAAAATTTAATTTAAAAAAAATTAAAGTTGGGCATGCTGGTACGTTAGATCCACTAGCAGAGGGTTTATTAATAATTTGCACTGGTAAAATGACGAAAAAAATTTTTGAATTTCAAAATTTAGATAAATCATACAATGGTACTTTTTATTTAGGTGCATCTACCCCATCATTTGACTTAGAAACAGAAATTAGTGAAAGAAGACCTATTAATCATATAAAAAATGAAATGTTAAAACTCGAGTCAAAAAAATTCATAGGAAAAATTACTCAAAAACCTCCTTTATATTCCGCAATTAAATACAAGGGTAAAAAACTTTATGAATTTGCAAGAAAAGGTGAAACTATTGATATAAAGAGTAGAGAGGTTATAATACATGAATTCAAAGTTGATCAAATAAAATTGCCTGAAGTCAATTTTATTGTGAAATGTAGTAAGGGAACTTACATAAGATCATTAGTAAATGACTTTGGCAATAAGCTAAACTGTGGTGCTCATTTAACAAGACTCAATAGAGTTACCATTGGAGATTATGATATTCAAAATTCAATATCAATAGAGGAATTTGAAAAAAAATTAAGTCAAATAGCTTAAGAAATCAGTTCTTGATATTTCTTCTGCTCCAAGTGATTTCAAGTGAGCACTTGGCACTTGGCAATCAATTAATTTATAATTGTTTTTTGAAAGTTCTTTAACCAAGTGTATAAACCCAATTTTACTTGCATTATTGGCTTTAGTAAACATACTTTCTCCACAAAAAATATTTCCTAAATCAATTCCATAAAGACCTCCAACAAGTTGATAATCTTTCCATACTTCAACTGAGTAAGCATGACCCAACTTATGTAATTTATTATAAGCTTTTTTTAATCCATCAGTTATCCATGTTCCATCCTGACCGAACCTTTTTACTTTTGCACAACAATCTACAACTTCATTGAACGACTGATTGAAAGTAACTTTGAAATAGTTGTCTTTTAATAATTTTTTTGTGGATTTAGAAATTTTAAGATTTTCAGGGAATAATACCATTCTTGGGTCAGGACTCCACCAAACTAGATGATCATCATTTTCAAACCAAGGAAAGATTCCATTTTTGTAAGCTTCTAAAATTCTTTTAGGGTTTAAATCTCCACCAACAGCGACAATTCCCTCAATAGTTGCAGATTCTGCAGGGGGGAAAACATGATCACTTCTTAATAAATGCATTTAAATTAGAATGGTAAATCGTCTGGTTCATTATCATTAACGTCATCTGCTGGCTCAAAAGCCTCAGCCGGTGGAACAGGTGGAATATTTGAATTAGACTCAAATGACAATTTTTCAATACGCCAACCTTGAATTGAATTGAAGTACTTAATTTCTCCCTGTGGACTTTGCCATTCTCTTCCCCTTAAATTAATGTCAACTTTAACTGAATCACCTACATTGTAAGAATTTAGTATATCACACTTATCCTGAATGAATTCTACTAATAAATCTTGTGGATATTGTTCCTCAGTAGTGACAACGAGTTCTCTTTTACGAAATCCATTACTACCATATTCTTTTGTTTCGTTAATAAGCTTAATTTTTCCAGTAATATCCATGTTTAAATAATTTGTAACGAAGGTAAATAATTTTAAGCCTTAAATAAAGTTTAAATAAAGATTTATAAAAATGAACTTATTTTTTTTGCCAAAATTTCTAAATCAGAGGGAGTCATTTTAACTTTACTTTTAAAAGAAATATCGTCCATAGAATTAATTGGAATGAGGTGAACATGTGCATGAGGAACTTCTAAACCAATTACAGACATTCCAACTCTTTCACAAGAAACGGCTTTTTTTAAAGCTACAGCAACTTTTCTAGAAAAGTTCATCAAATCATTGTAAAGTTCATCATCCAAATCAAATAATAAATCAACTTCTTTTTTTGGAATACAAAGGGTATGTCCTTTTGAATTTGGATTAATATCTAAAAAAGCTAAACAATTTGAGGTTTCTGCAACTTTATAACAAGGTATTTTGCCATCAACAATATTTGTAAAAATAGAGCTCAAAACTATCTTTCAATTGAAATTATTTCAAATTTTATGGTTCCATTAGGCACAATAACTTCGGCAATTTCACCAACTTTCTTTCCAAGAAGACCTTTTCCAATAGGTGAATTAACAGAAATTTTACCTGATTTAAGATCAGCTTCACTTTCGGCAACTAAAGTATATTTAAGTTGCATCTGATTATTTAAATTCTTAATTGTAACCTTTGACAGAACTAAAACTTTACTTAGATCCAATTGTGATTCATCAATTAATCTAGCATTTGACAAAGTAGCTTCAAGTTTAGAAATTTTCATTTCAAGCATCCCTTGAGCTTCTTTAGCGGCATCATATTCGGCATTTTCACTTAGATCACCCTTATCTCTCGCTTCAGCAATAGCATTAGAAGCTTTTGGCCTTTCAATATCTTTAAGGTGGCTTAGCTCGTCTTTCAACTTCTTCAAACCCTCTGCAGTATAATAAGAAAAATCACTCATAACGCTTAATTTAAAACAAAAAATCCCTTTTTCTCGGGATTATAAAGCAAATATACAAAATTCTTAAATCTATTTTTTTTGATTAATTTCACCGTTGTGAGATCTTATAAAACATTGTCTTTTTTTATTCTTTTGTTTTGCATTTCATGTACTAAAAATGAATTAAACAATAATCCTTATTTAGAGGATATTTCATTTGAAAAAGTTATTAATCTCAATTTACCTCAATATGATAATTTAAATTTTAATGGAGGTGCAGTATATATAAGCTCAGGAGGTATTAAAGGATTGATTCTCTTTAATTTAAATAATCAAATAATGGCTTGGGAAGCAAACTGTCCAAACCAATACCCTTCTTCATGTTCTACATTGGAAATTAACGGAGTACAAGCTGTATGTAATTGTGATGAATATAAGTATAGTTTGGCTACTGGGCAGGTCTTGTCTAATACTAACTCAGAGTATTATCCAATGAAACTCTATTATTCAGAAAAAAATGGTAATTCAGTCCGAATATCGAACTGAATTACCAAATTATTATTAAAACTTATAGTTCAAACCAAATGAGATGTTTCTTCCCATTTCGTGAATTCCCATTGTTTTAAATCTTGACAAATGATTATAATATTCTTTGTCAAATAGGTTATTAACAGACCAAATTAAACCTAGCTTGTTGTTGGTCAAATTTATATCATGACTTCCAGACAAATTAACAACAAAGTATGAATCTGTATGAGTTTCAAATTGGCTTACATTATTTTGCTTTCCTTTATTTATTATGTTTAAACTGTAATTATTACTACCGAAATCAAGATCAAATGAATTTTTGATAGTTATCGGAGATATAAATGGAAGATAGCTTCCGTCAGAATCTTTTCCAGAAACATATTCCATAGAGGTTTTAAATGATAACCATTCTAAAGATGTTTTAGTTGAAAAATAAACTTCAGTTCCTTTTAAAGTTGCATCAGTTTGTAAATAATTAAATACAGGAGATCCTCCAATTGTTTCTCCATTTGGATTCAAATAAATATAATCCTCAATGGAATTGTAAAAAATATCTATTCCAAAGCTTGAATTTGAAGTATATGAACTGAAAGATATGTCCGTTTGAAAACTCTTTTCTTCAACCAGATTTACATTTCCAATTTCATATCTAGATGTTCCGTGATGAATACCATCAGAGAAAAGCTCTGAAAGATTTGGAGCTCTATATCCATTTGAGAGATTTAGTCTAAAAATTTTACTTGAGGAAATATCTCTTTTAAAACCTAAAGAGTAAGTAAAGCTGTTAAAATCTTTATCAAAACTTGAAGTTTTAATATTTCTTGTATCGTTTCTTAAACCAAGTAATATATCCCATTTTGAAGCATGATAATGCGTTACTGCGTATATTCCAAAATCATTTTTTTCAGCATCAGGGATTAACTCTTCTTCTCCATGGTTAGTATTTGTTTGCCAAAGCATATTAGTACCAACAATGATTTCTAATTTTTCAGATTTTGGAAAAATATATTTTAGATCAAGAGTTGTAGTTTCTAGGTCCATACTAAGTGGAGCTTCATCACCATGATCGTCATGGTCATCGTGTTCCTCATCATCATGGTCCTCATCATCATGGTCCTCATCATGGTCCTCATCATGATGATCATCGTGTCCATCTTCGTCATGATGTCCAAATTCCTTTCTTTTATTAGAAATAAATCCTAAAGTAAATTCAATCTCAGATTTGTTTTCAAAAAGAATTCTGTTTTTCCATGAAATAATAGTGTTTTGTAAATCTTGGTATGATTTTTCTTCATCATGCTCGTCATGATCATCATGATCATCATGATCATCATCATCGTGATCTTCATCATCATGATCTTCATCATCGTGATCTTCATCGTCATGATCTTCATGATCATCGTGACCTTCTTCTCCATGTGGAATCCCAATTTCTGAATCAGAGAAATTCACTCTTAAATCTGAAATAAAATTATCAGATGTGTAACCAAGACCAAATTTTAAATCTGTATTCTTTAAATAGGTGTTTTCTATTTCTTCGTGAGGTGTATTAAAATCATCATTATCTACCAGGCTTGCCTGAACTAAATATGACAATTTTTCAGAACCTCCTTTAATACCGACATTAGTTGTAAATCCATTAAAATTAGAATCATAAATAGTTGCTAGTTCGTATTCTGTTTCACCACTAGTATTATAACTATCTGGGTTTATAAACAAAACACCTCCAATGGCATCACTTCCGTAGAGAACAGACATTGGGCCTTTAATTACTTCGACGGAACCAACTCCAAATCCGGAGATTCCCATTCCGTGTTCAGCACCCCATTGTTGATTTTCTAGTCTTATAAACTGATTAAATACAGTTACTCTATTTGATGATAATCCTCTAATTACTGGTTTTGAAATACCAGGACCTGTTGAGATTATGGAAATTCCTGGTATCTCTTGTATAGAGGCAGAAAAGTTCTGTCTTTTAATGTAATTTAGATTGCTTAGATTTAATTTACTTACACTGAGTACATTATTTCTTAAAGATTCTTTGAAAGGCGTAGAAACTACGACTTCATTTAACTCAACAGAGTATAAAGCTTCATTTTCTTCTTCATTTTGTTGTGCTAAAATGCTATTAGTACTAAAAATTAGTAACGCCAATAAGGCGATTTTTGTAATATTTTTCATTTGTTTTTTATTTAGTTTGATTTATTTGATTGATGAATTTAACAATCAACAGGGGGGCCCCTTGAATCAAAATGAAAATAAAATTTTGAAAAGTAGTTTTTATTGTAAACAGAAGTGTGTTTATAATTGTTTAAAGGTTCATTAATAATATAGGAATACTCATCATAGTCAAAATCAACATTTAATCTAATAAAATCACATGTGGAACAGTGAACTTCAGACTCATGAAGATGAACATTTTGTTCGAAGCACACCGAATGATCGTCAAATAGTACATGATTTAAGCCAAAAACTGAAGGAAGACTTAGAATCCCTACTAGAAAAATACTAATGAATTTTTTCACATGCCAAATTTAGTAAAATTTAGAACTTAATAGATAGTCCCAGTAAGAAATTTCTAGTAGCTTGTGGATAATACCCGGCACCATCTAACGTTTTTACCTGGCCTGGGTTTGACCATGTATCATCGTAAGTATAGTAATACCCGTTTGAAATGTATTCTTTATCAAAAACATTATTAATTAATCCTGAAATTATAATTTCATTAAAAATAGTGTTAGAGATAATTTTATAACTAAAGTTTAAATTATTAACAAAATAACTATCAAGAATAGAATTAACTGCGTCAGTATTGCTCATATATTGTTTCCCTACATATTTGGACAATAAGCTTATTGTAAAATTAGTATTGGGTGTAAATACTATAGTATTGGAGGTAATAATTTTTGGTGAAAAAGAAATATTAGTTTTACCAAAATTGAATATTTTACCATCAAATTGAGATAAAATTTCTTTGTTCTTATTCGAGCTTAGGGTAATATTTGAATTAATTGAAAAATCTTTTGAAAGTTTAATGCTAGCCTCAGCCTCAACTCCTAATCGATAACTTGAGCCGCTATTAGTACGAATTGGACTACCAACATCGTCTAATTCTCCAGTTAAAACCAATTGCTCATTATAAAGCATGTAATAAGTATTTAAATTCAACTTCAAGTTGTTATTTCTAAAACGCCAACCCAGTTCAAAATCATTTAATTGTTCAGGTTTTATGTCTTTGTTACTTTCATAATCACTTCTACTTGGTTCTCTGTTTGCTCTTGAATATGACCCATATAAAATAGAAACTGGACTAAGCTTATACGATAAACCTATTTTTGGATTGAAAAAATTATAGGTTTCATTTATCAACATGTTTTCTAAATCAGATGTTAATCCACTTGTTTCATAACTTACTTTTCTAATTTGAAAATCTCCATACAATTCTATTTGACTGTTCAATAAATATGAGGCTTTTACAAATGCACTAAGATCATTTTTTTTACCATTACCATTATAATATTTATCTCTAATTGAAGCATTCTCACTAAAATTTCTTGCCCAAATTACTTCACCAAAATGATCACCAGAGTAAGTACTAAAAGAAGCATTAAAAATTAAATTTAGATCATTTGCGTTGTAATTTGCAGATGCATTAAGGACATAGAAATCATTATCCAACCAACGCCTTCTAATTAAATCTGTTGTTCCTGTTTTATCACCATTTTCATCAAGATCTGAAAGCACAATCCCTTGATATGTTTCAACTGAATCGTTATCTCTATACTGCTCAAAATATCCACGGCCATAAGTATAATTCAATCCTAAATTTGTTGACCAATTTTCATTTAATTTTTGATTCCAATGAAACTGATAGTGATCCTGCTTGTAATTGTCTATTTCATTTTCATAAGTATAAGGATTCATTCTTCTGTTTACTAAAAGTTCTTCTTTTGTAACACCGTACCAAGACTGATAAGTTTTTTCATGGCCACCAAATGTTAATGCTTTAATTAAAGTATTTCCTTTACTAAAAGACCCTTGCAAAAAATATGATTTTAAATCTGAGTAAGCTCTATCAACATAACCATCTGAATCAATTTTAGATAATCTTCCAGAAAGTTCAAATGAATCATTTAATATCCCAGTACTAAATTTGACGGTATGCTTTAGTGTATTGTAACTTCCAACTGAATTAGATATTTCACCATAAGAATTTTCTGAAATTGCATCAGTAAGTATATTTATACTAGCTCCAAATGCTCCTGATCCATTTGTTGAAGTTCCAACTCCTCTTTGAACTTGTAGACTTTCAATTGAGGATGTAAAATCTGGAAGATTTACCCAAAAGGTTCCATGAGATTCAGGATCATTAAACGGTATTCCATTGATCGTAATATTTGTTGATTGCGGACTAACTCCTCTTATTCTAATTCCAGTATATCCAATTCCAGCACCCGCATCAGAAGTCGTCACAATTGAGGGAAGAAAATTTAAAAGGATAGGGAGATCTTGACCTAAATTTACAGTTGAAAGTTCAGATTTAGAAATATTTGAGTGACTAATTGGAGAATCATATTTAACTCTTACGGACTGTACTATAACTTCATCTAAAATTTGTTTTGTACCCTGGATAGTATCGTTGACTTGTTGAGAAGAAAGATTAAAAGAAACCAATAACAAAAAATAAATATATTTTTTCATATAAATCATTATGTTAAAAGGGAGCATGAATGGTTAACAATTTTCCTCTCCAAAATTACTTGGCAGGTTCATTGGGTATAATCTCAGCCGTAGCACCCCACTTATTATGATGCAAATATAATATTATATCTATATTTTAAGCAATTTATCAATTGCTTTTACAGCTTTATTTAGTCTCAGTTCTAAAGGTCCTGAAACTTTAATATATGGCCGATTATATTTAATTAACGTGTCTTTAAAGGCATTAAACATTTTCTGCCTATCGTTTGGTCTATCTCTTAAATCATCTTTTTCCCAAGGGACATCAATATCAGTTAAAATATAAAGGTCATAAGTATTTTCTATAGCATACTTTTCTAAATTTTGATCACAAAATCCATCATAATAAGTTTCTGAGTATACTTTAGTTTCTAAAAGATCTGTGTCACAAATTAATATATTTTCAGAAGCCTTGGTAAGTTCATTTTCTAATTTCATTTGTCCTACTGCAATTGGTATTATATCTTCAAGTTCACAAATCTTGCTTTCATTGTTCCACTTGTCTTGTAAATAATCTCTAGCATATTCTTTTACCCAAAGACTATTATAATGATTTGCTAACTCTTTAGAAAGGGTAGTTTTACCAGAGGATTCTGGACCAAAAAGAACTATCTTGAAGCAGTTTGATTTGTTTTGTTTAAGATTTTTTTCCATGAATTATAGCCTAAAACAGCAATCACTGTAAAAATAATATATTGAAAACTAGTAAAAGTTAATCCTTTATAAAAATACAATGGAATTGAGATAATATTTCCAACTATCCAAAATCTCCAACTCTCAATCTTTCTTTTTGCCATAAGCCACATACCTACAAAGAAAATAGCTGTTGTAAAATTATCTATGTATGAAGTGTACGATCCCCATTTATCGAAATATTGATAAACACAAAAGATAAAAATCAAAGAACAAGAAAAAATAACGAAACAGCTGACTTTTTCTCTAAAACTTACTTTTGATATTGGAGTAACAACATTATTTTCCTTTCTAGTCCAAACATACCAACCGTAAACACTCATTATGAAATAATATGCGTTTATGATCATATCTCCTAAAAGACTCCATTTAAAAAGCAAATAAATAAAAATAGAGGTAGAAATCATTCCAGTTGGAAAGACCAAAACATTATTTTTTTTTGAAAACCATACACTCAAAATTCCAAACACTACTGCTAATATTTCCAAAAAAACATCAAATGTTTGATAATCTAAATATTGCTTAAATAAGAAATCAAACATAATTACTTTTTTAACTGTGCTAATGAGCAAATATAATTTGATATCTTGAAGAGATCAACATTATACTTTTCTATTTTTTCGTATTTATTTATTAAAACAAATGCTTTATTTTTCTTCAAAGATTGAATTTTTATATTTTTTTTAAAATCAATACCATTATGACCAAAAGCTTTGTATACAGATTCTTTAATTGACCATGCTTTTGTTAAACTTTCAATACACTCTTTATTAAAAATTTCATATTCTTTTTCAGAAATAAACTTCTTGTAAATCTTTAAAATCTTTTCTCTAAACTTTTCAATATCAATACCCACTTTATCTTTGGAGATTACAACAGAAGAAAACTCAAATGAATGTGAAATTGAAATGTAGCCTTCACTTAAGTGTGGTTTTCCATTTGTATCATATTGAATGTCACTATATGAAAAACCTAAGTTTTCTAAAAGATTAAGAACACTTAAAAACTCAATTTGTTTAGTTTCAGATGTGATTGAGCTTAACTTTGATTTGTATAGAGAATTTTGTTTAAGATTATTTAATAATTCTTGTTTACTCTCAGAAATTCTCCAGATCAAAATAAAATCACCATTTTTTATTTTGATTTTTTTATATAAAGGCATCCATTAATATATAGCGCTAATATAATTAAAGAAATTTTGAAGAATATTGAGACTTATTTATTATGCCTCAAATGGAATCACTGAAACGAAAGACTTATTGTCTTTCTTTTTTGTAAACTGAACAATACCGTCAACTTTAGCATGGAGAGTATGGTCTTTGCTTACATAGACATTTTCTCCAGCTTTGTGAGCTGTACCTCTCTGGCGAACAATAATGTTACCTGCAATAGCAGCTTGGCCTCCATAAATTTTTACACCAAGTCGTTTCGATTCTGATTCTCTACCGTTTTTAGAACTACCAACACCTTTTTTATGAGCCATTTTTAAAAATTTTAATTACTTTTTAGATTCAGTTTTTTTAGCTACTGTCTTTTTAGCTACTGTCTTTTTAGCTACTGTTTTTTTAGCAGTTGCTTTTTTTGGAACATCAACTTTTTCAGTTTCTTTTTTCGTTTTAACCTCTGACTTTACTTTTTTAGATTTCTCTAAAATATTTTCAACTAAAATCTGAGTTAATGATTGTCTATGACCATTTTTAACTTTGTAACCTTTTCTTCTTTTCTTTTTAAAAACAATAACTTTGTCGTCTTTTAAGTGCTTAATAATCTTAGCTTCAACACTTGCACCTTGAACTGTTGGTGAACCAATTGTTGTTTTTCCAGAGTTATCTAACATTAAAATATTATCAAAGCTTACTTTAGAACCTTCCTTTCCATCAAGTCTATTTACATAAACTTTCTGGTCTTTTTCAACTTTAAATTGTTGACCTGCTATTTCTACAACTGCGTACATAATAATATTTTATAAAAAAAACGTGTGCAAATATACAAGGATTGACCATATATAACAACTATATGTGATAAAATATAAAATTGTACTGTTTTTAGTTTTTGAAACTAAACAAAATTTAATATTTAACTAGACTTTTTATTTGCCAAATAGACGCCAACTAAAATTATTACAGTAGCAAACAATTGATTTAAAGTAAATATTTCCCCGTCTAATAATCCCCAAAACAAAGCAACAATTGGAAGAGTATAAGTAACAGAGGAAACAAAAACAGGTGAAGCAATTTGAACAAACTTATTGAACAAAATTTTAGCAAATACGGTTCCAAAAACTGATAACAACAAAATGTAAAATATTGCATTTTTAGTTTCTAAACTTGATAAATCAATTTGTTTGTAATCTGAATTTAAAAAAACTATTAGGGCAAGAGGAAAAATAAAAATAAAATTACCAACAGTTATAGCAACAGCAGATACATCCTGAAGGTGAACTTTCAATATATTTAATGATGTAGCATAAAGAATTGAAGATAGGATTATAAAGAAAACATATAATATGTTTTGATCTGGATTAATTACTGAACCTTGATACATCAGTATTACAGATCCTATTAAACCAATTATAACTCCAGAAATTTGTTTAGAATCAATTTTCAGTCTGTAATAACCAACACCAATTAGTAAGGTTGCCAATGGAGTTAATGAGTTTAAAATTGCTGCCAAGGCACTATCAATTTCAGTTTGAGCATATGCAAACAAAAAAGGCGGAAAAAATCCTATTAAACCTGTAATTAAAATCCATTTCCATTTACCATTAGGAACAGATTTTAAAGAGCTATATCCAATAATTAAAAGAAAAATTGTAGAAATTATCATTCTTAAACTTCCAACTTGTAAAGGATTTAATCCTAAAAGAGCTTTTTTCATAAGGATGTAGGAGCTCCCCCAAACTAACGACAAAATCATTAAATAAATCCATTTTAAGTTTTTATTTTTCATAATCTTAAATTAATTCCACTGAAAAGATTGAATCATCTTTCTAATATCATTATTAGTATAGTTTATATATGGAATTAAAGAATCATAATTTGGTTTGGATTCAAAGTATAGTGATCCTGTTAAAAAAGAACTAACTGAATCAGTTATAAAAAAATGGGTATTGGCTGGAGTATTTCCTGTGAAGGAAAAATATTTAGCAAACACTCTTTTTTTTGGATCTGAATATTCGCTGGTATTAACAAAAAAAGCATTTTTAGAATTTTCATTAATCTTAATATTAAAATCAGATTTAATTAAATCAAGATTATTATTAATTTTTAAAAAAGAAATGAAAATGGTCGATTTAAATTCTTCATTGTACAAATTTAGATTACATCCATTTGAATTTACAATTGAAGTCATATTAACATCTAGTGAATAACCACATTCATTTTTATAAATTTTATAGTTTGGTTTAGTAAACTCTTTGTACAAAAAAGCCTTGGGTTTGGGTAAAGTTGGATTGTTATTACAACCCAAAAAAATAAATATAAATAGATATGCAATTCTTATCATTTCTTTACAGTTACCATAACTTTTTTAATTCTCTTTCTATCCAAGTCAACAATCTTAAATTCAAATTCTTTAATATTAATTTTGTAGTTTTTTTTAGGAAAAAACCCTGTTTGTTCAAGTAAAAAACCTCCCAGAGTTTCTGAGTCACCTTTTATACTTTCAAAGACGTCATAATCTGTAATACTTAAAATTCTATATAAATCTTTTAAAACTACTTTTCCCTCGAAAATATAAGTGTTTTTATTTATTCTTGAATATTGAACATCATCCTGATTTAAGTCATCATTAATTTCCCCAACAATTTCCTCTACAATATCATTTAGTGTAATTATTCCTGATTTGCCTCCGTATTCATCAACCACAACAGCAATATGATTTTTTGAATGTTGAAATTCTTTAAGTAAATCGTCCAATCTTTTGTCTTCGGGAACTAAATAAGGTTCTTTTATTAGTTTATTCCAATTAAACTTATTTTTTTCCATGTGTGGAAATAAATCCTTTAAATAAATTACTCCAATAACATTATCTATTTTTTCATCGAAAACTGGAATTCTAGAATATTTATTCTTTCTAACTAGATCAATTAATTCCTTGAAATTTGTTTTTATATTAACAGAGAAAACATCAATCCTTGGTCGCATTATTTGTTTAACTTTTGTATGGCCAAGTGAAATAATACCTTTAAGAATCATTTTTTCTTCAATAGAAGTTTCATTTTTATCAGTTAAATCAAGTGCATCTGAAAGTTTTTCCACAGAAAGATTGGTGTTTTTTATAACCAACCTACTTTGTAATATTTGGGTGATTTTACTCATGGGAATGGTCATGAAAAAAAACATATACTTATCCAAAAAATTTATAGGAATTGCCATTTTTTTTGCAAAACTTATTCGATATTTATTTGCATATACTTTAGGAAG